>Ga0325411_1002555_pt1 | contig 20649 bp, 10 predicted proteins | sample PopdelMetagenome_13_FD_206181 | JGI IMG/M metagenome (GOLD analysis project Ga0325411, IMG submission 206181) | Populus deltoides microbial communities from Bellville, Georgia, United States - Xylem-PdIQD-R4 | ecosystem: Host-associated > Plants > Phyllosphere > Stem > Wood/Secondary xylem...
TTGCGGTTCGAAAGGGCCGTAACTTTTGATCCGACCGTTGGATCGCCCTTAAATTTTTACAGGAGTTTCAGAAACATGTTTCCCGTAGAGTTGATGTGGAATCGCTACTCGGTGAGGCGGAGGTCTCTTCGCTAGAGACGAGAGCACCGGTTCCAAAAGGGCCGTAACTTTTGATCCGACCGTTGGATCGCCCTCAAATTTTTACAGGAGTTTCAATACGCCGTTTTCCTTGCAGTAGATATGGAATCGCTACTCGGTGAGGCGGAGGTCTCAGCGCTCGAGACCACCATACCGGTTCGAAAGGGTCGTAACGTTTGATCCGACCGTTGGATCGCCATCAAATTTTTACAGGAGTTTCCGGACGCCGTTTTCCTTGCAGTAGATGTGGAATCGCTACTCGGTAAGGCGGAGGTCTCTTCACTAGAGACGAGAGTACCGGTTCCAAAAGGGCCATAACTTTTGATCCGACCGTTGGATCGCCCTCAAATTATTACAAGAGTTCCAGAAACCTGTTTTCCGTAGAGTAGATGTGGAATAGCTACTCGGTGAGGCGGAGGTCTCAGCGCTCTACACCAGAGTACCGGTTCGAGAGGGCCATCACTGTTGATCCGGCCGTTGGATCGCCCTCAAAATTTTAGAGGAGTTTCTGGAGGCCGTTTTCCTTGTAGTAGTTGTGGAGTCGCTACTCGGTGAGGCGGAGGTCTCTTCGCTAGAGACGAGAGTACCTGTTCCAGAAGTGGAATCGCTACTCGGTGAGGCGGAGGTCTGTGCACTCGAGACCAGCGTAGCGATTCGAAAGGGTCGTAACTTTTGATCCAACTGTTGGATCGCGCTCAAATTTCTACAGGAGTTTCTAAAACCTGTTTTCCATAGAGTAGATGTGGAATCGCTACTCGGTGAGGCAGAGGTCTCAGCGCTCTAGACCAGCGTACCGGTTCGAAAGGGCGTAACTTTTGATACAACTGTTGGATCGCCCTCAAATTTTTACAGGAGTTTCAGAAACCTGTTTTCCATAGAGTAGATGTGGAATCGCTAGTCGCTGAGGCGGAGGTGTCTTCGCTAGGGACGAGAGTACCGGTTCGAAAAGGCTGTAACTTGTGATCCGACCGTTGGATCGCCCTCAAATTTTTACAGGAGTTTCCGGTCACTGTTTTCCTTGCAGCAAAAATGGAATCGCTACTCGGTGAGGCGCAGGTCTCTGCCCTCGAGACCAGCGTAGCGATTCGAAAGGGCCGTAACTTTTGATCCGACCGTTGGATCCCCTCAAATTTCTACAGGAGTTTCTGAAACCTGTTTTCTGAAGAGTAGATGTGGAATCGCTACTCGGTGAGGCGGAGGTCTTTGCGCACGAGACCACCGTACCGGTTCGAAAGGGCCGTAACATTTGATCCGACCGTTGGATCGCCCTTAAATTTTTACAGGAGTTTCTGGATGTCGTTTTTTTTGCAGTTGATGTGGAATCGCTACTCGGTGAGGCGGAGGTCTCTTCGCTAGAGACGACAGTACCGGTTAAAAAGGGCCGTAAGTTTTGATCCGACCGTTGCATCGCCCTCAAATTTTTACAGGAGTTGCAGAAACCTGTTTTCCGTAGAGTTTATGTGGAATCGCTACTCGGTGAGGCTGAGGTCTCAGCGCTCTATACCAGCGTAGCAACTCGAAAGGGACATAACTTTTGATCCGACTGTTGGATCGCCCTCAAATTTTTACAGGAGTTTCTGGACGACGTTTTACTTGTAGTAGATGTGGAATCGCTACTCGGTGAGGCGGAGGTCTCTTCAAAAGAGATGAGAGTACCGGTTAAAAAGGGCCGTAAGTTTTGATGCGACCGTTGCATCACCCTCAAATTTTTACAGGAGTTTCAGAAACCTGTTTTCCGTAGAGTAGATGTGGAATCGCTACTCGGTGAGGCGGAGGTCTCAGCGCTCTAGACCAGTGTACCGGTTCGAAAGGGCCGTAACATTTGATTCGACCGTTGGATCGCCCTCAAATTTTTACAGGATTTTTCGGTCGCCGTTTTCCTTGTAGCAAAAGTGGAATCGCTACTCGGTGAGGCGGAGGTCTCTGCCCTCGAGACTAGCGTAGCGATTCGAAAAGGCCGTAACTTTTGATCCGACCGTTAGATCCCCTCAAATTTTTACAGGAGTTTCCGGACGACGTTTTCCTTGCAGCAGATGTGGAATCGCTACTCGGTGAGGCGGAGGCTCTGCGCTAGAGACGAGAATACCGGTTCCAAAAGGGCCGTAACTTTTGATCCGACCGTTGGATCGCCCTCAAATTTTTACAGGATTTTCTGGTCGCCGTTTTCCTTGTAGCAGAAGTGGAATCGCTACTCGGTGAGGCGGAGGTCTCTGCCCTCGAGACTAGCGTAGCGATTCGAAAGGGCCGTAACTTTTGATCCGACCGTTAGATCCCCTCAAATTTTTACAGGAGTTTCCGGACGACGTTTTCCTTGCAGCAGATGTGGAATCGCTACTCGGTGAGGCGGAGGTCTCTGCGCTAGAGACGAGAGTACTGGTTCCAAAAGGGCCGTAACTTTTGATCCGACCGTTGGATCGCCCTCAAATTTTTAAAAGAGTTCCAGAAACCTGTTTTTCGTAGAGTAGATGTGGAATCGCTACTCGGTGAGGCGGAGGTCTCTGCGCTCGAGACCACCGTACCGGTTCGAAAGCGCCGTAACTTTTGATTCGACCGTTGGATCGCCCTCAAATTTTTACAGGATTTTCCGGTCGCCGTTTTCCTTGTAGCAGAAGTGGAATCGCTACTCGGTGAGGCAGAGGTCTCTGCCCTCTAGACTAGCGTAGCGATTCGAAAGGGCTGTAACTTTTGATCCGACCGTTAGATCCCCTCAAATTTTTACAGGAGTTTCCGGACGACGTTTTCCTTGCAGCAGATGTGGAATTGCTACTCGGTGAGGCGGAGGTCTCTGGGCTAGAGACGAGAGTACCGGTTCCAGAAGGGCCGTAACTTTTGATCCGACCGTTGGATCGCCCTCAAATTTTTGCAAGAGTTCCAGAAACCTGTTTTCCGTAAAGTAGATGTGGAATCGCTACTCGGTGAGGCGGAGGTCTCAGCGCTCTAGACCAGCATACAGGTTCGAAAGGGCTGTAACTTTTGATCCGACCGTTGGATCTCCCTCAAATTTCTACAGGAGTTTCTGAAACCTGTTTTCCGTAGAGTAGATGTGGAATCGCTACTCGGTGAGGCGGAGGTCTCTGCGCTCGAGACCAACGTACCGGTTCGAAAGGGCCGTAACATTTGATCCGACTGTTGGATCGCCCTCAAATTTTTTCAGGAGTTTCCGGACGCCGTTTCCCTTGGAGCAGAAGTGGAATCGCTACTCGTTGTGGCGGAGGTCTCTGCGCTCGAGACAAGCGTACCGGTTCGAAAGGGCCGTAACTTTTGATCCGACCGTTGGATCTCCCTCAAATTTCTACAGGAGTTTCTGAAACCTGTTTTCCGTAGAGTAGATGTGGAATCGCTACTCCGTGAGGCGGAGGTCTCTGCGCTCGAGACCAGCGTACCGGTTCGAAAGGGCCGTAACATTTGATCCGACTGTTGGATCGCCCTCAAATTTTTTCAGGAGTTTCCGGACGCCGTTTTCCTTGTAGTAGATGTGGAATCGCTACTCGGTGAGGCGGAGGTCTCTTCGCTAGAGACGAGAGTACCGGTTCGAAAAGGCCGTAACGTTTGATCCGACCGTTGGATCGCCCTTAAATTTTTACAAGTGTTTCCGGATGCCGTTTTCCTTGGTGTAGAGCGCTGAGACCTCCGCCTCACCGAGTAGCGATTCCACATCTACTCTACGGAAAACAGGTTTCTGGAACTCCTGTAAAAATTTGAGGGCGATCCAACGGTCGGATCAAAAGTTACAGCCCTTTTGAACCGGTACTCTCGTCTCTAGCGAAGAGACCTCCGCCTCACCGAGTAGCGATTCCACATAAACTCTACGGAAAACAGGTTTCTGCAACTCCTGTAAAAATTTGAGGGCGATGCAAGGGTCGGATCAAAAGTTACGGCCCTTTTGGAACCGGTACTCTCGTCTCTAGCGAAGAGACCTCCGCCTCACCGAGTAGCGATTCCACATCCACTGCAAGGAAAACGGCGTCCGGAAACTCCTGTAAAAATTTGAGGGGATCTAACGGTCGGATCAAAAGTTACGGCCCTTTCGAATCGCTACGCTAGTCTCGAGGGCAGAGACCTCCGCCTCACCGAGTAGCGATTCCACTTCTGCTGCACGGAAAACAGCGACCGGAAAATCCTGTAAAAATTTGAGGGCGATCCAACAGTCGAATCAAAAGTTACGGCGCTTTCAAACCGGTATGGTGGTCTCGAGCGCAGAGACCTCCGCCTCACCGAGTAGCGATTCCATATCTACTGCAAGGAAAACATCGTCCGGAAACTCCAGTAAAAATTTGAGGGCGATCCAACGGTCGGATCAAAAGTTACGGCCCTTTTGAACCGGTACTCTCGTCTCTAGCGCAGAGACCTCCGCCTCACCGAGTAGCGATTCCACATCTACTACAAGGAAAACGTCGTCCGGAAACTCCTGTAAAAATTTAAGGGCGATCCAACGGTCGGATCAAAAGTTACGGCCCTTTCGAACCGGTACGCTGGTATAGAGCGCTGAGACCTCCGCCTCACCGAGTAGCGATTCCACATCTACTGCATGGAAAACGGCGTGCGGAAACTCCTGTAAAAACTTAAGGGCGATCCAACTGTCGGATCAAACGTTACGGCCCTTTCGAACCGGTACGCTGGTCTCCAGCGGAGAGACCTCCGCCTCACCGACTAGCGATTCCACATCTACTGCAAGGATAACGGCATCCGGAAACTCCTGTAAAAATTTGAGGGCGATCCAACGGTCGGATCAAAAGTTACGGCCCTTTCGAACCGGTACGCTGGTCTAGAGCGCTGAGACCTCCGCCTCACCGAGTAGCGATTCCACATCTACTGCAAGGAAAACGGTGTCCGCAACTCCTGTAAAAATTTGAGGGCGATCCAACGGTCGGATCAAAAGTTACGGCCCTTTCGAACCGGTACGCTGGTCTAGAGCGCTGAGACCTCCGCCTCACCGAGTAGCGATACCACATCTACTGCAAGGAAAATGGTGTCCGCAACTCCTGTAAAAATTTGAGGGCGATCCAACGGTCGGATCAAAAGTTACGGCCCTTTTGGAACCGGTACTCTCGTCTCTAGCGCAGAGACCTCCGCCTCACCGAGTAGCGATTCCATATCTACTGCAAGGAAAACGGCATCCGGAAACACTTGTAAAAATTTGAGGGCGATCCAACGCTCGGATCAAAAGTTACGGCGCATTCGAACCGGTACGTTGGTCTCGAGCGCAGATACATCTGCCTCATCGAGTAGCGATTCAACATCTACTCCAAGGGAAACGGCCTCCAGAATATCCAGTAAAAATTTGAGAAAGGGCCGTAACTTTTGATCCGACCGTTGGATCGCCCTTAAATTTTTACAGGAGTTTCCGGACGACGTTTTCCTTGTAGTAGATGTGGAATCGCTACTCGGTGAGGCGGAGGTCTCTACGCTAGAGACGAGAGTACCGGTTCAAAAGGGCCGTAACTTTTGATCCGACCGTTGGATTGCCCTCAAATTTTTACTGGAGTTCCAGAAACCTATTTTCCGTAGAGTAGATGTGGAATCGCTACTCGGTGAGGCTGAGGTCTCAGCGCTCTATACCAGCGTACCAACTCGAAAGGGACGTAACTTTTGATCCGACCGTTGGATCGCCCTCAAATTTTTACAGGAGTTTCCGGACGATGTTTTCCTTGCAGTAGATGTGGAATCGCTACTCGGTGAGGCGGAGGTCTCTGCGCTCGAGACCACCATACCGGTTTGAAAGCGCCGTAACTTTTGATTCGACTGTTGGATCGCCCTCAAATTTTTACAGGATTTTTCGGTCGCCGTTTTCCGTGCAGCAGAAGTGGAATCGCTACTCGGTGAGGCGGAGGTCTCTGCCCTCGAGACTAGCGTAGCGATTCGAAAGGGCCGTAACTTTTGATCCGACCGTTAGATCCCCTCAAATTTTTACAGGAGTTTCCGGACGCCGTTTTCCTTGCAGTGGATGTGGAATCGCTACTCGGTGAGGCGGAGGTCTCTTCGCTAGAGACGAGAGTACCGGTTCCAAAAGGGCCGTAACTTTTGATCCGACCCTTGCATCGCCCTCAAATTTTTACAGGAGTTGCAGAAACCTGTTTTCCGTAGAGTTTATGTGGAATCGCTACTCGGTGAGGCGGAGGTCTCTTCGCTAGAGACGAGAGTACCGGTTCAAAAGGGCTGTAACTTTTGATCCGACCGTTGGATCGCCCTCAAATTTTTACAGGAGTTCCAGAAACCTGTTTTCCGTAGAGTAGATGTGGAATCGCTACTCGGTGAGGCTGAGGTCTCAGCGCTCTATACCAGCGTACCATCTCGAAAGGGACGTAACTTTTGATCCGACCGTTGGATCACCCTCAAATTTTTACAGGAGTTTTCGGACGATGTTTTCCTTGCAGTAGATGTGGAATCGCTACTCGGTGAGGCGGAGGTCTCTGCGATCGAGACCAACGTACCAGTTCGAAAGCGCCGTAACTTTTGATTCGACCGTTGGATCGCCCTCAAATTTTTACAGGATTTTCTGGTCGCCGTTTTCCGTGCAGCAGAAGTGGAATCGCTACTCGGTGAGGCGGAGGTCTCTGCCCTCGAGACGAGCGTAGCGATTCGAAAGGGCCGTAACTTTTGATCCGACCGTTAGATCCCCTCAAATTTTTACAGGAGTTTCCGGACGCCGTTTTCCTTGCAGGGGATGTGGAATCGCTACTTGGTGAGGCGGAGGTCTCTTCGCTAGAGACGAGAGTACCGGTTCCAAAAGGGCCATAACTTTTGATCCGACCGTTGGATCGCCCTCAAATTTTTACAGGAGTTGCGGACACCATTTTCTTTGCAGTAGATGTGGTATCGCTAGTCGGTGAGGCGGACGTCTCTCCTCTCGAGACCAGGTTACCAGTTCGAAAGGGCCGTAACTTTTGATCGGACCGTTGGATCGCCCTCAAAGTTTTACACGAGTTTCCGGACGCCGTTTTCCTTGCAGTAGATGTGGAATAGCTACTCGGTGAGGCAGAGGTCTCCTCATTAGAGACGAGAGTACCGGTTCCAAAAGGGCTGTAACTTTTGATCCGACAGTTGGATCGCCCTCAAATTTTTACAGGAGTTTCCGAACGCCGTTTTCCATGGTATAGATATGTGGAATCGCTACTCGGTGAGGCGGAGGTCTCTTCGGAAGAGACGAGAGTTCCGGTTTCAAAGGTTCGTAACATTTGATCTGACCGTTGGATCGCCCTCAAATTTTTACAGGAGTTCCAGAAACCTGTTTTCCTTAGAGTAGATGTGGAATCGCTACTCGGTGAGGCGGAGGTCTCAGCGCTCTATACCACCGTACCGGTTCGAAAGGGATGTAACTTTTGATCCGACCGTTGTATCGCCCTCAAATTTTTACAGGAGTTTCCGGACGACGTTTTCCTTGTAGTAGATGTGGAATCGCTACTCGGTGAGGAGGAGGTCTCTTCGCTAGAGACGAGAGTACCGGTTAAACAGGGGTGTAACTTTTGATCCGACCGTTGCATCGCCCACAAATTTTTACAGGAGTTTCAGAAACTTGTTTTCCATAAAGTAGATGTGGAATCGCTACTCGATGAGGCGGAGGTGTCTTCGCTAGGGACGAGAGTACCGGTTCAAAAGGGCCGTAACTTTTGATCCGACCATTGGATCGCCCTCAAATTTTTACAGGAGATTCCGTAGGCCGTTTCCCTAGGAGTAGATGTGGAATCGCTACTCGGCGAGGCGGAGGTCTCTGCACTCGAGACCAACGTACCTCTTCGAAAAGGCCGTAACTTTTGATCCGACCGTTGGATCGCCCTCAAATTTTTACAGGAGTTTCCGGTCACTGTTTTCCTTGCAGCAAAAGTGGAATCGCTACTCGGTGAGGCGGAGGTTTCTGCCCTCGAGACTAGCGTAGCGCTTCGAAAGAGCCGTAACTTTTGATCCGACCGTTAGATCCCCTCAAATTTTTACAGGAGTTTCCGGACGCCGTTTTCCTTGTAGTGGATGTGGAATCGCTACTCGGTGAGGCGGAGGTCTCTTCGCTAGAGACGAGAGTACCAGTTCCAAAAGGGCCGTAACTTTTGATCCGACCGTTGGATCGCCCTCAAATTTTTACAGGAGTTTCTGGACGATGTTTTCCGTGCAGCAGAAGTGGAATCGCTACTCGGTGAGGCGGAGGTCTCTGCCCTCGAGACTAGCGTAGCGATTCGAAAGGGCCGTAACTTTTGATCCGACCGTTAGATCCCCTCAAATTTTTACAGGAGTTTCCGGACGACGTTTTCCTTGCAGTGGATGTGGAATCGCTACTCGGTGAGGCGGAGGTCTCTTCGCTTGAGACGAGAGTACCGGTTTAAACGGGCCGTAACTTTTGATCCGACCGTTGGATCGCCCTCAAATTTTTACTGGATATTCCGGAGGCCGTTTGCCTTGGAGTAGATGTGGAATCGCTACTCGGTGAGGCGGAGGTCTCTGCGCTCGAGACTAACGTACCGGTTCGAAAGCGCCGTAACTTTTGATTCGATCGTTGGATCGCCCTCAAATTTTTACAGGATTTTCCGGTCGACGTTTTCCTTGCAGTAGAAATGGAATCGCTACTCGGTGAGGCGGAGGTCTCTGCCCTCGAGACGAGCGTAGCGATTCGAAAGGGCCGTAACTTTTGATCCGACCGTTAGATCCCATCAAATTTTTACAGGAGTTTCCGGACGACATTTTCCTTGCAGCAGATGTGGAATCGCTACTCGGTGAGGCGGAGGTCTCTTCGCTAGAGACGAGAGTACCGGTTCCAAAAGGGCCGTAACTTTTGATCCGACCTTTGCATCGCCCTCAAATTTTTACAGGAGTAGCAGAAACCTGTTTTCCGTAGAGTTTATGTGGAATCGCTACTCGGTGAGGCGGAGGTCTCTTCGCTAGAGACGAGAGTACCGGTTCAAAAGGGCTGTAGCTTTTGATCCGACCGTTGGATCGCTCTCAAATTTTTACAGGAGATTCCGGAGGCCGTTTCCCTTGGAGTAGATGTAGAATCGCTACTCGGTGAGGCGGAGGTCTCTGCGCTCGAGAACAACGTACTGGTTTGAAAGGGCCATAACTTATGATCCGACCGTTGGATCACCTTCAAATTTTTACAGGAGTTTCCGGTCGCCATTTTCCTTGCAGCAGAAGTGGAATCGCTACTCGGTGAGGCGGAGGTCTCTGCGCTTGAGACCACCGTACCGGTTCGAAAGGCCCGTCACATTTGATCCGACCGTTGGATTGCCCTCTAATTTTTACACGAGTTTCCGGACGCCGTTTTCCTTGAAGTAGATGTGGAATCGCTACTCGGTGAGGCGGAGGTCTCTGCGCTAGAGACTAGAGTACCGGTTCCAAAAGGGCCGTAACTTTTGATCCGACTGTTGGATCGCCCTCAAATTTTTACAAGAGTTCCAGAAACCTGTTTTCCGTAGAGTAGATGTGGAATCGCTACTCGGTGAGGCGGAGGTCTCAGCGCTCTAGACCAGCGTACCGGTTCGAAAGGGCCGTAACATTTGATCCGACCGTTGGATCGCCCACAAATTTTTACAGGAGTTTCAGAAACCTGTTTTCCATAAAGTAGATGTGGAATCGCTACTCGATGAGGCGGAGGTGTCTTCGCTAGGGACGAGAGTACCGGTTCAAAAGGTCCGTAACTTTTGATCCGACCGTTGGATCGCCCTCAAATTTTTAAAGGAGATTCCGTAGGCCGTTTCCCTAGGAGTAGATGTGGAATCGCTACTCGGCGAGGCGGAGGTCTCTGCACTCGAGACCAACGTACCTGTTCGAAAAGGCCGTAACTTTTGATCCGACCGTTGGATCGCCGTCAAATTTTTACAGGAGATTCCGTAGGCCGTTTCCCTAGGAGTAGATGTGGAATCGCTACTCGGCGAGGCGGAGGTCTCTGCACTCGAGACTAACGTACCTGTTCGAAAAGGCCGTAACTTTTGATCCGACCGTTGGATCGCCCTCAAATTTTTACAGGAGTTTCCGGTCACTGTTTTCCTTGCAGCAAAAGTGGAATCGCTACTCGGTGAGGCGGAGGTCTCTACCCTCGAGACCAGCGTAGCGATTCGAAAGGGCCGTAACTTTTGATCCGACCGTTAGATCCCCTCAAATTTTTACAGGAGTTTCCGGACGACGTTTTCCTTGCAGTGGATGTGGAATCGCTACTCGTTGAGGCGGAGGTCTCTTCGCTAGAGACGAGAGTACCGGTTCCAAAATGGCCGTAACTTTTGATCCGACCGTTGGATCGCCCTCAAATTTTTACAGGAGTTTCCGGACGATGTTTTCCTTGCAGTAGATGTGGAATCGCTACTCGGAGAGGCGAAGGTCTCTGCGCTCGAGACCAACGTACTGGTTCGAAAGCGCCGTAACTTTTGATTCGACCGTTGGATCGCCCTCAAATTTTTACAGGATTTTCCGGTCGCCATTTTCCGTGCAGCAGAAGTAGAATCGCTACTCGGTGAGGCGGAGGTCTCTGCCCTCGAGACTAGCGTAGCGATTCGAAAGGGCCGTAACTTTTGATCCGACCGTTAGATCCCCTCAAATTTTTACAGGAGTTTCCGGACGACGTTTTCCTTGCAGTAGATGTGGAATCGCTACACGGTGAGGCTGAGGTCTCAGCGCTCTATACCAGCGTACCAACTCGAAAGGGACGTAACTTTTGATCCGACCGTTGGATCGCCCTCAAATTTTTACAGGAGTTTCCGGACGATGTTTTCCTTGCAGTAGATGTGGAATCGCTACTCGGTGAGGCGGAGGTGTCTGCCCTCGAGACTAGCGTAACGATTCGAAAGGGCCGTAACTTTTGATCCGACCGTTAGATCCCCTCAAATTTTTACAGGAGTTTCCGGACGCCGTTTTCCTTGCAGTGGTTGTGGAATCGCTACTCGGTGAGGCGGAGGTCTCTGCGCTCGAGACCAACGTACCGGTTCGAAAGCGCCGTAACTTTTGATTCGACCGTTGGATCGCCCTCAAATTTTTACAGGTTTTCCGGTCGCTGTTTTCCGTGCAGCAGAAGTGGAATCGCTACTCGGTGAGGCGGAGGTCTCTGCCCTCGAGACTAGCGTAGCGATTCGAAAGGGCCGTAACTTTTGATCCGACCGTTAGATCCCCTCAAATTTTTACAGGAGTTTCCGGACGACGATTTCCTTGCAGTGGATGTGGAATCGCTACTCGGTGAGGCGGAGGTCTCTTCGCTAGAGACGAGAGTACCAGTTTAAAAGGGCCGTAACTTTTGATCCGACCGTTGGATCGCCCTCAAATTTTTACTGGATATTCCGGAGGCCGTTTCCCTTGGAGTAGATGTGGAATCGCTACTTGGTGAAGCGGAGGTCTCTGCGCTCGAGACCAACGTACTGGTTCGAAAGCGCCGTAACTTTTGATTCGACCGTTGGATCGCCCTCAAATTTTTACAGGATTTTCCGGTCGCCGTTTTCCTTGCAGTAGAAATGGAATCGCTACTCGGTGAGGCGGAGGTCTCTGCCCTCGAGACGAGCGTAGCGATTCGAAAGGGCCGTAACTTTTGATCCGACCGTTAGATCCCCTCAAATTTTTACAGGAGTTTCCTGACGACGTTTTCCTTGCAGCAGATGTGGAATCGCTACTCGGTGAGGCGGAGGTCTCTGCGGTCGAGACCAACGTACCGGTTCGAAAGGGCCGTAACTTTTGATTCGACCGTTGGATCGCCCTTAAATTTTTACAGTATTTTCCGGTCGCCGTTTTCCTTGCAGCAGAAGTGGAATCGCTACTCGGTAAGGCGGAGGTCTCTGCCCTCGAGACTAGCGTAGCGATTCGAAAGGGCCGTAACTTTTGATCCGACCGTTGGATCGCCCTCAAATATTTACAGGAGTTGCGGACACCATTTTCCTTGCAGTAGATGTGGTATCGCTGCTCGGTGAGGCGGAGGTCTCAGCACTCTAGACCAGCGTACCGGTTCGAAAGGGCCGTAACTTTTGATCCGACCGTTGGATCGCCCTCAAATTTTTACAGGAGTTTCCGGACACCGTTATCCTTGCAGTAGATGTGGAATCGCTACTCGGTGAGGCGGAGGTCTTTACGCTCGAGACCAGCGTACCGGTTCGAAAGGGCCGTAACGTTTGATCCGACAGTTGGATCGCCCTCAAATTTTTACAGGAGTTTTCGCACGCCGTTTTGCATGCAGTAGATGTGGAATCGCTACTTGGTGAGGCGGAGGTCTCTTCGCCAGAGACGAGAGTAATGGTTCGAATTGGCCATAACTTTTGATCCGACCGTTGCATCGCCCTCAAATTTTTACTGGAGTTTCAGAAACCTGTTTTCCGTAGAGTAGATGTGGAATCGCTGCTCGGTGAGGCGGAGGTCTCTTCGCTAGAGACGAGAGTACCGGTTCCAAAAGGGCCGTAACTTTTGATTCGACTGTTGGATCGCCCTCAAATTTTTACAAGAGTTCCAGAAACCTGTTTTCCGTAGAGTAGATGTGGAATCGCTACTCGGTGAGGCGGAGGTCTCAGCGCTCTAGACCAGCGTACCGGTTCGAAAGGGCCTTAACTTTTGATCCGATCGTTGGATCGCTCTCAAATTTTTACAGGAGATTCCGGAAGCCGTTTCCCTTGGAGTAGATGTCGAATCGCTACTCGGTGAGGCAGAGGTCTCTGCGCTCGAGAACAACGTACCGGTTTGAAAGGGCCGTAACTTTTGATCCGACCGTTGGATCGCCCTTAAATTTTTACAGTATTTTCCGGTCGCCGTTTTCCTTGCAGCAGAAGTGGAATCGCTACTCGGTGAGGCGGAGGTCTCTGCCCTCGAGACTAGCGTAGCGATTCGAAAGGGCCGTAACTTTTGATCCGACCGTTGGATCGCCCTCAAATTTTTACAGGAGTTTCCTGACGACGTTTTCCTTGCAGCAGATGTGGAATCTCTACTCGGTGAGCCGGAGGTCTCAGCGCTCTAGACCAGCGTACCGGTTCGAAAGGGCCGTAACTTTTGATCCGACCGTTGGATCGCCCTCAAATTTTTACAGGAGTTTCCGGACGCCGTTATCCTTGCAGTAGATATGGAATTGCTACTCGGTGAGGCGGAGGTCTCTACGCTCGAGACCAGCGTACCGGTTCGAAAGGGCCGTAACGTTTGATCCGACAGTTGGATCGCCCTCAAATTTTTACAGGAGTTTCCGCACGCCGTTTTGCATGCAGTAGATGTGGAATCGCTACTCGGTGAGCGGAGGTCTCTTCGCTAGAGACGAGAGTAACGGTTCGAAATGGCCATAACTTTTGATCCGACCGTTGCATCGCCCTCAAATTTTTACTGGAGTTTCAGAAACCTGTTTTCCGTAGAGTAGATGTGGAATCGCTGCTCGGTGAGGCGGAGGTCTCTGCGCTAGAGACGAGAGTACCGGTTCCAAAAGGGCCGTAACTTTTGATCCGACTGTTGGATCGCCCTCAAATTTTTACAAGAGTTCTAGAAACCAGTTTTCCGTAGAGTAGATGTGGAATCGCTACTCGGTGAGGCGGAGGTCTCTGCCCTCGAGACTAGCGTAGCGATTCGAAAGGGCCGTAACTTTTGATCCGACCGTTGGATCGCCCTCAAATTTTTACAGGAGTTTCCGGACGATGTTTTCCTTGCAGTAGATGTGGAATCGCTACTTGGTGAGTCGGAGGTCTCTTCGCTAGAGACGAGAGTACCGGTTCCAAAAGGGCCTTAACTTTTGATCCGACCGTTGGATCGCCCTCAAATTTTTACAAGAGTTTCCGGACGATGTTTTCCTTGCAGCAGAAGTGGAATCGCTACTCGGTGAGGCGGAGGTCTCTGCCCTCGAGACTAGCGTAGCGATTCGAAAGGGCCGTAACTTTTGATCCGACCGTTAGATCCCCTCAAATTTTTACAGGAATTTCCGGACGACGTTTTCCTTGCAGTGGATGTGGAATCGCTACTCGGTGAGGCGGAGGTCTCTTCGCTAGAGACGAGAGTACCGGTTTAAAAGGGCCGTAACTTTTGATCCGACCGTTGGATCGCTCTCAAATTTTTACTGGATATTCCGGAGGCCGTTTCCCTTGGAGTAGATATGGAATCGCTACTCGGTGGGGCGGAGGTCTCTGCGCTCGAGACCAGCGTACCGGTTCGAAGGGGCCGTAAATTTTGATCCGACCGTTGGATCGCCCTCAAATTTTTACAAGAGTTTCCGGAGGCCGTTTTCCTTGGAGTAGATGTGGAATCGCTACTCGGTGGGGCGGAGGTCTCTGCGCTCGAGACCACCGTTTCGGTTTGAAAGGGCCGTAACTTTTGATCCGACCGTTGGATCGCCCTTAAATTTTTACAGGAGTTTGTGGACGCCGTTTTCCTTCAGTAGATGTGGAATCGCTACTCGGTGAGGCGGAGGACTGTGCGCTCGAGACCAGGGTACCGATTCGAAAGGGCCGTAACTTTTGATCCGACCGTTGGATCGCCCTTAAATTTTTACAGGAGTTTCCGGTCGCCGTTTTGCTTGCAGTGGATGTGGAATCGCTACTCGGTGAGGCGGAGCTCTCTACGCTAGAGACGAGAGTACCGGTTCCAAAGGGTCGTAACTTTTGATCCGACCGTTGGATCGCCCTCAAATTTTTACAGGAGTTTCCGAAACCTGTTTTCCTTGGAGTGGATGTGGAATCACTACTCGGTGAGGAGGAGGTCTCTTCGCTAAAGACGAGAGTACCGGTTCAAAAGGGCAGTAACTTTTGATCCAACTGTTGGATCGCCCTCAAATTTTTAGAGGAGTTCCAGAAACATGTTTTCCGTAGAGTAGATGTGGAATCGCTACTCGGTGAGGCGGAGGTCTCAGCGCTCTAGACCAGCGTACCGGTTCGAAAGGGCCGTAACTTTTGATCCGACCGGTGGATCGCCCTCAAATTTTTACAGGAGATTCCGGAGGCCGTTTACCTTGGAGTAGATGTGGAATCGCTACTCGGCGGGGCGGAGGTCTCTGCGCTCGAGACCACCGTACCGGTTCGAAAGGGCCGTAACTTTTGATCCGACCGTTGGATCGCCCTCAAATGTTTACAGGAGTTTCTGAAACCTGTTTTCCGTAGAGTAGATGTAGAATCGCAACTCGGTGAGGCGGAGGTCACAGCGCTCTAGACCAGCGTACCGTTTCGAAAGGGCCGTAACTTTTGATCCGGCCGTTGGATCGCCCTCAAATTTTACAGGAGTTTCCGGACGCTGTTTTCCTTGCAGTAGATGTGGAATCGCTACTCGGTGAGGAGGAGGACTGTGCGCTCGAGACCACCGTACCGGTTCGAAAGGGCCGTAACTTTTGATCCGACCGTTGGATCGCCCTCAAATTTTTACAGGAGTTACCAGACGCCGTTTTCCATGCAGTAGATGTGGAATCGCTACTTGGTGAGGCGGAGGTCTCTTCGCTAGAGACGAGAGTACCGGTTCAAAAGGGCCGTAACTTTTGATCCGACCGTTGGATCGCCCTCAAATTTTTACAGCAGTTTCGGACAACGTTTTCCTTGCAGTAGATGTGGAATCGCTACTCGGTGAGGCGGAGGGCTCAGCGCTCTAGACCAGCCTACCGGTTCGAAAGGGCCGTAACTTTTGATCCGACCGTTGGATCGCCCTTAAATTTTTACAGGAGTTTCCGGACGCCGTTTTCCTTGTAGTAGATGTGGAATCGCTAGTCAGTGAGGCAGAGCTCTCTTCGCTAGAGACGAGAGTACTGGTTCAAAAGGGTCCTAACTTTTGATCCGACCGTTGGATCGCCCTCAAATTTTTACAGGAGTTCCAGAAACATGTTTTCCGTAGAGTAGATGTGGAATGGCTACTCAGTGAGGCGGAGGTCTCAGCGCTCTAGACCAGCGTACCGGTTCGAAAGGGCCGTAACTTTTGATCCGACCGGTGGATAGCCCTCAAATTTTTACAGGAGATTCTGGAGGCCGTTTATCTTGGAGTAGATGTGGAATCGCTACTCGGCGGGGCGGAGGTGTCAGCGCTCTAGACCAGCGTAGCGGTTTGAAAGGGCCGTAACTTTTGATCCGACAGTTGGATCGCCCTCAATTTTTTACAGGAGTTTCGGACGCCGTTTTCCTTGTAGTAGATGTGGAATCGCTACTCGGTGAGCCGGAGGGCTCAGCGCTCTAGACAAGCCTACCGGTTCGAAAGGGCCGTAACTTTTGATCCGCCCGTTGGATTGCCCTCAAATTTTTACAGGAGTTTCCGGACGCCGTTTTCCTTGTAGTAGATGTGGAATGGCTACTCGGTGATGCGGAGGTCTCAGCGCTCTAGACCAGCGTACCGGTTCGAAAGGGGCGTAACTTTTGATCCGACCGTTGGATCGCCCTTAAATTTTTACAGGAGTTTCCGGACACCGTTTTCCTTGCAGTAGATGTGGAATCGCTACTCTGTGAGGCGGAGGTCTCTGCTCTCTGGACCCTGTTACCGGTTCGAAAGGGCCATAACTTTTGATCCGCCCGTTGGATCGCCCTCAAATTTTTACAGGAGTTTCCGGACGCCGTTTTCCTTGTAGTAAATGTGGAATGGCTACTCGGTGATGCGGAGGTCTCAGCGCTCTAGACCAGAGTATCGGTTCAAAAGGGCCATAACTTTTGATCCGACCGTTGGATCGCCCTCAAATTTTTACAGGAGTTTCTGAAACCTGTTTTCCGTAGAGTAGATGTGGAATCGCAACTCGGTGAGGCGGAGGTCTCTGCTCTCGAGAACAGGTTACCGGTTCGAAAGGGCCGTAACTTTTGATCCGACCGTTGGATCGCTCTCAAATTTTTACAGGAGTTTCCGGACGCCGTTTTCCATGCAGTAGATATGTAATCGCTACTCTTTGACGCGGAGGTCTCAGCGCTCTAGACCAGTATACCTGTTCGAAAGGGCCGCAACTTTTGATCCGACCGTTGGATCGCCCTCAAATTTTTACAGGAGTTGCGGACACCGTTTTCCTTGTAGTAGATGTGGAATCGCTAGTCGGTGAGGCGGAGGACTGTGCGCTCGAGACCAGCGTACCGGTTCGAAAGGGCCATAACTTTTGATCCGACCGTTGGATCGCCCTCAAATTTTTACAGGAGTTTCGGACACCGTTTTCCTTGCAGTATATGTGGAATCGCTACTCGGTGAGGCGGATGTCTCTGCGCTCGAGGCCACCGTACCTGTTCGAAAGGGCCGTTACTTTTGATCCGACCGTTGGATCGCCCTCAAATTTTTACACGAGTTTCCGGACGCCATTTTCCATGCAGTAGATGTAGAATCGCTACTCTTTGACGCGGAGGTCTCTGCTCTCGAGACCAAGTTATCGGTTCAAAAGGACCGTAACTTTTGATCCGACCGTTGGATCGCCCTCAAATTTTTACAGGAGTTTCTGAAACCTGTTTTTCGTAGAGTAGATGTGGAATCGCTACTCGGTGAGCCAGAGGTCTCAGCGTTCTAGACCAGCGTACCTGTTCGAAAGGGCTGTAACTTTTGATCCGATCGTTGGATCGCCGTCAAATTTTTACAGGAGTTTTCGGACGCCGTTTTCCTTGCAGCAGATGTGAAATCGCTACTCGGTGGGGCGGATGTCTCTGCGCTCGAGACCAGCGTACCGGTTCAAAGGGGCCGTAACTTTTGATCCGACCGTCGGATCGCCCTCAAATTTTTACAGGAGCTTCCGGACGCCGTTTTCCTTGCAGTAGATGTGGAATCGCTTGTCGGTGAGGCGGAGGTCTCTTCGCTAGAGACGAGAGTACCGATTCAAAAGGGTCGTAACTTTTGATCCGACCGTTGGATCGCCCTCAAATTTCTACAGGAGTTCCAGAAACCTGTTTTCCGTAGAGTAGATGTGGAATCGCTACTCGGTGAGACGGAGGTCTCAGCGTTCTAGACCAGCGTACCGGTTCAAAAGGGCCGTAACTTTAGATCCGACCGTTGGATCGCCCTCAAATTTTTACAGGAGATTCTGGAGGCCGTTTATCTTGGAGTAGATGCGGAATCGCTACTCGGTGGGGTGGAGGTCTCTGCGCTCGAGACGATAGTACCGGTTCGAAGGGGTCGTAACTTTTGATCCGACCGTTGGATTGCCCTCAAGTTTTTACTGGAGTTTCGGACAACGTTTTCCTTGCAGTAGATGTGGAATCGCAACTCGGAGAGGCGGAGGTCTCAGCGCTCTAAACCAGCATACCGGTTCGAAAGGGCCGTAACTTTTGATCCGACCGTTGGACCGCCCTCAAATTTTTATAGGAGATTCTGGAGGCCGTTTACCTTGGAGTAGATGTGGAATCACTACTCGATGGGGCGGAGGTCTCTACGCTCGAGACCAGCGTACCGGTTCGAAGGGGCCCTAACTTTTGATCCGACCGGTGGATCGCCCTCAAATTTTTACAGGAGTTTCCGGACGCCGTTTTCCTTGCAGTAGATGTGAAATTGCTACTCGGTGAGGCGGAGGTCTCTTCGCTAGAGACGAGAGTACCGGTTCCAAATGGCCGTAACTTTTGATCCAACCGTTGGATCCCCCTCAAATTTTTAAAAGAGTTTCCGAACGCCGTTTTCCTTGCAGTAGATGTGGAATCGCTACTCGCTGAGGCAGGGATCTCAGCGCTCTAGACCACCGTACCGGTTCGAAAGGGCCGTAACATTGGATCCTACCGTTGGATCGCCCTCAAATTTTTACAGGAGTTTCCGGACGCCGTTTTCCTTGCAGTAGATGTGGAATCGCTACTCGGTGAGGCGGAAGTATCTTCGCTAGAGACGAGAGTACCGATTCCAAAGGGCCGTAACTTTTGATTCGACCGTTGGATCCCCCTCAAATTTTTACAGCAGTTTCCGGACGCTGTTTTCCTTGCAGTAGATGTGGAATCGCTACTCTGTGAGGCGGAGGTCTCTTCGCTAGAGACGAGAGTACCGGTTCCAAAGGGCCGTAACTTTTGATTCGACCGTTGGATCCCCCTCAAATTTTTACAGCAGTTTCCGGACGCCGTTTTCCTTGGAGTAGATGTGGAATCGCTACTCGGTGAGGCGAAGGACTGTGCGCTCGCGACCAGCGTACCGGTTCGAAAGGGCCGTAACTTTTGATCCGACCGTTGGATCGCCATCAAATTTTTACAGGAGTTTCCGGATGCCGTTTTCCTTGCAATTGATGTGGAATCGCTACTTGGTGAAGCGGAGGTCTCTTCGCTAGAGACGAGAGTACCGGTTCCAAAGGGCCGTAACTTTTGATCCGACCGTTGGATCGCCCTCAAATTTTTACTGGAGTTTCCGGACGTCGTATTCCATGCAGTAGATGCGGAATCGCTAGTCGGTGAGGCAGGGGTCTCAGCGCTCTAGACCAGCGTACTGGATCGAAAGGGCCGTAACATTGGATCCTACCGTTGGATCGCCCTCAAATTTTTACAGGAGTTTCCGGACGCCGTTTTCCTTGCAGTAGATGTGGAATCGCTACTCGGTGAGGCGGAGGTCTCTTCGCTAGAGACGAGAGTACCGGTTCCAAAGGGCCGTAACTTTTGATCCGACCGTTGGATCGCCCTCAAATTTTTACAGGAGTTTTCGAAACCTGTTTTCCTTGGAGTGGATGTGGAATCACTACTCGGTGAGGAGGAGGTCTCGTCGCTAATGACGAGAGTACCGGTTCCAAAGGGCCGTAACTTTTGATCCGACCGTTGGATCGCCCTCAAATTTTTACAGGAGTTTCCGGATGCTGTTTTCCATGCAGTAGATGTGAAATCGTTAGTCGGTGAGGCGGAGGTCTTTTCGCTAGAGACGAGAGTACCGGTTCCAAAGGGCTGTAACTTTTGATTCGACCGTTGGATCGACCTTAAATTTTTACAGGAGTTTCCGGACGCCGTTTTCCTTGCAGTAGATGTGGAATCGCTAGTCGGTGAGGCAGGGGTCTCAGCGCTCTAGACCAGCGTACCGGATCGAAAGGGCCGTAACATTGGATCCTACCGTTGGATCGCCCTCAAATTTTTACAGGAGTTTCCGAAACCTGTTTTCCTTGGAGTGGATGTGGAATCACTACTCGGTGAGGAGGAGGTCTCGTCGCTAAAGACGAGAGTACCGGTTCCAAAGGGCCGTAACTTTTGATCCGACCGTTGGATCGCCCTGAATTTTTTACAGGAGTTTCCGGACGCCGTTTTCCTTGCAATAGATGTGGAATCGCTACTCGGTGAGGAGGAGGTCTCGTCGCTAAAGACGAGAGTACCGGTTCCAAAGGGCCGTAACTTTTGATCCGACCGTTGGATCGCCCTGAATTTTTTACAGGAGTTTCCGGACGCCGTTTTCCTTGCAATAGATGTGGAATCGCTACTCGGTGAGGCGGAGGTCTCTTCGCTAGAGACGAGAGTACCGGTTCCAAAGGGCCGTAACTTTTGATCCGACCGTTGGATCGCCCTCAAATTTTTACTGGAGTTTCCGGACGTCGTTTTCCATGCAGTAGATGCGGAATCGCTAGTCGGTGAGGCAGGGGTCTCAGCGCTCTAGACCAACGTACTGGATCGAAAGGGCCGTAACATTGGATCCTACCGTTGGATCGCCCTCAAATTTATACAGGAGTTTCCGGACGCCGTTTTCCTTGCAGTTGATGTGGAATCGCTACTCGGTGAGGCGGAGGTC
>Ga0325411_1002557_pt1 | contig 20643 bp, 17 predicted proteins | sample PopdelMetagenome_13_FD_206181 | JGI IMG/M metagenome (GOLD analysis project Ga0325411, IMG submission 206181) | Populus deltoides microbial communities from Bellville, Georgia, United States - Xylem-PdIQD-R4 | ecosystem: Host-associated > Plants > Phyllosphere > Stem > Wood/Secondary xylem...
ATTTGGTTAAATAATAAATTCTAATAAAATTTTAATCCTAAAAATAAGTAGATCTTATTTTTTATTTAATCTCAAATGTATTTATTTTTCATGTTTTAAAAAAAAATTCCGATATATATATATATATTGTAAATATTCAAAATATGGCCGTCACCCTTGTTAGCTTGCTATTTATCGAAGTATTATCGCCAAATCCACACAAGCAAGGCAAGCTACACTGCATATTCGTTTTATTATACACTGTTTTTCGTGTAAAATATTTAAATATTACAAACATGTTTTTTTATATAAAAAAAATTAATAGCTCGCTAAATAAATTAGTTTTATTTGAATCATATAAAAAAATAATTAAATAAAAAAAATAAAAATAAAATAGCAATACCGATAAACTGAGAAAAAAACCTTCATCCAAGAATTAAAAAAAATAATGTTGTTTAATTTCTATCTAATTAAATATAAAATAATGAAATAAAATAAGAAAATGGATAAAAAAAATTAGCGTAAGCTAACCGAGCTAATATGATAAACATGTAATATGGGTATTAAAGAATGAGCCAGTCCAATTTAACCACCAAACCATGTTCTAGAACATGAAGTCGGGATAATCAGATAGAAAAAAAAATTAAAGAAAATCACAGAACCATTTATTTATATATATATATAAAAAAAAACAATATCAAACAACGATGTTGGAAAAAGAAATAAGCCAAAAAATATCAACTCTTATTAACTTTTTAAACTTATGACTTGAATCTATAAGAAATGAAGTGTTAAAGCATGAAATTGAAAGAAAAATTACACAAAAATATTCAAAATAAGACAAAATAGCAATAAAGAGAATGATGGTTGAAATCGAAATAAAAAATAAATTAAAGGGCGACAAAAAAATTTCAATTTGAAGGTTAAATTGAAAAGAATAAAAACATTAAGAAAATGATAAAAAAAAAATGAGGACCAAGATAAGAAAAATAACATTAAAAACTTGGATTGAATTGTGAAATTAAAAACAATAAAAAATTATAAAAAGACTACAATGACAAACCGCTCGACCTCCACCTACATGTATCATATCATGAGGAAGAGGAAGTAGTGGTGCTTCCAACAACACGATAGAAGGTCTGATTTTACAACCAGAGTCATTGCACACTCTGCTTGAAAATGCACGGGCAGCTTTTTAATTTTAATATTGTTTATCTTTTGTTAAAAAATCATAATACCCTCTACAAAAAAAAAATAAATAAATAAAACAACATGAAAAAAACAAAACCCTTGACCTAAATCTTTTTTTTTTACTTCAAGGATATCTAAGTAAGTTTATTGTACGTTCAGAAGTCAAAAATATTTTTACTGTTAAAAAAAAAACCCTCAATTGTTATTTGATTAAACCATAATTACACTGTTATCATTCACATACCAATAAGGCTATAGCTACAGTAAATGGCACTGTAAACATCACCCTTCCGTTTTTCTGTGTAAAACCAGGCTAACATCGTCAATCTCTAGTCATATCAATCCATTACATGGCCCGGTAATGTTAGACCCATAATTAAACCTGCTTCTACTGTATTTCAATTTTGGCAAATTAAGCTTTCCTTTTAACATAAGCTGATGATTCATGATCAGGAACTTGTCTGCTGTGACAAGAGTCTTGGGGAAGCTGCCTTTTGTATCATTGTCGGAGGTGCAATCTAGCAAACCTAGGATTTGATAACAAAGATTTGGCAGGGAGTCTTGGTAACGTTTCTACAAAAGATTATGCAATCAAGCACTACATATGGAATCATGGCTAGCATCACTCTCTTTGTATAATAAACTCTCTGATAATGATCGTGTGATGAGATGTTCATGACACTCTTTTATCCCTCAACGGTGGTATAGTTTAGCTTTCACCCAAAACATTTTTCCCTGCCAGTGTCGCCTCGGGAAACATCCGATTGCAATACATAATATAAACTTTGAAGAGAGCGTACAGATAGATGTGTCATGCACAAAGAGATACAATTTGATTCTGCTTTCATTACTGTATACAAAGCGTATCGCGTCTCGGCCTAGGTCATACAAAAAGAATGATATGGAATATGGGTAAAAGGAAAGAAAAGAAAGTGGGGAAGTCTGGAAAAGGTAAATCAGTCCAATGCAGGCTTGCAGTCAGTTCCCTGGTGTCCTACGACAAGCTAAAACCATCTGTGTACAAAAAAGACTTGACCTGAAAGAAAAAAAGGCTGTACAAAGCTTTGCATTTCTGGTACTTTCCATCATGCTCTACATGATTCAATCACATTGCTCACATCTACATGAGTAACCAGAAAAGCAAGTATTTCATCGGATTCTACATGATTCGATCACTTCGCTCACAGCTTTATGAGTCTCTGGTGATATCATGTTCAATGTCAAGTGAAATGCCTGGAGAAAGCAAAATGTATAATTTATTAGAGAGAAATAATAGCCTACTTCTTTGTTTTCACTCTTGCATGTACATGTCACAGCGTGCTAGCTAGCTACAATGCAAGGAACGTAGTGATTATTTTACCAAAATGCTCCTTGATCCATTTTTTATATAATGCAATGCTTCTTTTCGGAAAAAAAAAAAAAAACAAAGAATGTTGATGCAGGGAGGACATGGATTTCAAAGTTGCAACTAATCTCATGCCTTGATGTACCCTAGGACAAAAAAGAAAAGAACAAAACATACCACAAATCTCTCCAACACAGGAACAAGGATAGCCAGGTTGTGATTCGGGAGGCAGTCAGCAATGGAATCATGTATGCTCTTGCTGTCAGTGAACAAGGACAATTTGAGAAACATCAGACCAAAAAGAATGTGCAAGAACAAAAGGATGGAGCACAGCAAACCTTTCAGTTGATAGGAATGCAAGTAGCAGTGCTGAATAAGCTTCAACAATCATCTTCTCTGCTTCCTTCTCTCCTTGTAATACAGCTGCCTCATCATTCTGTACAATTCCCAATAACATTAAAATTTTGGAAACATAAATTACAATTCAATTTATTCAAATTGAATCTTACAGTATTAGGAAAATGAACAAGAATAAACATTAAATATTACTCTATTATTTGCATGTATCTCCACATACGTGTGTAAACAAATTGCATTTAATAAAATTCCTAGAAATTAAGCAGGTTGCTCACCCAAGACACGATGTTTCCTTCTCCAGCTGCATCACCTGCACCTTGGTTGGCTAGAAAGATGGAGCACAGTAGTGGAATTACATCCTTGCGATTCTCATCTTCTGACCCTTCTGAGCTTGACAGCCAAATACTTGTTGCAGCAAGCCTTGATCTGCAATTGACTTTAACCATAAATTTTGGCAGGCAATAAACATCACAATTACTTTTTCCACCAGAAAATTAAGAATATATAAAGAAACATGAACCATATGCCTCCGATACGATCAAAAGAAGGAAACCCTAATGAGCAGACTGCTACTTAATTGAGAGATCTAATCATCAAAAAGATATCCAAGTGGGGTTAAGCCAGTCCATAAAATGATGGGCAATTGCTAAAATTCATCAAATGCAAATCTGAATAGATATTATTGGAGTGTTCAAAATAAGAACATCTTCTCATCTAACATGAAAAATAAAGAATTGGAAATTTCACAGCAATTTGAATGTAATCAGTCAATAGCACAAGGAATCTAGGTAATACAAGGAGAAAGTTGGTTTGAGGAATTGTTGCTTAAATACAAGCACAAGTGACACTTCCAAAGGATGGTCAGAAAGCAACACCAATACAAGTTCAATCCAATACATGCAGTATCCATCTAAAATCAAATTTTCAGAAATTCCTAGGATGTATAAATCTACTCGTATCATACTTACAAAGATAATAGTTAACATGAAGGAAAGCTTCAGCAGGTTTAAAGCAACACAGCGAGGATAATAAATCAAGTTTCAATAGGTTAAATTCATAATAGCAAGAAAGAACAAATAAGTATTTCACTGTGCCATCCACCAATTGCAAGTAAACAATATATGCATTAGAGCAGTGATTATAGGGCAAGTAAAATTGACCTGTTATCCCCGTCCTTTTCTACCAAGTTCACAAGCAGGCCCAATATAGCAACAAGCAAATCCAACTCTTGATCAGTAAGATGAATATCATTCTGATTTTCAAGTGGAATGCTTGAACTGTCCTCTTGCAGCTCACCAAAGAAAGATATAGATGAACTGAACAAAGGGAAGTGGCCGGCAATCAATGAAGACATAGTCTCCAGTCCTCCACAAGCAGCAATTTGTTGACAGCCAATAGGATTGTCATTTGTTAAATTCATTAGAACCTGCCAAGAAAAGATTCTGACTACAAAGGCAAAAAAAGGGCATATGCAGCAACCTTCTCTTACTTTGACAGAAGAAAAGAAGGAATGGAACATGGAAGAAATTCCTCAAAATGGTTCAGAGGAATACCTTAATAGCAGTGAGAAGACAGTCTGCCAAAAGGCTGGAATGTTCTTCATCAGGAACATTGCAATAAGAGCTTTTCTGTGAATGATGATGTTCCCTGTTACTTGATTTGTGTAGGCCATTTCCACCATTACTTGATTCTTCCTGACTCATTAGCTTATATTGACACCCATTTTCAACTTCTCTGGGGGTTACCCTACTATTTTGAGTTCGAGAGATTTTTCGTTTCCCAGATAGCAAGTCCCACTTTGTGGGCTGAAAATCATCTTCATCAAATGCATAAGGATCTTGGCTATCATCTAACAAGTCACTGCAGGCATCTTTTGTACAATTAGTTTTTTCAACAAGACCAAATTTGGTCCTTGACCTATTACTATCATAACTCCTTAATGTCTCACTACATGAACTGGGCATGGAAGGGACTCTCATCTTCAGTTGACAAGTATTTTTCATAAATCGTGTGGCAGTTTCAGAACTGGAGGCAGAAAGACTCAACCGAGCAATGGAATTCTGAGATACATTTAAGCGTTTCCCAGAGGAGGTCCTCTCTTCATTGCAGCAATCTGTAGAAGAACTGATACAAATAACCCCATTGCTGTCTACTGCTAATACAATTAAAGATGCATCATTAGTAAGAGAGAAAGAGAAAGAGGAACAGCTGCCAAACAGAAACACTACAGTGATATTAGGCTACCACACACCTCTGTCATCGTTAATCAAGGCCAAATCAGAAGCATTATCACTCCTTTCAGAAAGACTACAATGGTTTCCATCAATGCAAGCAGTGGGAGAACTCTTAAGTAGATGAAGACCTAAAAAACAATGCCATCAATCATCAGAAAACATGCCAGACAAAAGAAATCTAGTTAAGAACCGGAAACAGACAGAGCAAGAAAGCACTGTTACTGGATAGAATTTTTATGATGCTTATTATGATTTTGGTAAAAGATAGCCGATGCCCATGAGAATATGAGTTCCCCCTCATTCCAAGCAGATGAGTCTGTATTAAAGAAGAAAATAATGAACATTAAAATCCAATAACTCAGCTTCAAATGGCATTTTAAATCCCAATAACTAAGTAGAGGAAGAATAAACAGGAGAAGAATAACATAATAAAATCACGTTTGATTGCACCTGATTATCGTTACTCAAAAATGTAGCATTTTCCATAATTTTCAAGCATTTCAGAAGCAGCACCAGGCTCAAGTGACACATGTCATCTTTTGTATCCTGAATGGAAGATGAATTATGTTTTGTCGACCTCTGCAAATAAATTTGTGTTCAATAGTTACCATCTCCAAACAATCACTAATTAGAATGTCAAAGACAGAAATGGACTGAGAAGGCATGAATTTATTATCAGGGATGGTGACTCAATTTAGAATAAGTAAATCACAAGAAGACTTCCATATACAAAACAGATGCATGTCATCTTTTGCATCCTGAATGGAAGGTGAATTATGTTCTGTCCACCTCTGCAAATAAATTTGTGTTCAATAGTTACCAACTCCAAACAACCATTCACTATTTAGAATGTCAAAGACAGAAATGGATCGAGATAGGAATGAATTTATTATCAGGTATAATGACTCAATTTAGAATAAGTAAATCACAAGAAGACTTCCGTATACAAAAGAAACTGTACTGATAAGCAAGTTAATGTGCCACCATGGTTTAGGATCTGCTTTAGATCTTATAAGGTGAAAGTAAAACACAGGGAAATGCATGCATGCACACCACATATAAGGTGAAAGTAAAACACAGCGCAGTGCTATAATGCTAAATGTGAGAACCAGAGATTAATAAGCAATGCTGAAAATTTTATCATGCATAAGATGAGAAAAGCATATGACAGATTTTTCCCACAATTGAATACATTAATTGAGCACAGATTTCCCAGTTGCAAACTGTTCCTCATTTCTCAAATGATTAACTAGAATAAGAGTTGCACTTAAACTTTAAAGCAACATATAAGCTCTTGATTTTTTGTGAATTGCTGAAAGATGAAACAAACATACAAGCTCACACCTCTATAACAGAGTGACAGTTCATGGTGACCTCAAAGACAGCATCAAGTCCTCCATGCTCTCGTAACTTTTCCTTAAAGCCCCCCCCTGTCTTCCTTACCATGCCAGATGTATCTGAATGAATGCAACCCACACAGTGAAATAAATAAGCAATCAGAAAAGGAGAGAGAGAGAGTGTGCACACGCATGCATGAGCATGCATGCAAGGTTCTATTGCTTAGAGAAAGACTTGCACATATGGCACTGCATATACATATGATTATGGGTTTTGCTAACTTGTCTGTATTTGAGCAAGTTAGCATTGTGACCATTTTTCTATGATAAAAATATTACGAGTGCCTTTTATATTGAAATTAAAATGTGGGTAGAATTGTAATTTCATGGGGTGTTTCTTATTGCTTCTCCATCCTTGGTTTAGAAATTTTTGCAGTCAAAAGAAAAAAAATTAATTTCACCTCCCAATCACTTCCTTATCTAGAACAAAGGAGCAAATCTCTCCCTAATAACAAGTGCTTGTTTCCCACTAGAGATTCCGAACTGTTTTAGTTTTCATTATGTTTCTTATTTCATGAATTCCTAGAGAGAGATTGAGATAAAAAGATTATCCAATGATCAAACAAAATGCTGCCATCTAATGAATCATGCTTAAAAAGACTTGCTTGTTTCTTCCATAAAATGGAATCTGTTTATGTACAAGATGAGTAATTATCAAACACTGATAATGGGCTTCCAAAACCATTTTCTTTACCAAGAAACTATCATCCAGATATGAAAGAGCTGCTGCATACAATTTTAATAGAATTTAGGTTTCAAACGAAAGGGATAAAGATTTGATAGATTAGCCAACTAGCTCACAAAAACACAAAAGCCTCAGCAACAATAATTTAAAACATAAACATGTACTCCAGACAGAGAACTGGGCATTTCCACCTATCTGAGATTACATTTGTACCCTCAATTAATTTTTCAATACAAAATGCACTCAAGGGGTATTTTTGTTATGGAAAAATGGGCAGAATGCTAACTTGCTCTAGTTAAGATCATGCAAAACAATCACTAAGCATTTGAAAAATAGCATCCCAAATCCTCAACCAACTTATCATGCAATTCTTGAAAGCACGTTGCATGCACAATGGCCTGCATTCTTCTTGTTCCATGATAAAAAAAATCATAAATTTCAATAGAAAATGTCCATATAGAATAATTAAGTTAAAGAAGCCTGTAATAAACAGCAATATGCAAAACGCGTTTGTGCCTACATCATTTTTAACTCAAGTAATTAATAAATATCTAAAAACAAAACTACACCAGCATGTAATCAAACAAAAATAGACACCACTGAAACTTGCAAATAAAAATGCCAAAGAAATTATTAAGACATGCTGTTCATTACATAATGGTGTATTTTAGATCTATTTCAAGAAGATAAGTCAGAAAAAAGAAGCAGAAGTAATGAAAAGCTAGTGTAAAAACATTTGCATCAACAATATCAGCTTTATAATAAATGGTATCCAGGAATTTATTCATAGTTCCGATTAACAAAACCACTATTCATCCTTTGATAAAAATAAACCATTAGGAAACTAATAAATGGCAGGCTGCGTATGGAAAGTATGCAACAGAAATGAAAAACTAACACTTCATTATCGACAGAATTGGAAGATATGATATCAAGCATACCTTCAAAAGATATCTTAGATAAACAAGCTTTCTCCATGGACAACAATGCAATCCATTTTGGAGTCAATTCTGGCCTCTCCGTTCTACTATCATCACCGGAATGTGACTTCATGTCCTTGCAATTAACAAGAATTTCCTGAACTTTGGCAGCAATGGCAGTAGAGCTAGAATCTGCCAGCTTACTTGTATCTCGTAAGATGTCAGAATCCTTGCGTAATGCTAAAAGCTTACTGCCTATATTTCGAGTCTTATCTTCAGTGGCAGTAGAAATGATGGGTTTTAACAATTTAATAAGAAAACGAATGCAAGGTGGTGACTCTAAAATGTGTTCATCTTGACCCTGAAACAGTGAAATTAAAGCTGTCAAAACTATTCTGATGGGTGACAATATACATGGAGAAAACGAGTTCCAGCCTTGAGAATCAAATAAACAAACAAGAAATAACCTACTACAAGCAGCAGCATGTGATTTGAGAGCATTACAACGTTTGAAAACTGAAACTGATGAGTTGTGCTTGTACAAACATAGAACTCCATGTGAACTTAATTATCAGTAAAGTTACAGATTCTACTTGCTATTATTATGTCTCTCAAAATAACTGATGTCAGTCATTGCCTTTTATCCATGCCCAGACAACTAAAGACAACAAAACCGTATCTAAGAACTCAGAGGGAGGTAATGCTGAATTCCCAATTGCCTTTGTATAGATTTCAGAGGTTCGTTTTGAGGTTTTCAACAAAACATGTACACGCACAAGAGAGTGCAGAAAGAAAAGGTATAAAACATAAAAGAACTTACATCACTCGTCAAAACATAGAAGAGTGCAGCAGCAGCCAGATTGCTTGTTGAGTCATCAAAGCTGAGGCCCAGAATAGCATCAATTATTGTCTTGGCCATCCTGAAAGCACAAAACTTTAGAATTTTAACATGCAACAGAAATAAGACATGAAACTTGAGGCCGGTAAAATGAGAATAGTAAATACATGATAGCAGACCAACAAAGGAGTGATTTTGTGTGCATAAACCAAAACATCTAACAGGAGAACCCAACATGCTGTTTTTCATTCACCAAATGGTATAGGGAGTAATAAGTAGAATTCATAACTTTCACTTCTCAGAGATCTTCCTACTTTTGGATATGCATACTGAACTCCCATATTAAATTTAATTTTAAAATATTCCGCTCATTCCTTGATTAGGTACTTCAAAGCTTAAACAGAAAACCCATAAACCATTACAAAAACCAACAAATGACATAAATTCCAAACGCATAGTAAAACAAAGTACCAAATTCCAAAACCAAAGCAAGATCACCCACGAAACAACCCATCTCTTTAATTTCAAGAACTTCAAACAGTCCAACAACTACACTCAAAATGAAACAGAACACTCTCCAAGAAGCCATAAGAAGATCAGGAATTTCAAAACTCAACAAGAAATTCTACAAAACACCCATGTAAAAGAAACAAAAAAATAATTCAAGAACTCACGATACCCTTTAAACTACACTAGAAAAATTCAAAACGAAGACTCGAGAACCCATCAACCGAAAACAACTCTTTGAAATGCCAATAACCTCTCCCCATCAAAAACCTTCCTAAACAATCCCAACAATTTCTAACGCAATAACCCTCAATTCAGTCTTTCTGCAGCCTTTCAAGAACTCAAAAAGTCCCGACAATTTCTAAAGCGACAACCAACAATTAAATCTTTCTAAATTCAAATCCGCCTTTTTTTCCAAATTCAAGAACTCACAGAATCCCCAGGACCATTTCAAAAATTCAAAAACACGAAATAATTCCAAATTCAATCTTTAAGCATCACAAAACAAAAAACAAAACAAAACCGACATACCCTTGAGCCCTCAAAAGCCGTCTCTGTTGTTGAGTCCCACAAATCCCTAACAAAGACAACAAACTAGCTCTCTTAATTCTCAAAGGTTGTCCTTTCTTTAACCCATCAAGTGCAAAATTAACCTCATCAACATGCTCCATCATTTCCCCAAATTCTTGAGCCTCCATTAACGTCGTCGAGCTAGTCAAAAGATTAGAATTCCCAATACCGTTTCTCTCAGATTTTGACTTACTACGCCTCGGCTTCTTCGATTTTCTTGGGACGACGCCGTTCGGGATGGGATTGTCGTCGAAATTGTAGGGATCGAGATCGAGAGAATAAGAGGTGGATTCTTGAGAAGAGAAAGGGAAGTTATGGCTTAAGAAATCTTGATTAGATTGGGTAGTTTCTTGAGAGAGAGAAAAGGAGTCGCTGAAGGAGTAATTATGGTCAGCAACGTCGTCGTCTAATGAATCTGAATAGGTTCTCGTTAGGCTTCCTCCGTCTCTGTTTCGCCGACCGTACGTTCTTACGATCATGCTTTTTTGAATTTCCCGTTTGCTTAACTCAGGAGAGGAGGGGGAGGAGGAGAGAGGAGGGTAAGATTGGCATACAGATGGAAAGACGAGGGCTTTTTGGGGGAAAATTTTGAATTTCTCTTTCTTTCTGCTGGGGTTGCGAGCTCGAGAAACGAGGGGGGGGGGGTTAGGGCAATCAGACAGACGGAGAGAGGGTCGTTAGTTGATTATCCAGCAGCAAGATCTAGAAATATAGTCTATAGTTTAATGTTTGTTTTAGTCCCTAGAGATTCAGTGATGTTTCAATTTGAATCATGTAGTTTAATGTTTATTATTTCAAAAAGATCACAACGGTACATTTGCGCGTGAGAACATAATCACAGCGAAGTTGGGCATGGGGGGCAAATGGGGATATGACGCCGTTTGGTAATAAGCCTTCTCACAATCCGATTATGGGTGGATTAATGAACAATTTTACAATAGATTTACTATTGAATTGAATTGATTGTATGTTAGTGTTTGACAAGATAACAGAAGAACCAAGTCTAGTGTTAATTATATGTTTGGTATTGTGATGTAAAGTATTTTTTAAAAATATTTTTTGTTTGAAATTGTATTAAAATAATTTTTTAAAAAAGATTTTTTTTACTTTAATACATCAAAATTATCAAAAAACACTAAAGAAAACATTAATTTAATGTTTTTTCAAGGTAAACACACTTTTAAAAATCACTCAAAAGTAGAAGGTACTGTATTCTCAAATGTGGACTAAATGCCTAGTTAAACAATTTGAGCAAAAAAAGAAACCCAACCAAACAGGGGGACAAGAAAAGGAGAAGTGGAAGAAAAAAGACATAACTAGGTATCATAGCATAATCGAGCTCAACAATGAACAACCTAGTCAAATAAGGATGAGAAAAAAAAAAAGAGTTCAGCTAAGGCTTAATCAGATAGTCCTAAACAGCCCACATGAGGAAGAAGAGAAAAGCAAGAAGAGAAGGGAAGAAAAGAAAAAAAAAAGGAAAATGACAATCAAGGAGCACTTGGGGCCAACACTAACCAACCTAACCAAAGAGAAGGAAATAAAAAAAAAAGAGAAGGGGAAGAAAAAGGCCCAGTTGTGCAGCACTTGGGCCTAACACTAAGCATCCTAACAAAAAGGAAAGGAAGAAAAGAAAGAAAAAAATGAGAAAAACAAGGGAAAACCCTAACTAGGCAACACTTGAACCTAACACTGAATAACCCATTAAAGTAGAAGGAAAGAAAAGAAAAAAAAAAGAAAGAAGGAAGAAAAAAGGAAGAAGAGAAGGAAAAGAGATAAAATAAGGCCCAATTTAGCCCAATAATGTTATAAAACACATACGCTCTTCTTTTTTCTTTAATCAAAACAATAACTCTTATTTTTTTAACAGGTATGGCACCCCAAACAATGTTTAGGCACGTGCAACAACCCAACCAAATTCTTTATCATACAAATTATCGATACGACATCCACTTGAATTTCTTGTCTTTCAAATTCTTTATGCGCCTACTTGAAAGACTTGTTTCACAAGTTAACAGAATGAGCTTATATATGAACAATTCATTATACAAACTAATTACATGATCATTCACAATAAACTCTATGATTACTCCTACGAGTAAGTCTACACACCCTACTCCCTATAATTGAAATTCATGAGATTCATGTATAAAATACCAAGGTTCACCATGTATTAAACACAACACACGCCCTATATTTACAATCACTAAAACAAAACACTCTCCTATATTTTTTCCCCTTTTTACATTACATTTATCTTTTCACTTTACTAACTTAGGTATCGGAGGATCCTCTATTCTACAAAGAGAGCTTGTTTTGTAAGAGTACGTAAATCACAACCAACTCAACTTAAAAAAAAATCAAGGCTTATCAAATAGTTGTGGAAACGCCTAAAATCATTTGAAGTTTTTCCAACTTTTTCGGTGTTGTTTATATCTTTTTCATGTATTGTGAACAATATATTAATATTCAATATTTGTATGAAAATAGTTTTACATTGCCTACCCATTTTTAATATTAAATTATAATTGCAAAAATATCTTTTTTATTAATAAAATGCCCAAATTCAATGGTCACTTTTAAGAAGAATGAGTATAAGATATATTGTTGTCCTATTGTTTTTTACCATTTAGTGATTCAAACTTTTGCACATGTTATAAGAAAATGAGAAAATTCTTAAAAACAATTATATAAGATATGATATCTGGTCAACAAGGGTTTTTTATATATCTTCTTTGGTTTTTTGAGTTTGAAACTCTAGATAGATACTTAGTGAATTTTTAAAAAAAATAATAGATTGTATTTATTAAAAGAATGTGCATTTAAAATTATCTTAAAAACATAATTTATTATTACTTAATATAGATTTGTTTGAAAATACACTTAATGTTTAATATAAAAAATAAATTTGCAGATTTGATATTAGTTTTTATCAACTATCTAATGTCTAAAGACTATATTGAAACCGAAACTTTTCTTATCCAATTTGAATTAGGGGCAGAACTAAACCATATCTTAGGCCACGACACCCTAAAATTTTATAAAATATTAATTTTTAGTCCTAAAAGTTGTAAGACTTTTAAATGTATCCTTGAAAAATTCAATTATATATTTGACTAGACTAGAGTGATGCTAAATAGAGCTTTTCATTGGATTTTGTATCATTATTTCATCAACTAGTAGGTATGTGATTATTGGTATTGACTTGAATCATAAAGAATTTAAAAGAAAAAAAAAGATCAGTGCGATGAAATATAACAATTTGAGCAAGGAATATAAGATTTGGTCATTTAAAGAGTATAACATGTAAGGGACTCGAAGACTTGGGCCATGCTTGTGTTGTTCAATAGAAGCTGTTTCTAATGAATTGATGTAATCATATAAAGATGTTCATTCTACTTATATTTTGAAACATTTATGTCACCAAATTTTGCAACTTTTTAAAAGTCAGCAAACAGTAATTCGAGAAAGAGAATGGAATAAAAGAAGGATAGCTAGAGGCACAAATGTTGGTTTGGAACCACAACACATTGATAATATTATAGGTTGCATTTCTCTTTGTTAAATCATGTTTACTTTTTTTTTTATTGTTCTCTCTTTTTTATCTTTTTAATTCTAAAATCTTTATGATGAAGTTGTGAAGACTTCACACATAAATGAACTTTCTAGATTATGCCTTGGGGGCTAGTTTGAACGTGAGATTTATTTTCTAAGGACAATGTTTCCTCCAAACTAAGTTTTATATGGGAATAAAGAACATTCTAATGCTTAAGTTAAGAAATGTAAAGGTTGAAAATATAATGAAGTTGTATGAAGTATTTTTATATAAAGCTTGTTGAATTGCGTTGAATGATAGTAAATTGCCTTTGAATGGATGAAATATAGCTTAACTTGCTTGCCTGGTGACCAAGACATTTATAGACCTATATCATGTCTACTTGCCTCATGGAGTGTGGAGAGTAGTGTTGCAGGTACCTCAGTGTGTGTGGAAAATTTGGTGATTGTTGATGGAGATTGTGGTGCTTGCTTTATTGAGAATATGGTGATTGTTGGTGCTAGAAACAATCATTCACATAGAAATGTGGTGCATGCTTTGCATAGACAATATGTGCTGCATAGAAAATTTATATATTGCATATTCTTAGGAGCTAAAAAATGCATAGAGGTGTGTGGCAGGGTAGGGATAACCTGATTTGGTAAGGAAGAAAAAAAAGGAAAAGAGAGAGAGAGAGAAAACCTATCATTTGAGCTAACTCAAATGGCTAGAAGGCATTTGCCTGGTGCGTGTAATCCACGCGCTAGACGAATGAGCTGCCTTATGCATTTGGATAACATGTGTGGCTTACTCTGGCTTTGTATGGTGGCTTTCCTTTATATTTGTAGATTTGTCTCTTTAATATCTTTCTAATAGTATTAGGATATCATAATCGAAGCTCCAGTGCATCTCTGATGTCCCTTTTTTTCTTCTCTACCATTATATCTTACTCTTTTCTCTTGGTCATTTGATTTGATTACCAACCTAGTTGTTAGATATTTTTATTTCTTCTTCAGTCATTGGATATGTATACAAGTTTTGATTGATTATGCAAAAATATTCATTTTTTTAAGAGACTGCATATTTATAGGAGAGAGTGATTATCATATCTCGACCGAGCCATTTGGGCTAAGTTCAAATAGATAATAATTTATTTTTCTTCTTTTTTATATACCATCACTTTAGACCACTTTTTTCCTTTCAAATACCCGAATAATCCATTCTTATGACATATATTACATATTAATAATCCTTTCAATTTTGTTTATTCCACGACAATAAAAATCTTACTCTTATTGATGTGCTTCTCCTTTTCATTTGGTTAAATTTATTTGTGTCATCACAATAAGTTCTAACATGCATTTCTTTGTATAAATTGTAATATAATAATAATAACAACAACTACAACAACGAGAATAACTTAACATTACTAAAAAACAAGTGATTTGCGATCATAAAATTGATCATAAATTTAAAGTTTTTGAAAATTCTAGTGGGACTCTAAAACCATAAAATTTATTAAAAATAAATAAATAAAAAATGTACTTTGTCGTAAATAAAAATAAAAACAATAAATTCTCATAACCTGAAATGATTAATTTTTTAAAACAAAAAGATTATTAGCTAATAATTATTATTATTATCATCACAATTTTAAAATAAATTGTCAATATTAATTACAACTATCATCTTTTTTAATTTAAATAACATAAACAAAATCTTTAAATTAGGTTTTAGTTGATCCATTTTAGTGAGAACTAGATTGATGGCTCGCGTTGTATCGTGGCCAGACTAATTTTTTTTAACATAAAAAAAATACTCATGTGATGCTAGAGTTTAAAAAAACAAGAAAAATCTAAGATTTGAGTTATTAACTATACTAGGTTCACTAAGCACAATTAATTTAATAATATAATTTTTTTAAAAAAAACATGCAATGACAGTAAATAAACGAACAAAAAAAAGACAATGATTAATTGTAAAAAAAATGAATGCTTGACAATATCATGAAAAGAAATCCTTACAATATTCTTAAAAAGTCTACATGATCTTATTTAATAACAAATAAAAAATTAAATGAGAATGAAATAACCCTATAAAAAGCAAAGTAAAAAAAATGAAGTTGAATTCTCAACAAATAAAATGTTGAAGAAAAAAAATAAAAATTTAAAAAGGTTATAAAAACTTGACCTAAGGTAGTTAGTTAGGTTTGTGATCTGGTTGTGAGACCAGGATAACCTAGTAAAAACCAAATTGAATAAAACTATGAAGCTCAATTATCAAATGAACACAATGCTAAACAATAAAATTTAAAAAAATAAATTAAAAAAACAATGAAAAAAACAACTTGAGTCAACTTAGGTTAATCGCCAAAACTGTGATTTGGGACCTAAAATCTGCATAACCCCATAGAAATTAAACTGAAAAAAAAAATCATGAAGTTAAATCCCTATCAAACCCAATCCCTAACAAACCCAACATTGAAGGTTAAAACTGAAAAAAGATCAATTGTAAGAAATGACCTAAAAGAGATTGAAGTCAACTCGAGTTCACCTTCCAAGCCCGTGACTTGAATCATGAGATCGAGATTACCCCATAGAAGGTAAATCCAAAAAAATCATGAAGTCAAATTCTCAATCGATAAAATACTGAGGGATAAAATTGAGAAAAAAATCAATAAAAAAACAACCTAAAACAAAAGAAATAACAATGAAAAGAATGAGAGTCAAATTTGATATAAAATTAAAATGAAACCAAATATCAACGGATGCAATTGAACAAAAAAAACCAATTAAGAAAATGCTTCAAAATAAAAGAAATAGCAATTAAAATAATAAAGACCAAATTTGATATATACATCAAATAAAACAAAAGATTGAGGAATGAAATTAAAAGAAAAAATCAAATAAAAAAAAGGATTCAAAGCTAAACAAATAGCAATCAAAATATTGAGGATTAAATTTGATACAAAAACAAAAGAACAAGACACCTTTTAAACTTGGCAAGGTTCGCCTGAATCTCGAGGAAAAGATAGAGAAAAAAAAAGGTCGTTGAAACCAAACCACCACCCCTCCACTGCCACGTGTCGCTTCCAACACCGTTGTGAAATATGCGTTTGGCTACTGGGAGATGCCTCATGCGCCTCCTAAATGCTCTAAGAGTTAAGGTATGAAAGATTGGAGGGTAGAAAAATCTGACCTCTCACCTGAATGGTTCAAATGATATTTATAATCCCTAAACCTTGTTGTTTTAATGGAGTGGAGAGACTAAATAGTCATTTTCTTTTGATGACATTAATAAGATGAAAATATGATAGACCATTGAAAGATCCAAATATATTGAGTTTAGTAACTTGACAAACCCACATTGACTTAAGCTTGATATATTATTGAACCCAAGTATATTAGGTTTAGCAACTTGCCACACTCATGACACCTTGGGCTCAACACATGGCTGGATTCAAGTATATTAGGTCTGACAACTTGCCAGATCCATGATGTATTGGGCTTAGCGTATGGCTGAACCCAAGAATATTAGGTCTAACAGTTTGTTGAACCTAGGATATCTTGGACTCAACATGTGGCTGAACCCAAATATGTTGAGTTTGACAACTTACCAAACCCATGTTGACTTGGGTTCAGCATATGGTTGAATCCTAATATATTAGGTTTGATAGCTTGCAAAACCCACGCCACCTTCGGCTCAACATATGGCTAAACTTAAATATATTGGGTTCTACCAATTTGTCAGACTAATGTTAATTTGAGTTCAACATATGACTGAGCCCGAAAATATTAGGTTTTAAACTCTTTTAAAGCATCAAAATATTAAGCCAAAAGTTTAACTCATCAATAACATTTTATATATTAAGTCAAGAATTCATGACCTTAGTCAACGAAAAAAGTATGAAATATTATAGGTTTATCATTTATGATTGATTTAGTATCCATTATAAGTGAAACATTACAAGTTTACCACCACTCTTATCTTTTCTTTCCTCTCTCATTCTACATGGAAGAAAAAAGAAAAGAAAAGGCTATTTCTTGCTTTTCATTTGAGGGTTCTGTTTCACATCCACTCTCTCTCTCTTTTTTAGTCTGTTTGGGAGTGTGATTACAATTGCTTTGTAAAGTGTTTTTCATTCAGAAATATATCGAAAAAATATTTTATTATTATTTTTTAAAAATTATTTTTGATATTAACGTATCATTTGAAACACAAAAAAGATAAAAAAATTAATTTATTTTAAAAATGTATTTAAAATATAAAACAAAAAACGACTACAAAAACGACATATAAGGTAAATTGATGAACAAAACAATTAATCAAAAGGCATGTACAACAAAAATCAAACTTTAATTTGTCAATGGAGTGTATATATAGAAAACTGAGAAGATGTAACCCTCTAGATATAATTTACAATTTACATGCTATATTCTAGATAAGCAAAGTACATTATGATAGCAATCTAAGACATACTAGATATAATTTTAAATACTATATTTCAATCTCAACTTATTTTTAATTTATACCAATTTATTCAACAATTAACCATCATCCTACTATATTACCAAAAAAAAAATTGCATCCATGCAAAACAAAAGGAAAAAAAGAAGGAAAATTAATAGCATAGCTTAAGAGGAATAATAATATTTTGATGAGGATTAACATATGTATAGAAAGAAAGAATATTGTACTCCAGGAGTTTTTGGGAGGAAATAAAAAGGTGTATGAGAGAGACATAACAAAAATAAAATTTGTGTTAATATGTAAGTATTTTTAGAATATTTTTTCAATATTAATTATTTAGTGTAGTAAATAAGAGGGTATCCCTTATGATTTACTTTTGCATATTTTTTTATAAATTGAATTTTATTTAAAATTTAAATCAATATTTTTTTTTAAAAATCAAATATAAAAATTTCAACTCACAAAGTCTCAAATCAAGCTATAAATAACTAATTTTATTTTTTTATATACTTTGCTTTAAAGTAAATTAGTAAAAGATAGAAAAAAACTCTATGGGTTTCATCCATGGTTCAGCAACAAGGGCAATGATCCCCAAAACAAATCGAAGAAAAATTCTAAAATTTCGTGTGCAATTTTATTTTTATTTTTTGGGATTTCTCACAACCACAAAAAAGAAAAGAAAAAAAAACAAGAAATTAGAATAGAAAGCCCCACCCAACGTGGAGTCCTACTTCTGTAAACTTGTGTTTTCCTTTTATATTTTTGGGGGCTTAATAATATAATTTCTTATCGGACTAAACCAAACCACAACGCTTGGAGTGCTATTCTTGACCTTTCCCTATCTGGATCTAGGGTTTCTCTCCCTTTTCTCTGCAGACTTCACCATCTTCAACTAAAGAGAAAACAAACAAACAAACCCTAGCTAGCTCCACCTTGACTTTTAGACTGGTAATTTTATCAATCAATATCATCATCGAAGGAACTTTCTAGTGTTTTGATTTTTGGATCATCATCATCATCAATTTACAGATCTATCTGTGTTCATCTTAAAAATCTGACCAAAAACAAAAAAAGTTTCCTTAATTTTGTTCCTAGTTACCCTCGAGACCTTTTTCCTGTTGTAATTTCAAAGAAATCGGATTCAGATCATATAATGACTTTCTTTCATGGGAATCTATGATCTTTGATGGACTTCGAATCAAAAGCTTGAGACTTTGAAGCAAAGATTGGAAATTTTTTTGGGGGGGTTTGTGGAAAAAGATGTATAAATCAGTGGTGTATAAAGGAGAGGAGTTACTGGGAGAGGTTGAAATATATGCACAAGAACAACAGCAAGAAGAAGAAGAGAACAAGAACAAGAGGAAGAGAGTAATTGATGAGATAGTGAAGGGAATCAGAATTAGCCACTTCTCACAAGCTAGTGAGAGATGTCCACCACTCGCAGTGCTTCATACAATTACATCTATTGGTGTTTGCTTCAAAATGGAAGAGTCAACAGCATCATCATCAACAAAGATCTCCTCTCAACAAGAATCGCCGCTTCGCCTTTTGCACTCCTCCTGTATCCAAGAAAACAAGGTATAGCTAATTAATAATAATGAACTTAATAATCAATTTAAAGGAAGTCCATTAAGGGATTTGATCGAAATCATTGGATAAAACCAGAAAAAGTTTCAAATTTTATAACCCAGTTAAACTGGGTTTGTTGTACACGGGACTCTGGACAGCTTTGAACAAGGACCCAGAACCCAATTGATTTTTCTCAGACAGTTTTCGGTGAATGAACCTCAAGTTTGTGGCAAATTTGTGAACTTTATTAAGTAATTGGTTTGACCCAGATGATTATGAGCTGAATTTCTTGACAATTTTGCCATGATATCATGAGAACTGCCTGAACTAGCTATATTTTTCCCAGTAAATTATTATTAACAATTGAAGTGAAGATGCGCTTTCATGGAATTTGAAAGTGAATAATATGTGCTGTCATGGGATCTTAATGCTAAAGATAGAACTAATTTTATCACGAGAATCATGTGTTACTGATATAGCTGCTTCATATGGAGTTGAATATTTGCTTCTATAGGAAGCAACTTGGGGGTTTTGCTGAAATTGAATATTGAGTGAATAGAAGCCTGGAATTTTGGATAGTTACTCTGCAATATTGCTGTCTTATTCTCGTTTTATGGCTGAGGGACTTGAACAGAAACTAAGAGGAGGCTTTTTTGCTGGCTTTGTCTCATTTTGTCAGGGGTTTATTGATTGTTGATGTAGAATAAAAAATTAATGATTATGCACGAATGATTTTTCTGACATTGTTCTTGTTGTTAGCTTGAGAAGAAACCTGGGTTGTTATGATCTGGCCTTAATACGAATTGCACCTTTATGATTATACGAAACATGAGTTCTGGTAATTTGTTAGTCATGTTGTTTTATTGTATTGAAAGCTTTCTTTTGTTCACTATGATTATTCTTCCTTCTCATTGTTCATTTCATGTTCATGTTCATGTGCATCAGCAGATTTATGTTGAATTCTTTTTCTTCTTTTTTCATGGTCTTCTTTCTTTTTGGATATTGATGGTGATGTTATTTTCAGACTGCAGTAATGCATCTGGGAG
>Ga0325411_1002560_pt1 | contig 20627 bp, 9 predicted proteins | sample PopdelMetagenome_13_FD_206181 | JGI IMG/M metagenome (GOLD analysis project Ga0325411, IMG submission 206181) | Populus deltoides microbial communities from Bellville, Georgia, United States - Xylem-PdIQD-R4 | ecosystem: Host-associated > Plants > Phyllosphere > Stem > Wood/Secondary xylem...
ATATATTATTTTTAAATATATATATATATATATATATATATATATATATATATATATATATATATATATATATTGTATTTGATTGAAGTATAAAAAAATAACATATATGATTAAATCATATCAAAAAATATTTTAAAATTAAAATTTTGATTCTAAATGAATATTCATGAACGATTTATTATCACTTTTTTTTTTTGCATATCATGTACATAATAATTGAAAAAATAAATTGTTAACATTCTAGTGAAACCCTAAAATATTATTTAAGAACCACGTCAAACTTGAAGGGTAAGTGAATTATCATGTTAAATACTTTTTTTAGATTACAAACAAAATAATTAAAGAAAGGGGTCGTGCCTTGAGCCTGGCTCATGTGCCTAACCTTGTTTTTCTTTTTCTAATGGGAAAACAACATGACATGCACCCATTTGTTTTTTGAATAAGAGTGTAGACAATGATAAGTTTGCTAACCCAGTTTCCTACCACAAGGTGATGGCTGAAAAATCAAGTTATATTGCTTTTAAGTTGAAAAATCTATTTTTAACATATTTAGACACAAAAACACCTAAGAAACCTAATAAAGTAATCTCTTAACTCAAAACATTAAAAAATGAATCCAAGAACACAAAAAGAAATTGAAAAAAAAAATTCTCTCTTAAGTCTGATCAACCTTTTCATGACAGATGAAGGCAAAAAACCATCATCATTGAACTCTTGAGCCTGATCCACGCTACGGGTCCATATATTTTCTTTTCTTAAAAAACAATGTTTAGTTGTCACAAATGCATTACAAAGAAATATGAGAAATTAATGACTCGGACAACACTGACTCAGTTTAATAAGTAGTTTTATTTTAATTAGATGATAAAAGAATAAGAAATGATAATGAACGGACAATTATTTAAAAAAATAACGATCACAATACCTTGGAAAAATATCTTGGGGTGGCGCGATAGACATGTCACCTAAGTAATAAGAAGAGAGCCAACTCGAGTTAATTATTAAAACTCATGGCTTAGAACATGAGATTGAGGTAATCCGATAAAAAATTAAAGAAAACAACAAAGGCTATTAAAAAAAATTAATCTTGAACAATGAAATTGAAAAGGAAAATAAGTAAAAACAAAGATGTCAACCCCCATTAACGTTTCAAACCAATGACTCAAGTCATTAGATCAAAGCATCATACATAAAAAGAATGGAGAAGTATAATCACCAACAAATCAAACGCTGAAGAATGAAACAGGGAAAAAATTAACTACACCAAAGGATCTAAAATAAAAATAATAATTAAAAGAATGAGGGTGAAAATCAAAATAATAAATAAATTATAGGTCAACTAAAAATTTTCAATTAGAGGATTGAATTGAAAAGAAATATAACTCCAACAAAAATAATTAAAAGAATGAGAACACAATTTAAAAAAATAACACTCATATACTTGGATTGTATGGTGAGATTGAAAACCAATCAAAACTTTTATAAAAAGGTTAAGAAAAAATAAATTAAAAAAAAATAATGATCAAATAAAAAAATGATAAATTAGAATTGAAGAACTAAATTGAAAATAAATAAAGTTTAACAGAAAGGTCAAGAACAAAAACAATTAAAAGAAAAAGGACAAAAGTTTTTTATTGAAATGTTAAATTAAAAAGAAAAATAACTTCAACAAAAAAAAATTAAAATATTGATGATCAAATTGAAAAAATTAAAATAATGATAACAAATCATAAACTTGGATTAAAAGGTGAGATTGAAAACTAATAAAACTTTTATAAAAAGACTAAGGAATAAAATAAGGAATAAAAAACATAAGGACTAAATTGAAAAAAATACAAACAATAGGAACTGAAGGATTAAATTGAAAAGAAATTAAAATTTGACTAAAGAGCCAAGAATAAAAATAAAAAAAATAAAATAAAAGGATTAAAGTAGAAACATAAGAAGAAAAAGAAGACAAATATGTAATTTCTAAAGGAGAAGAGAGAAAATAATAATAAAAAAAGGTCAATCATCGATAAACCACCTAACAGTTGCCGACATGCGCCGCTCTAGGAGAAAGAGGACATGGTACCGCATCTATTGACACAACAAAAGGACATGTTTTACCATCAGAAGGAACCGCATGTGCCAATAGCTTTTTAAAAATAATATTATTTAATTATGGTTAAAAAACTATATTGCTCTCTATAAAATAGTAAATAATAATAAAACCAACTTGAAAAGACAAAACTAATCCTTGGTTGAAGCCTTTTTTTTTTTTTTACTTTAAGAGCATTTAAGTAATCTAATTGTGCATTCAAAAATAAAAACCAAAACTACCCCTAGATGCTAGGCATTTTTTTTCCTTTAAGGGCATTTTAGTATTTTTAATGTTCATAAAAAGGTCAAAAGACTATAATGCCCTCAACAAAACATAATATAACAAAAAACAACTTGAAAAGGCAAAAATAACCTTTGATTGAAGGCTTTTATCTTTTTTACTTTAAGGGCATTTAAGTAATCTAGTTGTGCTTTCAATAATGAAAAACCAAAACTATCCTTAGAGGACATGTGTGTGTGTGTGTGTGTGTAATGGTGTTTTAGTGTTTTTACTATTTATAAAAAGGAAACAAGATCTTATTGTAATACTCCTAATTTCCAGGAAAACACACAATAGGTAAATGGAAATTTCAGGAAATATTTTTTATACAAGTTTCACTGAAAATTCAGCGGAGTCTCTCTTATACCAAGAGGTCTCAAGTTATCGACAAGATCATATTACACTTACAATTTAAGTTTACAAAATAACAATGCATAATTCAATTGTTACATAATATCATCGTAGAAACTATATCTTGCATAATAACATCTTATAATGTAATTCAAGTGAAGTATTCGATTTCAACTATAAACATGCATGGTTAAATATGTATTTAGAATTACAAACATTAGATTGAAGTCATACATCCAAATTTACAGGTTAATATTACACTTCAAGTTTTAAGAGATAAGTCTTTTAATTTACAAGATAATTACATGGCCAAAAGAAAATGGTAATTAGACTAAGATCACTCATGACGTGACTCTTATGGACCTGAAAACAGAAATTAACATATACATATAATTATAAAAGATAGTAACAAACAATAACAACAACAGGTAATAATTTCCATGACATTTCTTTTTATACATAAAATTAGACATAAATCTCTTTTACAACATACATTTTCCATCTATTACCAATATCTATCTAATATCCTAACCCATTTGCCAGGAATAATTTTATCTTGAAAATCTCAACACAACTAATGGTTTTGAACACCATCTCCTTATAAATCAATTCTCATATGATACCAAGATATTCCACTATTTATATCATTAGCTTATCACATTCTTTCAGGATAACTAATCAATAAATTCTTTCTCATTCTCTGGAAGATAATTGTCACTACTAATGAATCTTATTAGTATCATTAGTCTTTCAATACCGAGTTAGACTAATTAATTTCATTCAAGTGCCGATATTAATATAACCAATTGATATTATTAACTATTTTCATCCCGGAATAGTTAATCAATTATTATCCACATCTGGTTTACCATCAAAGTTGTCGATGTCAAGAACCCTTGATATCATTAGCCTCCTTACCCGGAGTAGCTAATCACACCATAAATGGTTGTTGATACCAATGTGACCCATTACTCAAGAATAGTTAATCAACTTATCTTTTTCTCTTAATAAAGAGTAATCATGCCAGTGTTAAAAATCTTTACTAACATCATTTCTCGCTCAATTACTTGAGATCGACTAAGTAATTTAAGGAATGTCGGCACCAATAGAATCTCATTAATACCATTAGCTATCTAAACCCGAATAGCTAATCAATGTCATCTGAAATTCCGGTATGAATGAAACATCATTGATACCATTAGCTATCTAAACTCAGATAGCTAATCAATGTCATCTCAACATTTCATTCGTACCGATCCCCTTTCATTGTTCTTATTAACATCATATACATAAACTACCAAGTTCAAGGCATTAACATGCCCAACAATTTAAAATGACAGATAATAAAAAGCATAGGTGTTGGGCACCTATTTGTTGTAAAAGCTTGACTAGTAGTCCTCGGCTGCTGTCTGGGTCTTTTTGCTTCCCCTACATCAACAAGTATACCATGTCATTACTCGTGAGCGTTTACTCTTTCTAAATCCAAAATATATATAAATTTATCTTTAATCATCTCATTCATTATTACCCTTTTTTCTTAAATTTACGTCCCATGTTCCCATTAAATCCTTTTCCTTAAGTTTTTAAATAAGAATGCAAACCAATATCACAATCAATGCAATTCCTTGTTCGAACACTATTTTGTGTTTCGTCCATAAATACCATTATTAAGTTCATTTTAAGGCGTGACTTAATCCCTTGAAAAGCTAAGACATAAGGTTATAAGTCCACTAAAGGGACAAGAACCTATTTCTGCTCCTATAGCCCTTCGAGCTATCTGTTATCGAGATGATGACTAACTGTCTAGTAGGGTCTATCTCGACCCCCTCGAGGTTATAAGCCCATAACTTGATTTCTAAAACTCCAAATTATGCAAGGTCAACTTCCTTGGATATGTAACATCCAAGGCTACAATTTCTATGAGAGACCTAGTCCAAATCCCTCATTTTCATGCTCAAAATCCCTTTGGAAGACCAAGAGACAAAACTATCCATTTTCATTAACAATTCCGTAACATTCACATAATACCAATTTAACTTATCTTGATTCAAAATAAATTCCTTTCCATGTTATATGCACTATAATGTTGCAAAAGACACCTTCTAAGAACTAGTTTACCCAAGTTATGATCATTTTGCAACTCATCACAATTGTAGACAATTCTTTCAATTTAATTAACTTATCAATCTACACTCTTCTCAACCTTCTATAACACCTTCATTGTTATTCCTTCATGCATTCTCATCATTTTAATTTATATAAACACATTTCATCAAGTTAAGGATTCAAATAAAACACCATTCCTCGTATTACATCAATGGTCGACCACACACTTAACAAGGAACTACCAATTTCCTTTCAAAATTACTTGCTATTTCAACTCATTTCAACCCTATTACATGTCACAAGCATCAATTTAATTCAATTTCTCATTTACCCCAAAATTCATCATGAACCCTAACCTCAATTTGATGAAAAATCAATGGAAACTTAACAAATATTATAAGAACTTGTTAAATGGATGTTGAGACACCTTACTAAGGAGTAATCTAGATTCCAAGAGCTAAAAACTCAAGGATTCCCACTTCTGCTTCCTTGTTTGCTGTTGCCGCCCCTTCCCTCTCACTTTATCCCTAAATTCTTCTTTCAAAAACACTTTAAATCTAAGTTATTTTGTTTCCTAAATCCTTTAATATCACTAACTCTTTTCTTTTCCTTGTCTTTGTCTAGGTTACTCAAGGATTTTTCAAGTAAAATGGATTTTTCCCTCTCAATTCCTCCATGGTTGGCTACACCCAAGCCTTTTACAGGAAAAAATTATCAAATTCCCACGATGTCCTTTCAAATAGTAACTTATATAGTTACCGGGTATTATTTCCCCCGTCCTAGTATATTTTTAATATTGATTGGCGATATCAAAATTCATTAACTTATACCTCAATACCTTTCTTTCCTCATAAATCACTTCCATTAAAATTTAATTCACATTTTGAACCTTTTTTTTTATTATTTTTCAGGCATTTTTGCACTTCTATATTTAAAAATTTGTTTGCTAGCCATTTTTTTGAATTTCAAATGTCCATATCCATTCCCTTATTGCAAGTATCAAATCCCAAATTTTTGATTTTATTTGCTTAATTTCCTTATACACTTCCTTTAAAAATTTTATGGAACTCCTAAGTTGTACCGGATTTACATTTCTTAACCAAACATTTACAAGAAATGATTTTGGATCAATTTTCATATTCTTAACCCTTTTAATACATATATTCGTGTCCAATTATCAAAATTTACACGTCATTCATTTTATTTCTTTTACTCAATTTAAAACATTTCTCCAATTTTATGTTGAATTTATACCTAGGGTTTACATTATTACTCCTATAAGCTAGGCTAAATGTTATTTGATTGCGGGGTAAAATCATAATTTCACTATTGGAACCCATAGTGAAATGTGTTTGGTGCTATTGTAAAGCAATTGTTCCTAACCCTCTTCCCTTTTAGTTTATTCTTGTATAACCTATCTTTTTTGTTCCTAGGTATTTTCTATTGAAATTCATAAATGAGCCCGAGTCGAGTGAGCGCACATGTGTGGCTTAAGCCCAAGACTATTTGCTTAGGCTCATTTACAAAAGATTTTTTAAATTTAACCCATTTATTGTCGTTTTTTTATTATATAACTAAATGAAACCAACTTATTATCAGGTTAATGACTCGAGTCACGAGTTTTTCTACTTATTTGAAATACGATGGCAGTGCTTCAACATGTTTTTCTTATGTTCAAAATAACTTTCGATCTAGCTCATGCCGCAACGTGGCCACCTATCTAGTTAGTACTAGTTTATAATGATGAAAATATTGCTTCAATTAATAATATTTTTTTTAACTACCTAGTAAAGGTGATTGACTAGCCTACCATTAAAAAAACCTTAAAAGCCATTAGACTTTTATTGTACACACTCTCAATTTATTGTGGATTCGAATATTAAATTGACCATTTTTCCCCTACCATAAAAAAACCATTTAGCTTAGTTAGGAAGGTAATTTGGTATTTCCATTGGGATACAAATTTCATTATGAAGTTCATCCGGGATATAATAGTCAGTTCATATTTTTGTTGCACAATAAAATTACTAACTTGCCCTTAAAAGTTATTTTCATTTAATTAGCAATAAAAGGTGTTTTTGGCTCTTTTTTTAATTCTAAAATTGGAATGATTAAATTTCCTTTAAAATAGAATTTTCTAAGTCATGTGTTTAGGGGTGTTTCTTTCATTTCCTATAAGTTTTTTGTGTTATTATTAAGTTTGGTTAGGGACAATCTAGTCCTTTTCAATTTTTTAAAATTATTAAAAAAAGGTTGATGGTGAGTGCTACCTACACACTAAAGTGTGGAGCACCTCTACGCTTTTCTAGCGGTGTGTGAACTACCTTTCTATAGAGGAATTTCAACTTTTATGATGGTGTTGGAAGCGCCACGAAGCCCCTTTCCACGTGGGCAACATGTGTGATAGTTACGATGATGGTTTATCAACGACCGCTCCTTCATTTTCTTTTCTTCTTCTCTCTCCTCCCTTTGAATTTTGTGCTAGCCAATAGAAAAATCTTGTTTGTCCTTTTATTTTATGATATTTAAGGTTTGACCCTCAATGTTTTGATTTCTAATTTTGACTTTTAGCTCTTTTATCTTCTTTTTTTTAATTTCATCTTTAGATCTATGATCTTGATTTTTTATTTTTCTCGATTTTGATCCTCATTCTCTTGATTTTTATTTTATCTTTTCGATTCTTTTGTTAATTTGATTTTTTTTCAATTTTTCCCTTTAATTCAAAATTTTATGTTGTTCTCTTATTTTTTTTTTCAATTGAGGTCCTTATTCTATTAATTGCTATTTTTTAAAATATTTTTTTTGTAATTAATTTTTTTATTTCATCATTTGACACTTGATTTATTAGGAGTTGATCTTCGTGGTTTTTTCCCAATGTTTTTAGACCTGACCCTGGAGTCGATCTAGGGCTAGTATTGGGTCATGGGTCAAGTGAGTTGGCCCGAGTTAACCCAAGTTAACCGAATGTTTTGGTTTTATTAAAAAAAAAGCAAAAATGACATCATTTTGAAAAATAAAAACAAATAATCAACGAGTTTTGATTGGGTTTGCCCCAAGTTGACAGGGTTCTGGATCAACCTGAGTTTTTTTTTTTATTGTGTCATACTGAATCAATTCTCCCCTAATTTATTTTGAAATCCGTCCCAATCTTAGCCTTGGGTCACCTTGTTCATAGATTGTCCGACCTAAACTCGTCCTAACCTAAACCCATCGGGTTAAGCTGAGTTTTAAAATAGTTGTATTCCACATAAGGTGCTTTTGATTTCATCACCAGCTTAGGTCATGAGTTTGAAAAGATAACACAGGTTGACATCAATTTTTTTTCCAATTACATATGTCAAAGTTGTTCATTTTGAAAAATGATTTTTGTTATTTTCCTTTCAATCAGGTTATCTCCATCTCATGATCTAGATAGGAGGTTTGGCTGGGTTGCTCAGGTTTCTTTTGAGGTCGTTTTTTTTATCCTTTTTTGTTTTGTCCTTCAAAATTCAATTTTTTTAAAAAAAATTAAACTTCATCCTTCATCCTATTTTCCTTCTATTAGGTTATTTTGTTCACTGATTCTTTTTAAAATTAAACTCCATCCTTTGATGATCTCACTTGCGAGTTTTGAGTCGAAATATTATAATTCAATTATTTTTTTTGTTCACTGACAATCGTTATTTTTTTCAATTTTCTTTCTATGATGTCAAGTTGTAGATATGTTTTCCTTCTTTAAAATACTTTGACAGCGCTTGAACATCATTTTTTTATATTACAAAAAATTCAGCTCGGCCTGCGGCGAAGTGCTGGCCACCTTTCTAGTATTAACTAATTTGTTTCACTTAATTTATTAATTTATTTTTTTTTATTTTCTAAACTATAAAAATAAGTGAATGATTGAGAGAGAATCAAACAACTATTAATGATGGTTTTCTGACCATTAATGACCATGAACTATTAATATGATGGTTTTACAACCATTAATGACTATCTTAAAAGAGTTTACATTACGTTAAGTTAATAACTAGATTTGGTGCCTTCGCTTTACTGCGGGGCCAAACTACATTTTTGCGTAAAAAATGATATTTAGCTACCACAAGTGTGTTTTAAAGAAGAGAAAAAATATATGACTTGAATCATAGATTCGACTAGATCAAATAAGCTAGCTTTTAATTTAATTAGATGAAAAAAAGGAAACATTAATAGATGAATCATATTTAAAAAGAAAAGTGATTAGGATAAGTCGAGGAAAAAATATTTTTTTTCAAATGAGAACAAACGATGTATCTTCATTCACAACTCATTAAATATGAAAGAATGAAATGGCATAAAAAATGATATAAAAAATCCGGTCTTGGTCAACTTAGGCATCATTACAAACCTATAACCCCGATAATCAAGGTCGAGCCAATCTGAGATATCCTGCCAAACCCGCAGCCCATATTATGAGATTGGAAAAACCCGATAAAAAATAAAAAACATTTCAAAGCTTTAAAAACAAAAACAATGTTAATTTTTTAAACACGTGACTCGGGTCATTAGACCCGAACTACCTCCCTTATTTGAAAAAAACCATGAAGTCCAATTCTTAATTAATCAAATATTAAAGGATAAAATTAAAAAAAAAATTATCCAAAAGGATTAAAAAATATATATCAATTAAAAGAATAAAGATAAAAATCCAAATACCAAATAAATTTTATATTTGATTAAAAGGTAAAATTGAAAAGAAATATTAATTTAGCAAAAGGACTAGAAAAAATCAAAAGAATGAGGATCAAAATTGACATAAAAATTAAAAATAAATTTATGATTGAAGGGTGAAATTGAAAAGAAAATAACTTTTTCAAAGGGCCAAGAAAAAAAAATAGGAATCAAAAGAATGAGGACTAATTGAAAAACACAATCCATAAATTTAGATTGAATGATGAAATTAAAAACAAATAAAACTTTTATAAAAGAACCAAGAAAAAATTAGAAATAAGAAAAATAAGGATCAAATTGAAAAACACAATACCATCAATTTTGATTGAATGATGAAATTAAAAACAAATAAAACTTTTACTAAAGGACCAAGAAAAAAAATAGAAATATAAAAAATAGGACTAAATTAAAAAACACAATACCATTAATTTAAATTGAATGATGAAATTAAAAACTAATAAGACTTTTACAAAAAAGTCAAGAAAAAAAAACATAAATCAAAAGAATAAGTATCAAATTAGAAAATATAACATTTATAAATTAGGATGAAATAATGATATTGAAAACAAATAAAACTTTTACAAAAAGATCAAGAATAAAATTAGAAATCAAAAGAATAAGAACTGAAGTTGAAATACCAACAATAAAGAGGTTCAAGTTGTAATTTTCGGAGGATGAGAGAGAAAGGAAAAAAATAAAAAAGGTTCACTAATGACAAACCGAACCATCAATGCCAACACGCTCCTCTTTATAGGGAAGAGGACATGATGACATTTCTAATAACTGTACGGAAGGTCCTTTTCATACATTGCTCTCATCATCCGAAATGCTCGGGCGCCTCCCACGCGCCTTTTGGTTCTGTATACACACCTGTCTTTTTTTTATTAGATTTATTTATTCAAATACTGAATTCCCCTGATCTGACTTAGTAATAACATAAAAATCACTGTGAAAAGACCAAAAAGCCCTTTGACTCAACTTTTATTTTTTTTCCTTTTAAGATTATTCTAGTCATTAAACAATGCATTCTAGTGTTATATATTTGTGCAAATACCAAATTTTTTCTTAGTTGACATTATAATAATGAAAAAACCATTATGTGAATACGAAAATGGCCATTGACGACATATTTAATTTTTTTTGCTTTAAAAAATATTTTGATCGTTTCATTATGCAATCAAGATGGGAAAATATTTATTTATCTCATTCAATTTAGTAATGATGAATTAGTCTTATAAAAAGATTTCAATACCCTTGATAGTTAGTGTTATGTTTTTTCGGTAGAGGGACAATGTAACACCTCGTAATTTAATACATTCTTAAAGGAACTTTGAGCCTTAACTTAAGAAAATGTGTATTTTTTTTTTTGCCAAACTTATCTAGGACTTGCCGAAATTTTGACAGAGTTTCCCCTATAACGGAAGGTTCCAAGTTATCGACAATCATCTTGTACACACCTTATACTCATCTTTCAATCATATCATAATTATGTTGAACCTCAAATAGCACATCATTCATGGTACATGCATAACCTTTCGCATATTTCTTTCCTATTAACACACATAATTTAATGATAAATGGAAGTAAACAAACATTAAGATTATAAATACAAAATAGTATCGTTTTATATCCCAACACTTAATGTAAAAGGAGTGTTATTACATATTACGTCATTTAGTTCCTTAGAGACAAAATACATTAATGTTTATTTTCTTCTCTAATCATACAAAAGGAGATTAGAGGGCCTAAAACACTACTCCTGGCGTGAATGTGAAGGACCTGCAATTTCATAATGTATAGAATAAATATAGTAAGAATAAAATATAGCATAGAAGGAAAATCACATAATAGATGCACATATAATGAAACATATATTCAACGATACGCAATCATAGTTTTTTGAAATTCTAATTTAACCTTCTATTATTACATCTCTATTCATCGTTCTTGGAATTGTTCAACATTTTCTTTTTGTGTCTTGTTTCACCTCACAAGCGCATTTAATTCATTATAATATCTACCATGTGATTTCTTTCTCTCCCTCTCTTTATATCAATTTTGATCCCAACATCTATTATACCCATTATGGCTCTTCCATATAAATAATCAAACTCGTTACGTTTTTTTTATCCAATTTTGATTTATAAATATATTCAACTTACATATTTCTTGTGCCTATTTTGGCACCTTCCAATGTTTTTTAGATTTTCAGTAAAATCTCCCTTTATCATGGAACCTATCATCATTTTCACAATATTTATATCCAGTGCATCTTCAATTAATATGAATACCATACATACATCAATTAATCAATCTATTTAATTCATCTACCTAATCTCATTTTGCCACTATAATTAAGGCCAAATTTCATTATCCTTCACTCATATGGCTGACTAATTATACAATTCTTCATTTACTTTTTGACATTATTCTAAATAGTAACCAAATTACTTGTTGTTGAATACCGAGTGTCTAGCATATGAAAATTTTAACCATGTTGATTCATTTTTTTTTAGATTCTAAATATTATAACAATTTGTTTCTGTGCGTCTTCCATATTTGAACCAAGCTCTCTAGGATCTTATACATTAGGTAGAACAATTGGAAGTCATTATCGTAGGTTGTTTCATCACTATTATTAGCATCTTATTACCCTATTATAATTACCACCAAATTTTTATCATGTTAGCAACAACACAAAACCTCAATACAATATATTTACATTATTAGTTATAATTTCCTTTTACATCCTCCATGTGCACACGATTATCAAATTGTATCAATTACAATTCATCAAATAATTCAAAATATATATATATATATATATATATATCATTGAATTCCTCAATTGTACAACACCTACCATCATCAATGAACTTCTATTCTTACATCCCAAGCAATATGATATTTACCTCCATCTTTTACAAGGATTAGATCTTCTTCAAATTTTTTTTGTTTCTTCAATAATCCATAACATAAACATAATTTACCACTTTTTTTTAACAGTTAGGTGTCATCCAACATTCATTTATAGTTCGACAGACCAATCATTCCGACAATTTTAACACCACACTAGTTAGTTTAACTTAAATTACATATTCCGGTCATTAGAAAAACTGATGCCATTAGCCCATTACCGGATAATTAGTTCCTCAGCCCATCTTATTCCACAATTTCCAATCAATATCCGCCTCTTTAAATCTGAATGAATAATCCTTTCAAGATGTTAATCCTCCTTTCATTAACACTTTTAATCATTCCTTATCGGGAATGCCATTGTAACACCTCCCCAAAAACTTGGAAGGGAATGCCGACACTAATGAATTTTTATTAGTGTCATTAGTCGTCCATATCATGACCAACTAATCAAGTTCGTTGTAAATGCCAACATCATTGCCTTCGATTGATGTCATTGACTATTTCCAGCCCAAAATAGCCAATCAGATTTTTCTTTCCATAATACCTTGAAATATTTTCAGAAATGTCGATGTCAAGATTCTTGACATCATTAGCTTTCACTTCAGGAATAGCTAATCAAGTTTTATGTGATTGCCGATATCGACATCGACAGGCGATATCATTAACTATTCTCACCTGAATAGTTAATCAAGTTCAATATCTCTCATTTTCAGGGATGATCATGCTGATATTAGTAAATCTTACTAACATCATTAGCCTCCGCATTCGGGATCGGTTAATCAAGTTCGAGGAATGATCATCAACGAAGTCGATTAATATAATTCATATTCTTAAATCAATCAAGTACTCAAATTCATTTTAATTTATTGTTTATTTCACTTTATCCTTTCTTTTTGTGGTTTCACCCATAGATGCAAAGACCAAGAATTTAACAAGTTAGCAAAATTAAAGTTATGTAAAAAGTGTAGGTATAGAACACCTACCTACTGCAGAAGCTCGGCTCGCGCTCCCTTGTTGTTGTTGTGCCCCTCATGTGGTCCCTCCTCAAGCTCCTACTATATAAGCTCTTAAGAAGTTAGGTTTCTCCTTTCGAATGCTTCTCCTACATTTCAACATAACATCCTAAATCAATATTTGAATCTTCCTGATTTATTCATAAATTTATAAAATCAAATACTTTTGTAAACAATTTCCATGGATGTATTTTATTTTCTTGCTTGCCTTTTAAATTCTTTTACATTAGAATTTATTTACACTAACATTAAATGTCCAATTAACTCAATTCTTCATCAATGATTTTCAATGTCCAAAAGACACGACTTTTCGTTACTGGTTTTCTTCTCTCTTTTTTTGGTGTCCAAAGACATGAATTCTCGTCACTGATTTTCTAATGTCCCAAGACATTTAATTTATCACCAAACAATGTAATTTAACTTAAATTTCAGCAATGACTACATATACCAAAATTTTCCAAAGTACACTCAAAATGATTCCTTATATCATAATTCAATTTACAACATCCCTTACCATGATTTCCCATTCCAACACAACCAAAGTATTAATCAATCACTATTCTTTATAGAATTTAACTATACAATCACTTATCAACACATTAAACATGACTCAAACACAACACAAACAATTCTCAAACACTTTCATCATCATTAAACCCATTGCAATTATCCTTAGTCTCAAAACATACTTTTTACGCTAAACATCAAATTCTCATTCAATATTTCTCAAATCAAACTTAAAACATTATTCTATAAATTTAGAATTCAATAAATCCAAATAGCGAAATTATACATCATCATCATTAGAATAACATATCCAAGATTAACATACCTCTAACGGTTAAATCTCTCTATATCAGAACAATACCGAACTAACTTGAAAATTGGAGACCTACTGTTCGGGATGTATAATTTTTGGTATAAGTGTTTGTTTCCGATCTTAACTGTTCAGAATTTATATAACATCTGGATAAACAACATATCCAAGATCCATACCAATCCAACGGTGCAAAGATGATATAACGGCCGACGAACGAGGTTGTCTTGAAGGGTGATTTTTCAAAAATGTTCCCTCGGTGATAACTCTCAAATGAAGTCTGATATTGACAATTGCTCATGTCAGAATGTAGGTGAAATTAACCATAATAATATATCCAAAACTCAACCTAATCCAACAGTGGAAAGTCAAGATATGGCTGTTGAAGTTCCTGCCATGTTGCCATCCCAAAACCCATAGTTTCAAATCAATTTATTCCTTCTATTTTTCTGCTAATCAAGCCATTATCATGCAATTAACCTCAAAATTCACAAGAACAATTATTCCCCCAAAATATTTACATGAACCCTAGAATTTTAAACTTGGAGGTTTTCTTCTCCTCATGCAAGAGCAAGAGAGAAAAACAAAATTACTTGAAGATATGTTCCTTACCTTTACTACTTTAACTTATTTAAGTGAATTCTTGAAAAAATCTACAAAAATCACTCCCTCTTCAAATGTACAGCTTCTTCTCTTTGTTTCTCTCAAGCTCTATAACTCTCCAAGTTTAGTTACTTAATTTGTTTTCTTGGATATTATCCTTCTAAGAACACTCCTTTTTTATTTAGCTTGAAGAAATGGAAAGAAGATGAAGAAAATGGGACAAAACAAATGGTCTCCCTTCTGCTTTCCTTTTGCAAAGGACATGGGATGTCTTTAAAGGAGGACAAGAGAATTTTTTTGATAAAATTACAAAAATTCCCTTTTTAATGGCTTGTGTGTCATATTATTTAATTTACCTGATTTCCAGTACTTTTGTAAAGTTTTTCCAAAATCTGATTGCCATGAAATTTCAACCTAAGATAAAGCAATATGTCTGGAGATTGTTTATAAAATCTCAGTCTGATTCAACGGTCGGATTGAGATACATCATCGATACCATAAAACTAGATAATCAGTGACTTTTACGTCAAAATCTAAATTTCATGCATTAATTTATTTACTTAGATCATCATGAAATTTCCTTATAATTTATACTTAATAAATTCTATATACCCCATTTATCACTAATTTTTCAAAATAAAATTTTCAACCAAGGTTTACATATCTTCTCATTTTTCTTATTCTTTTATCCATTAAAACTCATTACTGGTTTTGCCAATGTTACGAGTTTTAAACTAAAAATCACAACCCTCCTTTCAACATTAACAATACCTTTAAATTTATTTATGAAGATCATTATCTCTCTTACACAACACATTTATTATCATTCTCATTATTTATTCATTTCTTTCATACCGAATCTCCATTACTCATTACTCATTGAGACCTCATTACTTCAATCCTATGTTTTATTTATTTATTTATTTTTACAGGGGTTTATAGACAAAATCACTATTACATTGTTCCAATGAACAATTGTTTTGAATGTGGAGCTACAATGTTTTTCCAAAAGGTTTTAGCTTCTTTTAATGGTTTTGTAACAAAATAATATTTTGTATAAATAAAAAAATTAATTATAAGTTTTTTAAACACAATTAATTATAAGGTTGTAACTTGTAAGGATTCTTTTCATAATAATGCTCAATGTAACTAAACTTGTTTAATGAATAGATAATGTACTAGATGTGGGCTCGCGCTATATAGTGATGCCATATTATTATTATTATTTTTCTTGTAAAAAATGATATTTAGGAGTCGCAAACATGTTTTAAAGAAAAAAAAATCATAACTCAAGTTATAGATTTAATTGGGTCAAACAAGCTAGTTTTATTTTAAGTAAATGATAAAAAAAAATGGCAATGAAAGTAAATATACAATTTTTTTTAAAAAAAGCTATCACGATAACTTTGGAATAAAACCTTTTTTTAAAAGGAGAAAAACAATGTAATTTAATTTTAAGCCAATTAAATATGGAAGGACAAAAGTGGGTAAAAAATGAATAAAAAACAACCTGAGTCAACCCGAGTTAGCATGATAGACATGTAACTTGGATAATAAGGGATGAGCCGCGAGCCAATCTGAGTTAACCCATCAAACCTGCAGCTCAGGTCATGATATCGACATAATTTGATAGAAAATAAATTGAAAAAAATCACAAAGCCCATTTTTTTTAAAAAAAAAACAACGTTGAATGATGAAATCAGAAAAGAAATAAGTAAGAAAATAAAAAAGGATATCAACCCATGCTAAATTTTCAAACGCTTGACCCAAGTCATTAGACCGGAAGCGCCATACATGTAAAAACAACAAAGCCCAATCCCCAACAAATCAAATGTTGAAGGATGAAATCGGGAAAAATATCAGTTATACAAAAGGATCTAAAACAAAAATAGCAGTTAAAAGAATGATGATCAAGATTAAAATAAAAAATGAGTTAGAGGACAACTATGAATTTTTTTATCGAAAGTGAAATTGAAAAGAAAAATCACTTTAACAAAAGGACAAAAGAATCAAAAGAATAAGGATCAATTTGGAAAAAAAAAATATATATATATATATATTATAAATTTGGATTGAAAGATGAAATTCCAAACACGTAATAATTGTACTAAAGGGTCAAGGGGAAAATTATAAATAAAAACAAATTAGGACCAAATTGGGAAAAAAATAATATATCACAAATTGAAATTAAAAGATAAAAGTGAAAACAAATAAAACTTTTACAAAAGAATCAAGAACGAAAATTAGAAATCAAAAGAATAAGAATTGAAGTATAAATATCAATAATTATGAGGACAACTTTGAAATTTTGAATGTTGAGCACAATTTTTCGAGGGGAAGAGAGAGAAAAGATGGAAAAAAAAGCCTAATCGGCAACAATTCATCCCGTTCCCACCAAGAAAAAGACACCACAATGATTTCAACAACATTATGAAAGAGTATTTTTGACAATTAGAAGGCGTAAATGTGTCGTCAAAAGGCCGTGGATGCCTCCTACATGTTGTGTGCACGTGCCAACCATTTTTCCTATTTTAATAATATTTTACATTTATTAGAAGATTAAATTATCATCGACTATTTTGATAAAAAAAAAAAACAGGTTGAAAGGACAAAAAAACCCCTAGTCGCAAGCTTTAAAATTTTGCTTTCAAGAGCAATTGAGTTATTTTATTATAAAAAGATGAATAAGTCTCCTGTTTCTAGTTTTAAAAATTTTACTTATAAATATATATTCATAATTTTACTATGCTTTCAAAAATAAAAAAGATAATTTTATCTCCAATCAATTTAATAATAACTAATAAACTTTGCAAAAAGATAAAAATACCGTCTACACCAAGTTTATTAATTTTTCTTTGAAAACAACAGAACATAGGTTTGGGACTAAACTGAGGTTTCTCCAAGAAAAAGAAAGAAAGAAAAGTCAATTATATTGCACCCGATAATGCAAATAAAAACAAAGAAATGATGAATTCCAACTCCGAGTAAAAACAAATGCCATGTTTAGAAAAAAAAATATAAAAAAACAAATTTTCTTTTCCATTTTTCAGTTTCCTTCTTCTTTTCTAGTATTTCTTTTTCAATGAAAAATTAAGAAACCAAGTTCATTTTTTTTTAAATTTCAGAATATTTTGCTAACTCGGAAAACTAATAATATATATTCATAATATATTATTTATCATTAGGAGAAAAATGAGAAATAGAAATTGTATTTCTAGACATTTTTCATATTTTGACATACACAAATAATTTTTCTCATATTAAAAATATTATCTATTTTTTATATTTTTTATTATTATTTTGAGAGAAAATTTTCACCTGATTAAATAATGAGATGCAAGAGCAAACATGAAAAAAATAAAGTATTTTCACTTGTTTTTTACTTGTGGACTTTCTATGAATTTTGTTATTTTGTTTTACTTGTGGGTTTTCTATTTAACAATAATTTTTTCCCTAAAATTTAGATGTGAAGGTTTTGATAAGATTTTTGAGCTTAACTGTAGATTAATTTAATAAGTTATTGTTTAATTTATAGTATAAAACATAATTAAGAGAATAAAAACCAAACTGAGAGAAAACAAATCATGGTGGTCCATCTAGAATTGAAGTGGAAAAGTTATATCTACTCCCTATATTTAGTGTTGGCTTTGTTTTAGATCCTTTTAGTTTTTTAAATTTTAGTTTTAGTCCAACAATTCATTGTACTCATTTTCTAGTCTCTTAATTTTACAGAGGAGAGAGAACTTTGCGAAAAACTGTGAAGAAGAGAAAAAAATTATTAGTTGGTCATATTTTAACAAAAAAAAAAGATGTTCTTGATTTCAACAGATTTTACTTGACGAGAGCAATTCTATTGAGATATTTTTTACCCTTTATCTTGACATAAAACATGGATTATGGTTGATAAATATATTTTTTTATTTGGTGTGATTTTGTGTTTTTGGATCAATTTAAAATCGTTTTGAGTTGAGAGATTGGTTTATTAAGATTATAAGTGTGTTTATTAGATAGAAATAAGTTGAAAATAGTTTTTTAAGTAAAAAAACCCTAGCCCTAATTTTCGACCATCTCTTTGGCAATCGAGAACTGGACAATCAAACGATGCATCGTTGGATTTTTTTTATAGAAAAAAGATGAATGACATGTATTAATACTTGAGAAAAAAAAAGATCAGGTGCATGGACATGACCTTGTAGATTCGCATGAATGGTTTTTTTTAATGGGTCAAGTGGCACTCACCCAGGTCTTGTTGTTTAATCTCTTTTTATTATTTAATTTAAATTTAAACACATTAAAATAAATTTATTAAAAATTATTTCAAATAAGACTAGCATTTTTTTAATAATATTAACAAACACTCTTTTTATAGCACTTAACTATTTTTTTTCTTGTTTTTCCTTAAATTTTATTTGGTCGCTTTCTTGTTAATGTATTTTTTTATTGTATAATTCAATGAAAAATGTATTCTAAAAAAATTATTAAACCCAACCAAGTCCATGATTTAAGTCATGAGTTTCATATGTTAAATAGGTTGACTTGTTTTTTTATAGAAAAAAAACGTGGTCATCTCAATATTTTTTAAAAATAAGGTACAAGGATCTTGTCTCAAAATATTTTCTTTTTAAGACCAACCAGATTTTGTGCGAGTTGATCGAGTTGCGTTTGATCCTGCTAATACAACCAATTCACATAAGGTCAACTCCAACCTTGTTTAATTTTAGAATGGAGTCTGACATGGCCTCAACCTGGTGGGTCTTCAATTTTAATAGAAGAATAATTAAAAAAATTAACTAACATTGTATTTTAGAAATTATTTAATAAAATATTATTCAATCTTTAATTTTTTTAATAAGATTATAACATATTTTTTTAATATTAGCAAGCGCTCTTTTTGTATTGCCTTTCATGATAATTGTTTAGTATCTTCTTCTTAAATTTTATTTGATTGCTTTCCTATGAACGTCTATTTTTATTATTATATAATTAAACAAAGAAATATTTCAAAATAAAAAGTTATTAAACCCAACCGAGTCCATGACTTGGATGATGAGTTAGCGTAGGTTGATCCAAAATATTGTTATCTCAAAATATTTTTTAGAAAAATTGAAACGATTGTTTTTTGAAAAAAAAAATTATAAGTTAAATTAAGTTTTAAAGAGGTTGATTAGGTCACGATTGGATCCGATAGGTCAAATGGATCACATCAGGTTAACTTCAACATGGTTTAATTTGAAACCCAAGCCAGACATGGTGCAAATCCATGACCTATTTGGCGAGTGTGGTAGTTTAGCCCGATTTGATTCATGTTGATCCAAAACATCATCATTTCAATCTTAAAAAAAAAAATTAAAACGATGATGACTTGAATGTTTTTAATCAAATTGAGTTTCAACCAGATTGACTAGATCATGATTGGACCTGCTATGTCGAATGGGTCACATCAAGCCTGCTCCAACACAGTTTGATTTAAAGTTCAGATCAAGCAACAAGGCACATCGGAGAGCCAAGTCAAATTAATATGAGGACAAATTATAGTAGAAAATTATTTTGTTTGAATTGAATTTGAATCATTACTATACATATATAGCTACATGGGCTTTGCATTTATTTCAGGCATTCGCACCAATCGTGACTTATTTTCAAATAACTCATTTACCACTACTAGAAATTTGCTTAATACCAATGGAATTACTGACGGAATAATTCATCAGTAATTTGTGGTCATAATTACCAACAGAATTTTTTCCGTATGTAATTCAGTCGGTATATA
>Ga0325411_1002562_pt1 | contig 20620 bp, 19 predicted proteins | sample PopdelMetagenome_13_FD_206181 | JGI IMG/M metagenome (GOLD analysis project Ga0325411, IMG submission 206181) | Populus deltoides microbial communities from Bellville, Georgia, United States - Xylem-PdIQD-R4 | ecosystem: Host-associated > Plants > Phyllosphere > Stem > Wood/Secondary xylem...
AAAAAAAAACTTAAATCAACTTATAATTAAAATTTATATGAAACATATAATCTATTAATCATGTAATTAATAATGACTCCTGCAACATCCCCAGGAATATAAATGCCTGCAAGGAGCTATAGCATTATAGAGCAAGAGAGTCTCGAAAGGGCTGGACGGGCTGTAAATAAAGAAGGGGAATATTAGCATGATTTTGTTAGTAATCAAGGGAATATATTAAATTTCTGAACTTGGAATTTTAATCGACTCAATTATCAGAATATAGTCAGACTTTTACCAGTATATATAGTTAAACATTTGCACGAACAAGCGCGCGCGCATATAAATCAGAGGGAGTGATTTAATTTCCAATTTTTGTGGAAATAAAAACATCGAGAAAGACAAAGAAAAATAGAGGGACACGTTTCTTTGTTCTTTCTATTTTAAAATAATATTTTTTTTGGCCTAAAACTATAATAAAAACATATAAATAGATTTATTCAATTTCTATCCCTTATATTAAACATATTTATGTTTATTTTATATATTATTTTTATTATGTTACTACAGACTAACCAAATACAACCTAACTTATCGTTTTTAATAATAATATGGATCTTCTCGTACCCCGCTTTTGATTGTAAGATGGATCTTTGCCTGCCAATGAAGCTGTTTCCTGATTTGAAATGATTCATTCCTCAAAAAACAATGGATAAAAAATCCATGCTTCCTGCAAACTGAGTCAATGCATCATATTGTGCTATTAGGAACTTTATTAATGCATCTGCAATAAATACATGCATGCCGTCAAAAAGTGTCTCACAAAAAGGGGCCCTTCTTGCTCTAGGTGCAGGGAAGGGGCTCGGATCATAAGATTTGTAGTCCCCATGAAATCATCAAAGCAAGTGTCATTATGGATAAAAAAGACATTGAAAAAGCAAAATTGATTATACATATCAAGTACTCGATCCCAACTGCTCGTAGAAAAACTGAAAAAAGATGAAGGTTACGTTTTTCTTATCCTGGCCAATCATGAGATCAATCTTTGGCATACGTGTCGTCCCATGGTTGATTCCTATTTACTTGCGATTGGTCACTCGAGTTCAAAGCAAAAAAAAAAAAAAAAACTTGTCACCGATATCTTGTCTCCCTCCTGCCTCTTTCTTCTCTTGCAAGGTTCCTCGAGCAGCAAAGAGAGGGGAGGGGTGCTTAGTGATCATCGTTGAATTTCTAATTTAAAGGGCTACAAAGCATCTTCTTCTTTTCTTAACAAGCTTGTTGAACTTCATCGATCACTGATTTAAAAGGGCTACAGAGCTTGCTGAAATTCCTTTTGACGAGAAGCATATATGGCATATAGTCAGGAATGGACTGCCCGAAAGGAGAAAAGAGAAGCTGGAAGGGGGAGAGGGGTCTCGAGGGATCAGAACTGGTGTAGGATCTGTCATGTCATGTGACTCATTTCCTATTGTTTTCCTATGGATACCGGCAACTTTTTTTCCTATTCAAGATATTCCGTGAAGACTTGGATGAGTTGAAGATGTGGCAATCAAACAATAAAGAAGACGAAACAAAATGGCAAAAGGTCCTTGCTTTTTCCTTTGAGAGGCTCTCGAGGGTTATCGATTTTGGTAGCAAAAAGAAGACTACGTGCTCGATCTATCTAGTATTTTGAAATTGTTTTCAAATTTATATATCAACTATTTAATTATGGAGCCATTCCAATTGATAATGGATCCTATATATAAAAACTAATTTAGGATGAATATTGTTTCACATACTATATTTATTAATTTAAGTGTGAGAGATTATTCTACCTCGTTTGGACCAAATATATTTACTATTTAAATGGTAAAACCAATGATGATAATTTTACCCAAACTCTATGTGTAATAATCCGAACCATCTATAGTTATTTTTTTTTGTATGTAATAATTATAATATAAATATTATTAAATTCAATTAAAAATCCGATCCAAACTCTATCTCTCTCTCTCTCGTACATATATATCTTAAAATATATGTTATTTTTATATTGAATAATAATTATTACTCCTATAAAATTGATATTCAAAAGCCAATATAAATATCTAATTTTTGTATTTAATAAGTAATATGTTGGATATAAATATAATAGAGATCGATCCATTCCATTCTAGGTAAAAGAATTTTTTTCTATGCATAACATAGAATTCATAAGAAGTTCCATTAAAAATGGCCCAATTAGTAAGATGGGCCTGCACGTCTAGATCCAAAGCTACTAGCGCAAGACAAACGTACAATCACATCCAGGGACATTTCCGTAATTACAAATAATTTTCAAATCCCGACAGTCGTCAAAAGCAGCTGCTCATCCCGCCCGTAAACAAAAATCAAATCAAAGAGAGATAGAAAATGGAGAAGATCTGTGTAGCAATTAGAGTGAGACCACCTGTCACTGTATCTGAAGACACCACCATCAATGGAACCTTCTGGAAAGTGGAAGAAAATCGCATCTCTCTTCACAAATCTCACGGCTCTCCTATCTCCGGCGTCTCTTATGCCTTTGGTACCTTTGTTCTCTCCAATTTCTCTCTATTTCCTCTTTGATTTCTGTATTTTACTCACTGATTTTTTTTAATTTTTGGTAGATCACGTGTTCGATGAGAGCTGCACAAACTCTAGAGTTTACGAGCTCCTTACCAAGGATCTCATTCTTGCTGCTGTTGACGGTTTTAACGGTATGATTCATTAGAGCTTTTGTAGTTTCAATAGTTATTTAATTTGATTTTTTTTTTAATTTTTTAATTTTTGTAATGCAGGAACGGTGTTCGCTTATGGACAGACTAGCAGTGGAAAGACCTTTACGATGAACGGTTCTCAAAACGATGGAGGAATTATTCATCGAGCTGTTAAAGATATTTTTGAAAAAATTCAAATGGTAATTACCGCAAGCACGCCGTGGCTGCTGTGTTGAGCAAAATTTGAATTGATAGATGATATTTTTTTTTGAAGCAGATTTCCGAGAGAGAGTTTCTCATAAGAGTTTCGTATATGGAAATTTATAATGAGGAGATTAATGACCTTTTCGCTGTTGAGAATCAGAAATTGCCAATACATGAGAGCTTGGAGGTTGGATAGAGGCTTTGGGAATTCTCTTACTCTTTTACTAGTTTTCTTGCTTGTATAATTCACTGATTTTAATTTTTTTATTTTCCTTTTTGTTTTTGGTTCTAGCGCGGCGTGTTTGTTGCAGGACTAAAGGAGGAAATTGTGAGTAATGGTGAACAAGTGTTGAAGTTAATCGAAGGAGGAGAAGGTTTGAAGCATAATTCACTCGTAGCCCTTGTTTTTAAAACTTTGTTTTGGTGATAATGTATGTGTGGTTACATGTAATTTGAAATCTGTGCACTGCAGTTAATCGACACTTTGGAGAGACGAACATGAATGCTCGAAGCAGTAGGTCTCACACGATTTTTAGAATGGTAAGAAGTCATTGACATGATTAAAGATGTAGTGAGATACAATTTCTTTGATGAGATTTTCTATCAATCTTGAGGCTGTGTGTGTCAGGTGATTGAAAGTAAGAGGAAGGATGCCAATTCTTCTAGTGATTATTCGAGCAGTGATGCTGTCCGAGTTTCTGTGTTGGTGTGTAATCTCTCCACATTTTGCTGCATTGAGGATAACACATTGAATTATATAGGATCTGGTTTTTCTAATTTTTACATGCCATTTTGTGCTGTGTGGAAGTAGAACTTGGTAGATTTAGCTGGATCAGAAAGGATAGCTAAAACTGGTGCTGGTGGTGTTCGTTTAAAAGAAGGGAAGTATATTAACAAGAGTTTGATGATTCTTGGTAATGTAATAAACAAACTAAGTGAAGGTGCCAAGCAGAGGTAATTGCTGCGCTGGAAATTTATCTCTTTAATTAGGTATTATCAGAGCTCTTTTTGTTAATGTTTTAGTTTATAAAATACAGGGGGCACATTCCTTATCGTGATAGCAAGCTTACTCGTATACTTCAACCTGCTCTTGGTGGAAATGCCAAGACTTCAATTATATGCACTGTAGCCCCAGAAGAGGTAGTCATTTGTTTGTTTCCATTGGAGTGTTTATATTCTATACATCGCCAACGGTTCCAATTGGCCCACCGTCAAGTTGAGTCTTCTAGGTTAACTGTATTTCGTTTTTGTTGTTTTTTAGCTTCACATTGAGGAAACAAAGGGAACTCTCCAGTTTGCTAGTCGAGCTAAGCGCATCACCAATTGTGCCCAAGTGAATGAGGTATGTCTGTTGTTTTGTACAGAGCATTAACCATTTTATCACCTTAACTAGAGTAGGTAACTGGGTTCTAATATATTCATTCCTCGCGGTCTTCTTGTAGATTTTGTCAGATGCAGCCTTGCTGAAGCGGCAGAAGTTAGAGATAGAGGAGCTGCGTAAGAAACTTCAGGTTATGATCATGCCATGTTCATTGTAATTTCTACATCGTAAAGATTTAGATATTATTTGATTAAGTTAAATACTTGTTCAGGGATCCCGGGCTGAAGTACTGGAGCAAGAAATTTTGAAGCTGAGAAATGATATGCTGAAGGTAGATTCTACGTCTAACATGATCTGACCATTATCATGAACACCGCTCAAAACTTGTGTTAATTGAGCTCCAATTTCAAATTTCCAGTACGAATTGGAGAGAGAAAAGCTTGAGATGGAACTGAAAGAGGAGAGGAAATCACACAAGGAACGTGATCAATGCATCAAAGAGCAGCAGATGAAAATTGACAATCTCAGTACCGGTGCCTCCTTTTCAGATAGTGATAGGAACTCTATTCAGGTATATATCAAGCAAAGCAAAACGCCATAATTTCTCGGCACTTTTGTCCAGCAGAGCAGAGGTCACTACACGGATAGCATAACCTTCTTTCTAGTACTTTGATAATGGCAAATTGGCAGCAGATACTGGTTTTACCATCATCCACTATGGGTCCATATCTTCTTGCTGTAAACAAGAGTAACTTGCCCTGGTTCTTGGATTTCTCCATCATTTATGCCTACATTAGTAATGCAGCATTTCAAAATTTTCTTAAAGACAAATTTATATGACTGCTAGCATGATTTTTAATGAAGCATCTGAAGGATGCCAAAGAATAGAGTGATATAAAGCACATACCTGGTGCAAACTGATCATGTACAGATGTAAGCAAGATATGTAACCTCAAATTTGTTCCCTTCTGGTCTTCTATAGTCAAGCTTCGCGTCACAACAGTCATGGCAAAGAATATATATTTATTCTATTTGTATTCATTTAATATATTTCATGTAATCATTACTATTCTTTCTGTGATTTCTTATGCATTAACAAAAACTTCTACTCATCTCTTAGGTTACTGATATTCTTATAATAAAATAACTACTGGTGGTAGGAACAGAATGCTGGGAGACAAATCCTCAAGGAAGATTTCAGTGGCAGCAACAGTGTCTTCAAAAATGATGTTTTCAGAACCCCTACATTCAAGGCAGATTCCAATGCCTTTGTTGGCAAACGGTCCAATTACTCCAGGCTGCCGGATTTCAGTCCTCTACCAGATAACTATAGCAACGTGGCCGATGAAGACACATGGTTGAAAATGAACAAAGGATTCATCGCTGACCTTGATTCAATTCAAATGACTCCTGCAAGAAAAGTTCAATCCTTTCCTTTTGGTGATGTTACTCTAGTAAGTTTATGTTAAGTTTTTCATATGCTCAGTCTTGTTATCTGCAATTGCTACTTGTCCCTTTCCTATGTGTTAAACTAAGGAAAAAGCCTGAGATGAGAATATCAAGGATGTCCTCTTGAGAACTGATGTTCACCTTTTCTAATTCTTCTATATTTTGGTCTAATTCATTTTTTGTTTCAAGTGTTCGAAGCTTTCTTGCTTGCATGTGGTTGTTCGTCTCTCCATCGCATTCATAAACCATACAAAAAAACAATGTTGAATTAGAAGCTAAGGGTTTCCATCTTCGGTAACTTAACAGAAATAAATAAATAAAGCATACATGCTGGCATGACCTTTATTAAATTAGTCTTCTAGTGTTCTAGCATTTTCAAACTTTGATATTGCTCGTTAAATGTGATAAATAGCTATGATAGTGATACCTTTTTATTTTTCAATGTTTAGATAATACTAGTAGCACTATCCAGCCGCATAATTTTTTTAATTAGACTCATCCACATCGCTGCCAGGGTTCTTCAACTGAGGATTGCAAAGTAGAGGTCCAGAATCTCAAAAGGCAACTAGAACTTGTCCTTGAAGAGAAGAATGAACTCGAGGTTTGCCTTTTGCTCTTGCCCTTTCTCAATTTTCGATTTCATACATCGGTGATAATTCAGTGAGTTGGCTTGATATTTGAAAGTGGCATGTTCTTGATGACTGTATTCAGTTGCTGTTGTTTGTTCTCCTCAAATAGTTCCATTTCATTGGGCACTTTTTTATGCAGTACGCACCACTACTATTGGTAACTATGATGTAGAAATGCATCCAATGTGCAATTTATGACACAGGAACGTGCAATGACGACTCTTTAGTGTGCTTGTTTTTCATTTTTAGCTCATTTGAAAATTAGAAGATTAACACTTCTAAATTCCCGTCCACACACAAAGCTTCCATCTATTCCTAGTGTTAGCTATGCATTGATACCGGTAGAAAGCTTTCTTTTCAATCTGAGACCTCTAAATAAATACTGTTTCTAGGTATACGTCTTACTCCAAATAGGAGAACTCTTGATATCTCTGTGAATTGATGGAACGTAGCAAAGTGTTTTTGGCTGATCATGCTATTCAGTTCTGTCTATTTAATCTTCTGGTGCAAGCATTTAATCTTAATGTATTGCATGCATATGTTTGCAGAAGAAGCACTTAGAACAATTACAGTTGAATGATCATTTAATGGGGGAGATATCAGAACTCAAACATGAAGCAGTGGTAATTCGAGAAATACCTCAAAGACTATGTGAATCTATGGCTAGTTGCAGAGACACTTACAAAGATGTTCTGTTAACGTTGCAGGTGACGCTCTGCATCTATATGCCTCTGTCAGTTCATATTTACTGATAGCATTAGATTAGTAAAATTTAATTTCTACTTTGACATCTAAACAGAGTTTTGTACCTGATGGAGACTCTTCAATTGGAAAATTCCTATCTACCACAAGTGAAATTGGCTTAACCCTTTTCTCAAATTTGGAAAAGCGTTTCTGTATGGCAATGGATGATCACAAATCTTTTAATGAGAATGATTCTCTGGTCCAAGAAAACTGCGAAGTGCTTTCTGAAAGATTGAAAAGCACAATTACATCCCTGGCATTAGTAGAAAAACTAACTGTTCAGAATAAAGAAGAGAAGAATCCAATATGCGGCTCCACTTATAAGGTAGCTGCCTGGTCACAATCATCAAGATATCATTTATCAATCATGATTTTATTTTTCATCCTGATGTTTGGATATATTGTTCCATCTTTCAGGATTTCTGTCATTTAAACTGTTGCTTATTTAGCTATTTAATTATATGACAATACAAGCCAAAATAAACATAGAATTGTATTTGAGTTGATCTTCATGTCATGGCAGTATGGATGATATTTGAAACATTCTAATAAACCATTTAAATAATTCTTTCGATGTGCATGTGAATGCTAAGTGTAAACTTGCCAGTCTCTGACCAAAAGAAGAAGGAGTCATACCTAAATCTGATGAATTCGTTTATCTTGCCTCTAAGCCTGTCTTTTACTCTTCCGACGATATCCTAGGTGCTGCCTGCATTTTAAGATATATATACACGTGGGGAGTTTATACATGTAGAGAGTTATGTTCCATAGATCTTATATGTAATTCTTACTTGTACAGTGAATCAGTTATGTTTTTTCTGTGAAGTCCACATGATGCATGTTGTCAAGTTCCAAAGTGTGGCAATAACGATCCTTAAACAATGTTTAGTGTATGCTACTATACAATGAAAGAACTGCTTGTGTATCAAATCATACATCATTCAGGTCACGTTACATTGTTTGAAGGTTTAGTTTTGAAATGTGATAAAGGAATGCACTCTGGGAGAAGAACCTGCTTCTTGGAAGGAGAAACTGGGCAATGAACTTGGTGCTATCAAGGAAAAACTCCAAGCCTTGGAGAAAGAGTTAGAACATAATAACCAGCTTCTGAAGGATTCAAGAGAAAGACATGATACCATGGAAAGAGATTATTGGCTTTTGAAAGAAGAAAGAGATTCTTTGCTTGAAAAAGTCTCCGAGTCATCTCAAAACCTAGCAACGGTTGCCCTTCAAAAGGAAAACATTTTGAAGGATTTGAACATTGAAGCAGAGAGAAGGAAATATCTCGAGAAAGAGATCAAACAATTCAGTGTTGCTTTTGCCAGTCGGCAGAGATCCTTCATGTCTTTCCAAGGTGAATTTCTATCTAAAGTTGAGAAATTGAGAGCCCAAAGTCCAATTGCAGCATCCGAATCTCTTGGGTGTTGAAAATTCAGTTTCGACTGCTTGTTAGTTTATTCTGTATTTCACATGCTTCTGTTCATGTTGCTTCCCATTTACATGCGTTGATTTCTGTCTGTAATTCTACACATGATCTTCTGAGTTTACTAAATCATGCTGTTATGAGAGACATTTAGTCAGTACCCTTGTTACAAGGCCTAGCTTGGCATGGGGGGTCAACCCGGTGACCCACCATCCCGGGACTTGGCTGGGCCATAGCTAGTGGGAAAACCATGAAACATCGTTGTTTGGGTTTTTTTTTCCTTCAAAAAAAGAAGTTAAGCTCGGATTGATGAATTAGCTTGTGTATCAACTTATTTAGTTCTTGGCATAAATAACATATTTGACCCTCCATTCCTGCATTCAGAAATTTCATTCACCTAATTTGAAGGAACTAGCCTAGACTACCTTCGGATAAATTCCCGGTAATATTCTGAAAATGAATGCCTTGTATCAATAGATAATTTGAAATGTAGTATCGAATTATTTGTGCATAAATATTCTGTGAAAACAATGAATGTGTGAAAATACTTTGAAGATGTTGCTACTTTTAGCATGCAGCTCATGCGCAGATGAGCCGGTGGTTCCAAACTGGTGAGCGAATTCTTGATTCAAACATGCACCTGAATTGCTTCTATTCTGTAAGAACACTGTTTATACATACTAAAGAAGTGAGAATTCGTTACATTGCAAAATGCTTGTTCACTACCTGTATGATGCGACAGGAACAACTCAATTCGAAATCATTAAATGTCGGCACAGAAAATGAGAGCATTGCTTGGCCATTCAGTCTTTCAGCTTTATGGTCACCCCAGTCTCTTTCAGTGAGGTTGCCCTCATTGCTCATGTCCATCCCTAAGCCCTTCTATATTTATTTTCTTGGAAAAAATTTGAAGGTTGTAAATTTCTACCACGATGCTCAATCGTTTCATCGAGCTTCATGTGTTCATTGAATCCACGTCTCACGCGTGTAAATGTCAAGCAGACACGCCAAAAATTAACCTCGTTAGGTAGCCAAGAAAATGAGAGCAAATTCTCCCTCTAAAAAGTCCCAGTCACATTAAAAGCCTTGGTTAAAAAAGCAAAGACACTAGGCTCCAAAGCATGAGTGAGAGTCCATGAGCAGTTTGCTTTTTGGATTATTGAATAGATTGTGATGGGTGTAAGGCCCGCAATTCCCGTCGACTTTAATAGTATTTCCACAGTTTGGGCCCCAATGAGCCCACGATTGAAAGTTGATGATGATGCCAAGAAAATTATTACACATTTATATCTTTTCAGCTTCTAAATCCGGGATTACCTTTATTAGTATTTCCACGGTTCGGGCCCCAATGAGCCAACGATTGAAAGTTGATGATGATGCCATGAAAATCAAGCACATTTATATCTTTTCAGCTTCTGAATCCTGCATAAAAACCCGTTTGGAAACACGGTCGCCCATGTGACACAACCCGTTTGGAAATGATGCTTTTAATTTTAGAAATGCAGGTCGTTCCACTTCCACATGTCCAAACATATTCCCAAACAATTCAGTGATTTTTTTTTAAAAAAACAAGAATCTCAAAAGAAGCCGCCCTAAAATGAAACAAAAAGAAAAGGCAAAAAGGTGCCTTTTACTTTTCATTTCCCCTCTGATAATAAAGCAAAGATATTGAAAATGTCCAGTCTGTGGATTAGATTTGGGACACTGGAGAAAATTTGCCCCCCCTAGTCTAATTGTGCATAAGTACTCCAAAGATAGGCACTCAACTGATTGGTCAAATGGTGTTAATCAGAAAATATGCTTTCATTGCTGTATTAAACTAACAACATTACAAATAATAACAGTAACACAAGCACATAAGTCGGCGATCCATTGGACACCCTCTCCAAATGGACACAATTTTGTAGGGACCATAAGCATACCTACTTTCATAAATGCATGTCTATCACAGAGGAGGGGTGGGATTGCACAAGGTCCGAAGCCTGCCAATAATAACAAAAAATGACACCGCCTAAACAACACCCGGTTTTACAGGTTGATTTGGAAAATTTAAAATTTTAAATCTAACCAATTTTTAGGTTTTCAGTTGAATTAGACAAACCATTTACCCAATCAGAACTATTCGACCTAGCCAGCATTTTAGTGACCCAGCCGAACCTAGTAAAAACCCGGTTGGATCAATGCCTTCTAAAAAAATAAAACAAAATGCTACTGACTTAATAAAAACTCATTATTCTAAATTCACCCAATGACTCGCAAGTTGACCCAATAACTCAACAATCCAAGTTCTTTTTTGAACCAGTCCCGGGTCAGGTGTAACAGTTATGATAGAAACCGCACACGACCTAAATTTATGATTACAGGTGATCTGGAACAATGGGTGCCGCCAACAGTTAAAGCCGTATAGCCTGGAGACGAATTACACGATGTCTCTATCCCTCACTATCCAATACTCAAATATCCGTTCCCCTACTATTTCTACTCTAGTCAGGTCCCAAACCAACTGATATGCGCTGTCTATAGTCTATACCATTTAATGCAATACAACACCACTATAAATCTCATCATCTTTCCAAACAGAACACACAAGCACCCCACATCTCCATCTTACCACCTCTCCAGCCCCAGACACTTGGACACTTCTCTAATGGCTATCACAGAAACAAAACCACCCAAGCAACTTCGAGAGCTCCTTCAAGAGCAACAGGAATCTTTCACCCTAAATATTCACCTTCTAGAAAGAGGATATTCAAGAAAAAGCTCGAATTCAGAACATACCTTCAGCTGCTGCTATGGAAATTCAAGCAAGTCCCCGAAGAGATCGGTCAGTTGTCGTCTAAACACGACCAAAAAGCCACAACTTTCAAAGGTATTAAGAGCTGTATTAAACCAGGTCATTTCCACAAAGAAGAGGCTAAGAATCAATGGTTCTAATTATGAAGATGGAAAACTAAATGTCAGTGAGAAGGGCAGGAGTAACCAGCAAGTTCCAGAATTAGATAAATTTTCGTCGGCTAGCAGTGCAACAGTGTTTAATTCGTGTTCTGAGAGTGAAGTAGAAGAAACGTCAACTTCATCGCAAAATGATATCTTGTTCACAACAAACACTTCACAGCTTCCCAACCTCCACGATCCACAGGAGGTAGAAAACCTATAATTATTAGACAAAAGTTGCATTTTTCATTCGTTTCTTTCCAAGGAATCACAGACTGGATTCACTTACTCACAAAGCTAACAGGCTACTGCAGATAGAAAGCTCCAACAGCACTGTATAGAAGAAAGCAGGCAACTCTGCCCGGCATCAGTACTAGAACGGATTCCTTCTCATGGAAATTCCCCAATTCACACCAGTTAGTCTCTTTATCTGCCATGAACACGGCGTACACTTGTACTTTTACTGTCAGCCTTTTTAAACTTTTCTTGAAAATAAATTCTTGTTCTTACAGCTAAAACAGAGGATTCCAGTACAACAGAAGAAGAGAGTGCTTCCAAAACTAGAGTTATTTTACCCAAAAAATTTACAGAAGACTGCATTTTATCAGCATCTCTCCGGGAAGTCCTTTTTTACTCACCAAATGAGAAACCAGTTTGTGGAGAAGCCACAGAGATACAAGAATTTGTCCTGTCTTATTTTTCTCCACAGTACTTGAAATCCAAAATGGTTCTGCAGCAAACAAAGCAACTGCTGTTTGATTACGTAAAGGAGATTGTTGAGACCCAAGAAAGCGAGGGGAAGCCGCAATGTCATCACCAACAATTCTTGGGGCCAGAAGAGCTTGGAAAGATAATTGGTGAGAAAATGAAGCCATGGGATAAACAATCTGGCAATGAGTCAAACCTGACAAAATTGCTGAATTTGGATTTACTGAGTTCACAAGGCGGGAGTAATTATAAGCCAGAGAGAAGGGATAATGGGTTAGCAATTGAAGATACTGTTTTCGATTTACTGTATTCAGAACAAGACTGGAATGAGTATGGGCTACAGAGGAGGGAAACTGGATCAGAGATTGGAGATACTATTTTGGAAGAGCTTGTGAATGACATAGTAAGAAACATGATTGGTTTCTCATCACCAATTACCAGATGTTAAGCTTAAGCTAGCTTCAAAAATTAATTAATTCCCAACTCTTTGACTTTCTGTCACCACTTTCCGTCTCCCTGAATTCAGATATCAAACTCCGCTGCCATATGTTGTTTGCTGATAAAAACAAAACAAAACAAAATGGTAGGCATTCCATTTAATGGTTACTTTTACATCCATTTTATTCAATACAATAAAATAAGGACACTTTCAAGCAGTAATCACCATCCATGAGTCTAGAACTTCTAGCATTAACCATGTATCTTTCACTGTAAATCACAAAAACCCACTCACACAGCACATCAAGGTCAATCAGAAGGGTTGCCAAGCCATCGTATGGCTGTATGGGTACACCACACTTCCAAGAGCCGACCCTAGATTACTCTAGTTCCAGTCATAGGAAAAGGAAGCAAAAGGAGTGTTCAAGGCATACAAAGTTATTGACTAGTGGATACTGATGTTTCACCCACCAAAAGTAACACAAATAATTGAAAGCTAAGACATATTATGGGTATCTCTGATTATGTGTGAAAGTTGCAGTTTGTTCCACAACCACACTCTAACAATCTGTTGTAGAAATATGACAATATTCACTTTTGGTTCCTCATCTTTCACTTCCCATTTGTTCTTTATCATTTCTTATGAGTTAGGTTTTATCTTATCTCTCTCTTTTTTTAATAGAGGGCTTTTGAATGATCCAGTCCTGAAGTTTTGATTATAGCCGAGTTGAATTAATCATTATTCTTGAAACAAGAACAAAATTAGGACTATCCATTTCCCTTGGAAACCTTTTAGCTTCCATTTATGTTCTTCTAATTCCAATTTCCTGTTGAATTATTCCAGCCAAAGTAAAATTTATCCCTTAACCTTTTCAAGCCAAAGTCATAATCATGGTTCCTGATACCAAAGTCAAAAGCAACACTATACTCGTCCTATAAAATCAGCAGTTCTTAAGGCCAGCCAAATTTCAGAATCTATGAAGTTCATATCATTTCCAAAACAGTACTATGCACAGTAATTTGTTGCAACAAATCAAATGCACAAGGAAAACACTGAAAACTATATCCAGCATATACCAAGGACAAGCTATGAAATGCTCATTTGTAGTTGGTGCATTTGGATTAACAATCTGTAAAACAAAAGGAAATAAGGAACTACCGGATTTCCACATCATCGCCAAGCTCCCCATCTTCAAGCTCCTCATTACTGCCATTTCTGCGGGAACCATCACGGTGATCTCTCTTGTGCCTTTTATGCTGGCTTTCACCATCTGATTCAGGTGTGTATGTGTGCTGCAGAGAAATATCACCAAGAAAATCAGAAAATTTTTCTCAGAAGTTAAACTACAAATGCACCACTAGAATTGTACCTTTCTAGATTTTTTACGGTCACTGCTATGCTTGCGTGATTTTTTAGACTCTTCTTTCTCATCCTTATCAGAATTTACATCATCAATGGCACTTTGATGCCGTTTCCGGTGTTTCCTATCTTTGTCCTTTTCCCTCTTTTTGTCATCCTTGTGGCCATAACCATCACTTGCATCAACATTTTCACCATCTGTTTCATTCTTTTTTGTCCGTTGCTTTCCTTTTTCCCTTTCACGTTCTTTCTCTTTCTCCTTCTCCTTCTCCTTCTCCTTCCTCTCCTTCTCTTTTCTCTTGTCTTTTTCCTCTCTTTCTTTCTCCTTCCTGGCCTGTCAAAAGAGAGAAAAAACAAACAAATCAAGAAATTAAACAGCATAACTAGCATATTTACAGGGGGGAAAGCTCAGACAGATTATCTAGGGTAGCAGCTTCCACATTCAGGTTCTTGTGCGCTCTCATCTAAGCTCAGGTTCTTGTGCGCTCTTATCTACAAGGCAAACTGAGGGGGTATTTGGAAGTGTAGTAGCAGTTTCTTTTCAAAGTGTTTTTTGCTTGGAAATGCACCAAAATAATGTTTTTTTATTCTTTTAAAAAATATTTTTAATATCAGTTCATCAAAACGATCCGAAAACACAAAAAAAAAAAAATTAATGGCAGTGCATTCAGATAGAAAGTGGTTTTGACTTCCCCTTTCTGTTTCTTTTTCCGAGTGTAATTTAAGTTCCTTCTACAGGCAACCCTTCTCTTATCAAATATGCTGAAAGGTCAATCAAGAGAATAAATTTGAAGTATGGAGGTACTTATTAGCCCCACATGAGCTAAACACTTCAAATTTGTTTGACTAGTCATGCAGAAAACACCACAAAAAGAACCAGAAGAAACAGTTAACAGCCATATGAAATGACAGAATCACACCGGCTTAGCTAGGTATACTAACAAAATATAAGTACCTTTTCTTCCTCACGCTTGCGTTCCTTCTCTTTAGCCTTTTCCTGTAAGTGTGTGACATATTCTTCAAAAATTTCCTTACTCAAACTCTCTTCCCCAATTGACCTACAAAAGAAAAATCAACACAATGAAATGCACAGGGAGGTGGGTGTAAACAGGTTCTTAAAGATAAATGATTAGCAGGTCATCTTCAAAGAGGGAGGTGGGAGTAAGCTGCAATACCTGTATTCCTGGCTCTCCTCAAAAAGCGGTTTGCAATCCTCCCAGTTAGAAGAAGGAGTTACTTCCTATAAGAGAGCATAATATTAACAGGTTAGATTGGATAACTAAGAAAATATATCTATGTTTCTTTCTTTCTCTTCTTTTTTTGCCAATAGAAGATGATCCAAAGGTTGTAAAACAGAACAGAGATCACAACATTTTCAAAATATTTTTGATATACCTTAAGAGTATACAGTAATTTAGTGAAATCATCAGCAAGACGTTGCTGTTTTTTAGCTTCTTTCTCCTCCTTCTCCTTGGCTCTTTCAACAAGCTCCTCGTATAAAAGCTTCAAAGTAGAGTACAATCAAAATCTTAAGATTGATTACCCACTGTGTGCAGTCTTACTTGATCATTACAGTAAAGCTTCAATGAGATCACCTCATTAATGAAACAGTAATTGGGGTGCTCAAATCTAGCCATTTACTGCAAGTGACTAGTAGAAAGTGACACTTGATAGTAAATGAAGCATCACTGAAATACCCATGTAAAGCATATGAACAACATATTCAAGGCCTGCATGTGTGTTTGTGTGGCCCCAAAAAGCGGGACAAAGTGTTAACCAAAAGAAAAACAAGATGAGGTCCAGGGCAATGTCAGGCCACATTCATGCTCGTGAAGCAGCATCATGCTGATAATGGAGCAGTGATTCACTCTCAAGTTATAATGGAACTTCATCAGATAGCATAAGACATGAGGTGCCTTAGAAATAATTTCCTCAAAACTTGCAAGCATCCATGCTTCAAAAGCTTACTATACAACTTTTCATCTTGGCAAACCACCATTGCCATCTCAACAGTCTTAGATTCTCATGGGACTATCACCAATATTAAAAAGTTCAATAACAGTTTGAAGGCAGTGCAGACAGACTTCTGGTTTCATATAGAACAGGATGAATTCTACAGGTTTAGTGTGATTTGCTCCTTTGGATAACAAGACATTTTTTTCATTGACCATAAACCTTCAATTTACAGCTCACAAGACCTTTTTGAGAAAACCAGGCGGAAAACAGAAAATGTAATACCTTTAGGTTGATATCTGATATTGGTGGAGAACCAATATCATCAGCAACAGCACCCTTGAAGTCTTCAAATGTCCATGTTGACACCATGGTAATCTGCACATATAAGGGTTCCAGATTTAGAAAGGGGCTGTGAAAAGAAGAAGCATATATTATCTTACCTTGCCCAGCTTCATTGCATCCTTTATTCGAGTTTTATCATCATGATACTGTCAATACAAAAAAGGAAAGGTTAGACACGTGTGTAGCAGGTTTCAACCGTTTCAGGCAGAAAATATAGACAAAACCAGTTATATGAATATAAAGAAAGTAGATTAAATATACAGTGAATAATTTGAATATATGGGTTATAACAGAAACAAAATTTCACATCAATAAAAAATATCTATTGATGGAGTCAGGGCAATAAAAGATTGCGTTTACTAGTTAAATTATATACCAATAAGAACTGATGAACTTGGAACTCTAGAATAGCACAAATAACAAGCTTAAAGCAGTGCTAAGACTAGTATTTTGCAACTGAAACTGGTGAAAAACATGAAAATTTGATGCAAGAGGGTTGCAAAATCAAGGTCACCAATCAAAACTATCGCATGAACAAAATACTAACATAAGTTAGACAATCTACATTTCTGTAGTCTTTGTTATATTGCAGGTCAAGATTCAAATCTAACCCGTGCCAATGTTTCCCACCTAAGCAATGCACAAGGAGCATATACTATATTACTTTCTATCCCAACATATAATCAACAAGAAACAAGAAGCCATGAGATGGAGGGACATGTGGACCAGTTATGCCAGGAAAAAAATTCTAAATCCAAAAGAAGAAAAGATGTAAACTGAAAATGAACTGTCTGGTGTCATGATTATATTAGAACAAAACCACAAATGTTGACACACAAGATTGATCTTGTTTGATTTGGCAGAGTAATGAAACCATAAATCCTCTTACTAAAAATAATTTATGCAAGTCCCGATCTTAAAAGATTGAAAAAAACAATTCATCATAGATTGCAGGAATCAGAAATGAGACAAGTTACTTGTTTCTCTAGTTCTTCAGAAACATCCTCAAACAGATCTTTTGGCTTTGAGCCAGACGTGTTTGTTGCAATGGCCTGATATTGAGGCAAATCCTTAACCTACGACCAAAAGAGAAAATAATGAACTAACAAGTTCAGATCCAGATATCAGGTACAATTTTCCTCTCATCTTTCATTTAATTCTTCTTCATGTATTTCACAAAAACAAATGAGAATGGCACCTTCAAACAGTAGTCAAGCCAGTGAGTTTTAGCTGTAAGGGAGCCAGAAGCAACATGTTCTTCCAACAATTTGCGAAATTCATCACGATTTTTCCTTTCAGCCCGTCTCAATTGTTCCTTTTATTTAGAGATAAAAAAATGAGGTAAGAAAATACAACTGAAGAGAAAAAATTACAACATAAATAAACGGGTACCTTTTGTATCTTCTTTTGTTCCTCTTCCTCTTTCTCCAAGTCACGAATATAGTCCTGCCAATACCAATATCAGCACCTAGTTCACAACAATATATTGAATTACAAGTGAGAGAACATACCTGGAAAATGAGTAAACGGTCAAGTTTTTCAAGACACAAGCACCGCTCATCATCCTCTAAGCGATCTTGAATTTTCCGCCATTGGCTGTTGGCCTGAAAATGGAAGAATAATCATACCAAGGTACAGAAGTAAAAATACGTTGCTATATTTTTTTTATGTCCCTTGAGAAATACCTTGATGAAATCACAGGACTCCAGAAATTTTCTATATTCTGCTACATTCCTCCTACGGTCCTCAGCAGCCTTCTCCTTTTCCTGCATCACAAGTCAAAGCATAAACATGTAAGAAATGGATGGCATGCATAGTACAATTAGCCATCCAAGCTTGCACCTGAAATGAGAAAGAAAATTAAACACCAAGAACATAGCAGCATGACTAATGTTTCTCCCAGTGAAAAAAGATTAACAACATCCAGAAATGCAAATGCCTCCTAGGGTGTGCCGCTATAACAGAATAAGTGACGCACTGATTGAATCTTATAAGCATTGACTGAGAAATACAAGATCTAAATGTAAAGACATTATTGGATTTCTACATCAAGAGAAACAAATGGAGTTTCTGTTATGAACATACATTCAATAGCAAATTGATACAACAGAGCTTGGGTGCTAGATTAAAAATCCACATAAAAACCCTAATGAAATTCATTTTCTCCATTTTTTGTTTCACCGCACATGAAATGAGCATGGGCAATGTTCTTCCAAAATCAAAGTAAATCAATCAAAGTTTTGCTCCAAGAAGCCCAGCTATCTTTTAACCAGTAATAAAATTACAAGTGTCAATCAAGTTAACAAACTACTGAAAGAAATTCTTGCTTTCAATTAAATTAGAGAAGCATACAAGTTTGATGGAAGTTCTAGAAACCTATTACGTCAGGATTGGAACTGCCACACTTCAAGTTTCAAAACTTTTACTATTTGTAAGCCATGTAGAGTAAATATAATATTACAAAAGACTTTTTATCCAAGAAAAAAGAAATGTATACAATATCACCTCTATGTCTAATATCACCATCAGGCAATTTCATGTCTATATAATATAGAAAAAGATTCACATTTACACTTCACCTATATGTATATAGGTGTGCTCCTGCACAAGCAAACAAAGCACAAGTATAGAAATATTTACCTTCCTCTCAAGGTCCACAATGTAGCTGTCAAAAAGATCCTCTCGGTCTCTGGCTCTCTCAAGAGCTTTGTATCGTTCATCATTTTCAAACAGACTTATAGCTTTGCTGAAATAACAGGGCATAAGTTAAAACAATAGAAAACTTCACTCTACAGCAAAATAAACTAGATATCAAACTTTTCTTTGAATAGACTGAAACTTCAACCTCCACTTCATGGATGAAGTCAATTCCTTAGACTCCTGAAAACAGATAAAACCATCAAAAAGCATTATAAAATCAGATAAGAGAGAGAAAAAGACAAGACAATTTAATTATATGCGACATACTTCCAACATCTTGGCAAACTCTTCCCGAGCCTTTTTCTGTCTTACGCGCCTCTCCTCAGCTTCTAGTTTTTTCCTTTGACCTAAGTACTAAAGCAAATAAATAATCAAATTGACATCAGAATGGCATGAATTGATACATCAATGCACGTATAGAAAAGTATACGCAATCAGAACCACTCAAATCCAGTTCAATCACAACAGATTCTCATTAATTTATGCTAAAAGTTCCATATGAGATTGATATGAGGCTTACCTCATTAAATGCTTGCTTTCGCTCACCAAGAGTTTTTAAAGCAGCATATCTTTTGTCATTAATGATCTCTCTCATCGTCTGACATCAAATTCCCACATTAATGACATTCATTTAATGAAGAAAATAGATGGTACGAATAATAAATAACAATGATACCTGCTCCCAAGTCCAGTCAGACTGGACATTTGCGGATTCTAGAAGAGCTTTGAATGCATTTTTTGCCTCCTGAACATATCAAACATGTAAGTGAAAATAAATTAACATGATGATAATGAATATTAAATAATAAAATACTCTACCCCACAAGGGAGAGAAAATGGTTATAATGATGACTAAAAGAAGCATTACATATTGAGCATTGCAGTTTTGTTGCATTATTTTCCTTTCAGAAGCAAATTCCCACACAGAATCACCATAGTTTCCCATATGTGACAATAGTTAAGTGTGATACATTATTCAAGATTTACTTGTCAAGAAAAGTAGGGAGGGAGGCAACAAGTAAATTTTAAGTTGATACCAGCTTGTTGGCGAATACTAAAGGTTCCTCATCTGGGGTCTTCTCCTCCAAAGGACTGGCGTTAGTTTTTCCCATATCCATTGATACTTTATTGAATTCCTGTGGTGACGCAATACAGAAGTCAAAAAACAACAATCTAACATTCAGATTTCATTGTGCAGGCCAACTCTTGAAAATAAGTGTGTTTGCCATAGGAGGATGTTTACTCAAGCAGCCTTGTTTTAATATGAAAACCAGGACAGAGGTCCATGGATTTTCAATGCCTTTTTTTCTTTCAAAACAATGACTCATAAAGGATCTAAGCATGAATATATATTACAAACATACAGCAGGTTTAGTGATGCTCTTTTTTCCACAACATACAATTGGCAGTGTGGTTAAAACATGTAAATCCAGCTTGCAAAATTCATAAATAGCCTGTAAAGAATTAGCCATACCGCAGTATCCATCATAGATGCTCCATCTACAGAATTTGCAGCACTTTGAGATAATAGATTGTCAGTGCTACTCCTGCAATTGTTCAAGCATGTATTAACTTAGAAAGAAATACAGGGTTTGATTTTAATATTTCTTCAAGATTGAGTGTGTGACTCTTGTTATGGTGATCTGGTGTGGCTACACCATCAGTACTTGGGAGGAGGGGGGGGGGGGGGGGGGACAGTTTCTTGTTACAAAA
>Ga0325411_1002563_pt1 | contig 20618 bp, 9 predicted proteins | sample PopdelMetagenome_13_FD_206181 | JGI IMG/M metagenome (GOLD analysis project Ga0325411, IMG submission 206181) | Populus deltoides microbial communities from Bellville, Georgia, United States - Xylem-PdIQD-R4 | ecosystem: Host-associated > Plants > Phyllosphere > Stem > Wood/Secondary xylem...
TCATGTCTTGAATGCATAAGAACGAGTGGCAAACAACAGTACAGTTAATGACACTTTTTGATTAAAGAACAGATGAACTTGGAAAACCTTTTGCAGCTTCTTTGTTCTCTCTATCTTTACATATATCTCTCGCACTGTCTTTGTGTATTTTAAAAAATAAAAGGGATTTAGAAATTCCAAAAATGACTGTACTGTGGTACTTACCCGCAATTGGCCATCACAGAAACAGAAAGATGTGAAATATCTGGATAATTTCTGTTTAGACAACTTACACTGCACCAAGTGCAGACCGTATGGAAGGTGTGAAATGAGAGGCAAGAGCCTGGGATGCAAATCCTTGAATTTGCTTCTTGGCATCTGAATATGAACAGAGTACCCTTCAGTACAAGAAAAGAAAATCTTGTTTTTGACTGAAGCTTCAAAGTGGCTATGCATAAGATTGCTTTAAAGAATTTTAATTGTTCACATAGTAACCAAGAAAAACAAACTACAGTAACATGAGGGTAAAATCATTCATGCTAATAATGTTAAGGAACTGATGCTGTGTGGTATCAAATTATAAACCAAGAACGTAGACAAAGTCCACTCCAAAAATGCAACTTCTAAACTGTAGTAATGCAGGCAAAATACTGTTGTTTTGAGCGACATAGGATTTATTTCACCAAGTTTTTATGCAAGAAACAGCTCCTAATCTTGTTCAAAGGCAAGTAAAGATTGTATTCGTGGCATGCTTATGAAAAAAGTCTCATGGTTCTGGTGATCGCAGTAACACGTAACCATTTTCCCAATAAGCAAAAATTTTAGGACAACTAGACTTGTCAGAACAACATGGTATTTACTTTCAGTTGAATTCTGATCCCCAGCAGATGCTGCCAAAAGAAAGCATGGCAATATTGACACGATAAAACGTTCCCAATATTGACATAAAAGTTGGATAATACTGGCACAGAAAGTTTGAAATATCCAAACCTTTGCGGCACTTGGTGAATCCAACAATGTTTGCTATGCCGAGGCTTGCACAAACAGCAGCTACAAGGACATAATCAGCCTCAAACCTTTTAACTGAAAATACTCCAAGGATGACCCAAGCAGCAGCCTATAATAATAAGGAGCATGTAACGTGCCAGACTAAGAGTGAAGAGAATCTAAGAGAAATGCATATGAGGTTTCCAGCCACAGGTAATTTATCTATTTTCATGAACTTAATGCAAACAGGACCCAGTACAAGCAGCAGGGCACCATGCTTGATGCTTACACGAAATTAACCAGATATTTTTTGATTTTTATTTCCTCTCCCAAGGTAGTTATGGGATAAACAATCAACTAAGTTTCTGTCCAAAAACTAGGATGCCTTTTGTGCCCTTTAAGAAATAGCACAACATTACTTCATTTCTCACCATATCAATCAACAGTTTTTTTGCCGTTGATCGCCCTCATCATATACAGCATGTTGAAACCATATTGCTCCGTACTATTGACAAATTCAAATTCTTTGTTCTTCACCCTCTCTTGCAGCCTTCAAGTTTTCATGTAATGCATAATATAAGCATAACTTACCACTCATCTCAACATAATAACAAAAGATCCCAATCATTTTTTTATTTCTTGCACACCTGGTATTAGGCAAAACATCACCAAAGTTTTATACTTAAATGAGATAAATAAAATCAGAGCATGAGACAACAAGTATCTCTACTCTATATTTATCGCAATTCAGATATCTAAAAATTTTGGTATGCTCCTAGGATTTTTACTGGCAAAAAAAATAACTTCACCCGTCATTCTAAGAAGAACCATGAGTATGTTATGGGTTATGCGCAACAGCCATCCAATTTTTATTTACTCACATGCACATTAAGGAATAATGTCCACCAAAATAGCCAAGAATCCTTCTTGTTCAGACGAGCCAATGACTGAATGCATAAAAGAAAAGGAAAAACATGAGATGCACAGAATCAATGAACATTAAAATAAATTGTTGTTGCTGTTGTTGTAGAAACCACTTAACTTAAAAAATTAGTATCATGTTTGAAGTTGAAACCTGACACTCCCACCCTGCTCATTCCACCATCTAAGCGCAACTAAAATCCAAAAATCAAGGGCAGCAAGAAAAACCATGACCACAAAAATGATGACAAAGCTGTCAAAAAAACAGGGCTGAGAGTATGTAGAAGTCTAAAATAGTTAATTACAGGGAGGTGTAGATTCTTCAAACAAAAATTACAGAGATGTACTGGCCTGGAAGAGGACTTGAAAGAAACATGTCTTTGGATTCGCATAGGTTTCTCTCATAATCAGATCCATTATTTGCAACAGTGTAAAGAAACGTCATGATCTGAGAAATGAACACAGTAAAGATGATAAATCCATAGGAGAAGATTTCTGATCTTTCATGTAGGTGATTTTACTTTACTATATGTTCATTTAAGATTTTAGGACAGTGAATCAACATCAGCATCAGCATTCGCTGACCTGCTGTTATTAGCCTTTTGAGTTGATTGTGTGCAGCAAGGAACAATAGGAAGAAAAGGAGAACAGAGAAAAGGCCTTTATAAATTTTGAACGAGTTTTTCTATGCTAACCGCTACAGATGAATATACAACATCAAAAGAAAATCCTTATTTCTACAAGAATATGTGAGAATAAAAAGAAAAGAAAACATGGTAATTTGATTAAATATTTTTAATCACCTTGTTGATATGGATGTATACGTATACAATTAGGTGAAGCTCCTCTGTCACGGATAGAATAAAGAAAACAAACTATTTTATTTTAAGGAGAAGGAAATAGATTGAAGTTCGTTCGTGGTTTCTACAGTAAGATGGACTGAAATTAAAAACATTCATGCGCTTGATTTTATGTTTATCACTATATTGTTTTTTAAAGATCATACCATTCTCATTATATTACAATTACATTACAAAATATATTAAAACATTTAGAGAATTCAATGTAGCAGTGAAATTTACGTCCTCAAACAATTTTTTTTTTATTTCAACCTTTTCTACCCAATTTGATAATCAATTTGTTAAAATTTGTCAATGATATACAAAATTCAAACAAAGAGGATTATAGTGTAAAATAAAAAGAAATCACATGACCAATCTAAAGTTCAGAAAAAAGCTCATTTTCACCATCATATTTTTATTTTTTTTACATTTCAGTCCATGAATTAGAAAGAAAAGAGAGAAGATTGCTTAAAAATAATTAGAACAAATAAAATCATTAGTTTGGTCACTTTTCAATGAAGAAACTTGTTGTTTTTGGTATTAATGAGTTTCAATCGACGAGAAAAATTTAATGGTGGTGAGTTTTTCCATAAATATATGAAAAAAGAGATTAAGTTTTATTTTGATATTTTTTATGTGGTTCATTTTAATTTTTTTTTTGGGTGAGTTTATAATGTTTTGGAGTTGTAAGGTAATTTAGAGAGGTTTTTACACACACACATGATGTTTTGGGTGAAAATAGATTAAAAAATAAATTTTTAACCTAAAAAACTTCATTCATTGATTTTCTACGCCTGATTTTTCTTCTTAAAAAAGTAGGGGCATACGACATGTTGTCCACTCTTCAAAAAAAACAAAAAAAAATCTCTTGAATGAAGAATGCCTTGTAGAGCTCTTGTAGTGTATATATGCCTGGGCGAATTCCCGGACGTAAGCGGTTGCCATTGCCAAAGCAGGCCGCCAATGTGCTCGACAGCAACCACACCCGTGGCACCTCTCATAGCCTGAATCCGCCATGGACCCCCACATAACCATTCGTTCTCTGGCACCAAAGCTTTATGCACAACTGTCTTTAATACTTTAATTTTATGGCTGACAATCTCGCTGTGCAAAGTTGATGTTGATTTACCCAGATACATCAATCTGATGCCATATAGCACACCTGATTGTTAATTTATAGATATAACAGTTAATTACGTTGATGGCTCGACAAAGGAGAGCCTCAGAGCACAATCATGATCAAATTGGAGGCTCTAAATTGTTCAGTTACATTGACTTTGTAGCATCCAGTCCAATTTAGAACCCTGAAAAAACACCCAATTAATAACTAGAACACGAAGAGGCAAGGAAAATTATATGAAGTAGTTATTAGTCGAGCAAGAGGTAAGGAAAATTCAAGACGATGATGTCAGGGCCCGAAATGAATTCAACAAGTGGCACGAGAAGAGACAGATGCAGACAACAACGAAGCCTTGTGGCATGGCAAAGGTCCGTGAGAATATGAAGCAGAAACTTGATGCGGTGGGTCCATTTAAGCTCCAGACACGTTCCATGCAGTATTTTTATTTTGTCCTCGGAGTTTCTTGTCTGTTTTGTTAATTTGTACAGGCATCACGTAATTCTGTGTAAACAGGACAAATTAAAGAGAAGCGATGGGTTGGCCTGTTATGCCTTAGTTTCATGTCAATCTTTCATGGCATTCAAGCGGGGTGCGTTTTATTTCTTCTCTCAAATAGTGATGGCAGTTGATAGAAGACCGATTGGGTAATGAGTGGTGTTTAATTGGTGACTACTAATAAAGGTGTCAACACCTTCCACGTTCCCCACAATCAATTCTATATTTATTTATATATGGATGCAAATGATCATCTTTTAGCTTTATTTTCTATGGAATCACCTTGCTTCTTTCCGCAATTATTTGGACAAAATTAGATGGGTTCTCGTAATAATAAATAAATAAATAAATATCCAGCCGTTTAGGCAACTCAAATCGCTGGAATTTTCAGCTCGACACCATTCCCGATCTGTCTAATCCTGCCCTGAAATTATGCATACAAACTTTTCATTAACATAGTTTTTTTACACGCATAATTTTTTTTTACGTGAAGCATGTATCATTTTATGTGCTAATGACACTCTGACATTTCTATTAACAACGTAAATGACACAAAAATCATGACATGACACAATAACCAACAAGCCACCATAACTAGACAATGATAGCATAAAAATTTCTTTACGAATAATTTGCTCTCCTTCTCCCTGAAGAAAGTCCAAGGTAAAATTTATTTCTTAACATGACCACAAAGGTAAAATTTTCATATAAACATAGTCATAAAGGTAATAGTTATACAATAAATGTTTCTCTCTCTCTTATTTTTACTGATTAAAATCTTCCAAACATGATAATGACCATAACCAACATTTCCATCTAAGGCACAACAACTATGACATTACACAGTAACCAACGATTCATCATGGCTAGCCAATACAAGGTCATGCCACCATAGGCCATAAAAGTTCTGGATATATAAATATACTTAATCACCAATCAAAATCCAAGTCCCATTATTGGTCATAAAAGTCAGCGATACAAAGTTGTGCCATTATAGACTATAAAACCAACCATACAATGCTATGCCATTTTAAACAACACAAGGTCTTGTCATTCTAAGAAAGTGCTTGGTAGTGTAGTAGTGATTGCTTTTCAAATAACTTTTCGTGCCGAAATACATGCCAATGATTTTTTTTTATTTTTTAAAAATTATTTTTGACATCAGCACATCAAAACGATCCAAAACATACAAATCATATTAAATTTTAGCAAAAAAAAATTTAATTTTTTGAGAACGCGATTTGCACCGCATTCCCAAACGCATTCTAAGTCACTCTAGTCCATACACTCTTTCTCTTTCTATTCATACATTTTTCTTTGCAAATTATACCCCTTTTACATTTGTTGACTTGAGTATAGGAGGGTCTCATATTTCAATATGAGACTTGTTCTACAGGAAAGCTCATGAACTCGCGATCAAACATAATAACACTAACCAACCAAATACAGCTATAAAAAATCCAGTTTCTGTAAGAAGTTTTTTTTTTCTAACTTCATTAGATTTCTTGTTAATATACTTTAACATTGTTTTGACGCGACTTCGATCTTGAATATTATACCTAATTTGTCATAGCTAGGCAAATCGTAAAAGAAAATGATATGAAGGAACTTCATATGGCAATAATTAAAATTGAAGAGCGTATAAACATGTCTATTAACAAAAACTAAAGCATGTGAGGAAAGTATTGTAGCCTTTCTCATAAAACACTATGAATTGTTACAGTATTTCTCCACATTGGCTTTTCTCCTCCTCTTTATGTTGCTTGAACACATGGTATTCCTTTTTTCCTTTTCCTTTTGTTTTTCTTGTTATGATTTTTTTTAAAATTATTTTTATCGATTTTATTTTTTAATATTGGAATAGTTGAGAATTTATTTTTGCAATTTGTTTCATTTTATTTTGTCTTTTTATGAGGTTAGCATGGTTTGCAAATTTATCAAGGTAACCTACTTTACGCCGATTTATGGGTTTGATGGAGTGTCTTTTTTTCTCTTTTTTACTTAAACACAATGATTTCTTTTTATGCAAATTTGTCATAGTATGTTTTTTCTTCTCATATAATAAAAAAAATACTTTTAGATAAAAACCATACTATTAAACTTTTAAAGTAATAAAAATTAAAGGCAGTGGGAAAACCATTGTTCACCTACACCTATTGTATTGTGGATTACAATAGTAATCCATAATGTTATTCTTTTTTTTTATTTTTGAATTTTTTTATGATTTTTTTTATTTTTTTTGTCAATTTTATCTTTTAAAATTTGAATGGTTGAGAATTTGACGTCGTAATTTATTTCTTTTTATTTTATCTTTATATGAGTTTAGTATGGTCTGCAAGTTTGCCAAGATAACTTAGATTGCCCTGATTTAAAGGTTCGGTAGAGTGTTTTTTTTTCTCCTTTTTAATTGAACTTGAAATTTTTATAGTCAATTTTTTCTTTTCATATAGTTACAAAAATAGTTTTAGAGAAAAACCATATTATTAGACTTTATAAAGTAACAAAAATTCAAAGGTGTGGGGAAACCATTATTCACCCACACCTATTGCATAATGGATTATAATAGTGATTTACAATGTTTTTTTTTAATTTTTGCTATGATTTGTTTTCAAATTTGTTTTTGATAATTTTATCTTTTAATATTGGGATGTTAATAATTTAGTTTCATAATTTGTTTCTTTTTATTTTTTCTTTCTATAAGGTTAACGTGGTTTGCAGATTTGTCAGAGTAACCCTGGTTGCCTTAGTTTACAAGTTTAGTGGAGTGTTTTTTTTAACTTGACTTTTTTTATTGTCTATTTTTTCACATATAGTTAAAAAAAAATCAGTTACAAAAAAAAATTCATGTTATTAAATTTTATAAAGTTCATGGATTTATACATGAGTGTGGTTGGTTGACCTGGTTCGTGGGTATGACAAGTTTAACTTTTCTTTTAAATTAGTTTTTTTTTCATCCTTAGATATTTGGTTAATTGGAAACTTAGTTTCATAATTGGTTTTGTTTCATCTTTTATGAGGTTATCGCGATCTCAAAAAAACATTTCAGTATTGGATTGGTGTTTGATTTTGCAATTGTCTATTTTTGTTATCATATATTTAAATAAAAAGTAGTTTTGAAAAAAAAAACAAATTATAATCCTAGTGGAGTCCATAACCCAATTCACATGTTTAACGTGCTAGTCCGGGTTACCCAATCACAGGTTTGATAAATTTACCCATTGACCGAATAATTTTTTTTGGTCTTTTAATTATTTTTTTATTTCATCATTCAATATTGAATTGGTTGGGAAATAAACTACACAATTGATTATCTTTTTTTTTGCTTTCTATAAAGATAATTGTCTCAAATAAATATTTATTTTTAGGTTAATGATCTTGTGAGTATTTATTTTTATCTTATAATTAAATAAAAAAAAGTTATCGAACCCAATAGTATCCATGACTCAGGTCCTAAGGGGATCGATGTTGACATAATATTTCATTGTCTCAATATTTTTTTTAAAAAAATTGAAGTCTTTTAAAAAGTTAAGTTTTTACTGATCATGAAAATTATATTTAAACTTATGAAATTAATTAATTTAAATTAAATTAACTTTCATATAATTTAATTGAAAACTCAAGATATATAAAAAATTAAATTAGAAAATTTCAAAACTAACACTGTTAATCTCAGATTTAATAATACTGTAAAAATTTCTCCACGCTATTAATGATTTTTTTATATTTAGAAAAACAATAGTACAACCCGCGAGTGTACAGGACAATAGAGCAGCGCACACTATTTTACGATCCAAATTCCAATTAAAGCATTTCTCAAAAAAATAAAATAAAGTTAAAACATGAATTAGGGAAAATTAATATCGTTGACAAAATAAACTGAACAATGACCAATAACGACGTGGATAAAGATTAAATAATAAAAAATATTTTTTAAAAAATATAACACTTATTTGTTTTTGTGTTTTAAAAATATTTAAAAAAATTATTTTTTTATTTTAAATTAATAATTTTTTGATATTTTCACGTCATTTTGATATCAAAAATAATTTTTAAAAAATAAAAAATATTATTTTAATATTTAAAAAAAAATATTTTAAAAAACAATTACAATCACACTCTTAAATTCCTATTAAATAATTTCTTTAAATAAATGTGATTTTATTTATATTTTTAAAATATTAATGAGATTATTATTTTTTTCTTTAAAAAAAAAATTGGAAACACCAACAGTTCATTGTAGTCCGTGTAAGGGATGATTACTCCACCACTCCCGCGTTCTTAACAAGTATAGCTTCTTCTCGTGCCTTCCTTGGCCCTATTTTTGGGGGGCCCTTTCCAGAACGTTCCGGGAGGCTCCAGCTCCACCGTTGGATCAGTCATAGGGACACGTGTAAGGCACACGATCCAACATCACAGTAAAAAAGTGATAAAAAAATCCACTTTATTTATCTTATTTATACCCCACTCTCTTCCACAAAAGCATCACCTCAGAAACCAAAAACACGAAGCCACCAGAAAAAAACAGCCAGCTTTAGTTTCTTCTCCATTTCGTCTCTCTCAAATTCTCTTTCAAACCCTTCTCTGTAACCCTCATTCACCTCCCTCTCCCGCAACCGCAACATGGCTCCTGAGCTTATCCAGGCTGCTTTGAAACCAGCCGGGTTCACCAAACCAGCTAGCTCACCTAGCCGGGCTTATGTAACATTCTTGGCTGGTAATGGAGATTACGTCAAAGGTGTTGTTGGGTTAGCCAAAGGATTAAGGAAAGTCAAAACGGCATACCCATTAATCGTTGCAGTTTTGCCTGACGTGCCAGAGGAACACAGGCGGATTTTAGAGTCGCAGGGTTGCATAGTCCGGGAAATTGAACCCGTTTATCCACCAGAGAACTCGACCCAGTTTGCCATGGCTTATTATGTCATCAACTACTCCAAGCTCCGTATTTGGGAGGTACGTACTTAGTTACACGTGGATTTGTAGGGTGCTTCTTTCTCACACGTGTCAATCTAGTGTGGGAGGCTTGATACTTGCCTGAATTGGGTCTCAGCTGACAAATTACGTGGTATAGTTTTATATGGACGGATGACCCTGTTAATACCTGATTGAATCATCTTCAAGGAAGGCAACCTCGTCGTTTAATGAATTTTATTTTATTTTGTCTTGATAATTAAATGCATCGTGCCGGACATTTATTTTTTTTCCTAGAAAATGTGTTCAGGATGCTTATATTAATTTTGATTTTAAATGCGTGCAGTTTGTGGAATACAGCAAGATGATATACTTGGATGGAGATATCCAGGTTTATGACAACATAGACCACTTATTTGATCTGCCTGATGGTCATTTCTATGCGGTGATGGATTGTTTCTGTGAGAAAACATGGAGCCACACTCCACAGTACAAGATTGGCTATTGCCAGCAATGCCCTGACAAGGTTAAGTGGCCTGCTGAGATGGGTCAACCACCATCTCTTTACTTCAATGCTGGTATGTTTGTATTTGAACCTAGTATCTCCACCTATCATGACCTCTTGAAGACTCTCAAGGTCACTCCGCCTACGCCATTTGCAGAGCAGGTATGGTGTTCTGGTCCGTGATTTTGAATTTGATGTTCTTATTGTGTTTAATGAAAGTTAAAGAGTTTTTCTAACAATCTTCTCCTTTTCTTTTCTGTTGACTCTCGGCAGGACTTCTTGAACATGTACTTCAAGGATATTTACAAGCCAATTCCTCTAGTATACAATCTTGTTCTCGCCATGTTATGGCGTCACCCAGAAAACGTGGAGCTTGACAAGGTCAAAGTTGTTCACTACTGTGCAGCGGTGGGTATATAACTTTTCCTTAATTTGTATCATCTTCTTTTGATTTTTGGGAATGAAAATCCATAGTTCTGTTTCTGATTTACTGATGTACATGTATCTATATACAGGGCTCAAAGCCATGGAGATACACTGGCAAAGAAGAGAACATGCAAAGGGAGGACATAAAGATGCTGGTGGAGAAATGGTGGGGCATTTACAATGATGAATCGCTGGATTACAAGAAATTTGTGGCGGATGGTATTGATGCTGAGCTAGTGAACTTGCAGTCTTTCATTGCAGCTCTCTCTGAAGCCGGTGCTGTTCAGTACGTCACTGCCCCATCCGCTGCTTAAAGATGGAAGAGAGAGAGAGAGAGAGAGAGAGAGAGCAAAGCAACAACCTATAGATTTAGAAATGATCAGGGTGAAAGAGAAATGTCGGAATCCTTTTACTCTTGAAATTGGGGGCGGTGATTTCTTGTCTAGAAAGGGAATAAACTTTATTTTGATCGATAGCAGTCCTTAATTATCTTTTTCTTGGTAGTTAAATCTGTTGATAATATGTGATGGGCGTTGTGTGCATGCACAGAGGTGCGCCATTGTAAGCTACTGGAGCAATGGTGAAATGAAAAATGTGCGTATGATTAATTAATTACTGGAGCAAGAGTAGTTTAATTTACTCCTCTTTTTTCACGTTTTGCAATAGAACGCGCATAGTTTTACTGCAGCGAGTAATTCTTACTTTTCGTCCAAAACTACTGGTGCTTGCTCTCCAATTAAAAGTCTGCTTTGGTTTTTCTTCCTCATTGCATGCAGATCTCTCTCTCGCCGTTTTTTCTAGCGAGTCCTTTTATTTATGTAATGATTGCGCGGTCAAAATGATTAGTGAGAGGTGATTTTAATTTTTTTAATATATATATATATATATATTATAATAAAATTTATTTAGATTTTTTATATTTTTAATATTAACACATTAAAATTATTAAGAATTATTTAAAAAACTATTATTTAATATTTTTATGGTAAATATAATTTTAAAAACTATCTAAAAATAATTTTAAAGGCACTATCGAACAGGGGTGATAATCTTCGCTTTGAATTTAGACCATCAAGCATCTGAAGTTATTGGTAAGTGGAGAAAAGCCGACTCTTCACGACGAAATTTTCTCAGGCCATGCCATTCATTTGCTGAGAAAATTCCCAAAACAAAATTTTGTTAAAAGGTCCCCCGCGAGAATCCATGTTTGCTGCAACAGGCAATTAATAAGTTTGTCTGATCATATCCATAATTGCACCACAATTGATGACACTTGATCTCATCATTCCCATCACAGTGTGATGTTTGGATATGTCATGCAAATTAAACAAGATAAAAAATAAAGGATATGATAAAATGAGAAATAAAACACAAGAATTTACGTGGTTTATCTAATTTGGCTATGTTTATGGACAAGTATAAAAGGATTTTACTAAGTAATGTAGGAATTATAACCTCTCTCTATTAATAGGAGAATAAGTGAAATCTTTCTATTACTAGGAGAGAATACCTCACTTACTATCTCACAAATACCTCACAATTTTATGGGATTACTTTCCCTCTCTCACTCTCCTCTTCTTCTCATTTGTAATGTTCTAATAATGCTTGGATACATTGCCTATTTATAGACAAGCATCCATGTAAAAGACAAGTGGCACTAATTGGTGCTGCAAATAGCACCGAATTGGTGCCTATAATTATTGACTAAGATGGAAAGGATGGCTTCACCTTTTTCCCACCATTATTGATTTAGGTGACTGGCTTCACATGTGACTCAGAACCGGGCTCAGTGAAACATATAATTGAATTAGAGGGTTGGTGTAACAGTGTCAAATGTGCATGGGATGCACACTTCGGCAAGCTGGCCAAAACAGGGCCTAAGGGTGCTAGCAGCCATGCCAACAGTGGGAGAAATCGGCAACGCAGATTTATGCGGCTGTAGATTCGTCAAAGAAAAATCGACAGCGCAGATTGTTGACGAACATTGGCTTGACGATGGAATGTCCAAGCTAGGCAGGAAAACTCGTCAGGGGCATAGGCAGACGAGAACTGGGGCTGTCAAGGAATTCGGCAGCGAAGACATTGGCAGCCTGCACGCAGATGCGAATTCGGCAGCGCAGGAATTGGCAGCCTGCACGCAGATGCGAATTCGACAGCGCGCAGCAACTTGTGCAAGTCAAGGGCTTGACTTGGCACGATCTGAAATTTGGACGAAGGATTGTCCAAGGCATGTGAGTGACTCAACAGATGACGCAGCAAGAGCTGGCAGATGGGGCTGCCAGGTGGACATGCAGAACATGGGTTAGTGGCAGTTATGGATATCCAAGATCATGGGATCATGGGGGCTGAAAACATGAGGGCTGACTAGGGGTTGCTCTCAACCCACTAAGATCATGGGAGATAATGGGGGGAAACTACCCACTACTTGGTAGATAATGGGGTCACTATGTTCATGGGTGAGATAGTGTCCCACTACTTCCTTAAAAGTAGGAATGGGGGGTGTGCCTTGTAAATCCTTGTCTATAAATACTTGTTGTAGCTTTTGGTTGAGGGGGCGGCATGTATGGGCATGCAGCAGCATGCGTGGGGAATGTTCAGCATGTAGGGGCATGCAAGAACATGTAGGACACTAGTTAGAGGTAGCTTGGTGTAGCATGCAATCTTTGTGCATAGCACACATACGGATTTGTGTATAGTTTCCTTTGTTTACGAGATCAATAAAGGTTGGGAAAGAGTTCCTATAAAGCTTGTTGTGCACTTTGATTCTTATTCTTACTTGTGTATTCCGCTTGCTTAGTTACTAGGCAAACACGAGTGGGATTGGCGAGGAAAGGCTGAGTCTAGCGAGGGACTAGGCTGCCGCACGGGTTTATTCGCGTAGTGAAAAATTACCCCGTGACAGTTGGTCAAGTTTGATTTAGTAACATTATAGTAGTTCTTTTTTAAAATGTTTTTTATTTGAAAATGTATTGAAATTGTGTTTTTTTAATTTATTTTTAATATTAGTATATCAAAATAATTTAAAAAATACTAAATAAAAAAATTGATTTAAAGAAATGAATAAAATAAAATAAAATATTCAATTTTTTTAAAAAATACTTTTAATTAAAACACAAAAATAATCAAGCTCGTACAGTGAGAACTTAATTCGTATAATTCAAGGACATTGAGGCTCTACCAGATTTCTTAGAAGGTATAATAAATTTGAAGAAAAGAATTATCATGTGGTGTTCAACTTCATTTTCTTAATTCTGTAATGTTTGTGTTTTCTTATTCATCAACTTGGATGAAAATATTGCAAAAATATAGATTAAAGAATTATCCCATATTATATTTTTAAAAAAAAAGCGAAAGCATTTAGATTTGAAAGAATTATTGTCTAAAATATAAGGCTAATTTTAGCTAATTCCCCCTCTCTTTTTCATCTCGAATTTCTAAGAATCTAGGACCCAGTAATCACAACTCGCAAAAGCATGGTACAAGGAAGACACCAAACAACATGCACGCGTAGGAGGTAAAAGGAAGGAGAACATTCCAATGTTGGTACAAGATGAGACAATGAGGGAAGTGTCCCCGGTTAATAAAATAAATAAAGACAGGAATACACTTCACATCAAGAGTTCGTATACCAATTGTTGTGCAACATAAACCTTAAGATTACCAAACGTCACTAGCCATCATAGGCCCTTGTTATGCCTTCTGATTATTTCAACAGACTCTTCAAAATGACCTGATCCTTCTGTTTTTATCATTCAAACACAAGATATGGAAGTGTTAGCACAAAAACTAAGGTCCAAAGACGGGATTTTGATTATGGGTGCTGTTGGATGCAGGTTTTACTATTTAAACCAGTCATTCCGTATCAACCTCCTGTCGTCATCCCTGTCTTTCCTCCAAGCTCACCTGAAAATCATACATTAAAGAGTCCTTAGATGTATTTAAATATATACATTTATGCTTTCATAGGAAAAAAGCATAACCAATATTTGTTACAAAAGCAATGACTAACAGTGTGAACACTTCATTACATCAGAAACAGCCACCACTGCGAATCAATGAATCCACATCAGAAGTTACCTAAGCTGTATAATAATTCAGAGACCAAGCTTTATCTTCTTTCACATTTGATATGTACTTGCTACCACCATGATTGTATGAGATATAACGTAACATAATTATGATGGTGAAGGCATGATCATAATTTCTCAACTTACATCACATGAAATGGCTAGCCAGCTTCATTCAACATAGCGAGCTTAACATCCTGGACTTACTACATGGCAATATCAGTTTTATCAAGTTTCATCTAGTGCAAATTGTGGCTTTCTGGTAGTTCACAAGACGAGGTTTAGATGAAGCTACAAGTTCTGATGAGAAAGCATGCCAAAAATCAACCTAGGTTTTGTTTGCTATCGAGCCAACTGCCATGGTCCAACAAGCACTTCTCACATTCCAATCCTATACATACTCCACGAGTAACATGGCAATAGAGAAGAAAATAAGTATGGGACAACAGGAGGAAGGGAAACATCTACTGACACAGTTTCCTACCTACCACCCTAGTCCAAACTGTTATCTGTAGCTAGTGTAGTAAGATTACTCGTAATTATTTCCGCTCAGGTGTAACATTTAATGCAGTTATAGCCACACAGAAAAGACATAGCCACACAGAAAAGACAGAACCTTTCTGCAAGCTGGAAGGTCAGTACGGAAGAATAAAATCAACTTTTAGAAAAAAGTTCATTTAATTGTTCATGTGTCCCTTGTCCTCTATTTCCCTAAGAGCAATTGTATTCATACTGGTCTAGCTTCATACCCTTAAACACGACACATAGAAAGGGCATTGCAAATTGCCATTACCACCACGATGTTTCTCCACAACATCTCATCTATCTGAAATGCAAGACCTCACACAGGCACAAAGAATCTTGAGGCTCCCAAGAAAAGTTGTCGCTTTCATTTTCTCATTCACATTAGAATATTAGAACTCTGAAATACCTGAACTACCTAAAGCTGTAACATGCTACCAGAGATACTGAAAACTTCAGTACCTAAATCTAGTTCTTCCATATAGCAAATGGTGGTGATGCTGCTGAGATATCCTCAAAACCATAGTGCGCATTAAGAAAGAAAACTATCATGAATGATAATTACTGATCACATAAATAATAATTACTGATCACATATAGCTCGCCTATATTCCAAAATCAAACAAAAAGTTAATGGCAGATCATATTAACATGTTAAATTGACACAAGCAAAGAAAGATGTAAGAGTATAAGATTATTGGACAATAACTCAAAGTTGCCATGACCCTCCAGAATTTAGATGTTCAAATTAGAAAACTTTAAATCATTAGCTAATTCAAAGTTATACAAACCAAATCTCAATAAAAATGACAGCTTAAACTTAAATTTATTAAATAAATCTAAAGGGCGTGCCATTTTGGTTTCCCAGGGCAGGAAAAAAAAACAAAGCAGAGCAAAATTCTTCAAAACTTGAACCACAATTCTCTCATGTTCAATAAGGACTTAAAAATCATTCATAAAGGACCTACAAGTGATATTATAACCATTCTCAGATAGTATTGCTGCCAAAAAAAAGCCTAAAACGAAATCACAAGCACAATGAGAAAATAAATAAATAGAAACAGAATCTTTTTTTAATAAGCCAGGTCATATTATTAAGACAGAAGATGCAAAAATTATCTAATCACTCTTCTGCAACCACAAAACAAGGCAATGTCAGATCATTCTCTTTGAAGAAATGAAATCCATTGAATGTTCTAGAGAATGAATCAAATTTCAAATTAGATAAAGAAGAAGAAAAAGGAAGCAAAACAGCTAGAAATCAGTCAATAGAGAGCTAGAGAGTGATTGTTTGTGTACATTTGCCTTGGCCCGAAACTTTGTGGACGTTTTTTCTCCCAAAATGCTGAAAAATCTTCGATTTCAGAGGCAAAAAACTGTCATTATCAGAATAAGAAGACAAAGATGAATCATGGCCATCAATCTTCTCTGTGATCTTCTCCATCATTGTTTCAGACTGGTTCAAAATAATTTCGATGTGAATCAAACAAAAGAAGACTAAATTTAAAAGCAAAGTTCAAAATCCAAAACTGAAGACTAGAATGACTAATGTCCAAGACAAGATTTACCCAAATTGCAATCACAGCACAAGTTTAAAGTTTTTCAAATTTGAAAACAACAAAACAGGACAACAAGACTTTACCTCAAAGTAGATCCTGTTCACCAATAATCCCCACAAGAGCAGACCCCATCTTTGAAATGGTGAAACCTCTTGGCATCTCGCATGATGAGTTGTCTGCCAACAAGTTTCGAGATTATCTTCATCGCATTGTGGCAATCACCACAAAAACGAAGATTCTTGACTACTCGAAGAGGAGAACGAGCAGCTGTGGTCAGAAGACCATGAGCAGTAGCAAGTCTTTCACTATGAGCAAGAAGAGCGTCCTCCTTGCTTTCTTCATCTATGTCATGCAACACAAATCTTGTTACTGGAATATAACCAGCATCTTTCATTTGTGCCTTCATACCCCTGAGCAGGGCATAAACTCTATCCCTGTCAGGAAAAGATGTATCCCCCGCTCGATATTCATGGACCCTGCTCCTAACATCTAAAAGATTTTGACTTGCTGTCTTCTTCTTTTTCTCTTTTGCAATGTCTGAAGCTTTCACTGGTACAAGACCTGCATTAGATTGCTCATTCAAGAGGGAGGGGTCTAATTGCTCAATAAGCTCAGCACAGCGATCTCCAAGCTCCAAGTGCCCATGTGCCCTGCAGAGATTCATTAAAGTTTCCCAAACATCTACACTAGGCTCCATTGGCATCTTTTCAATGAATTCCAAGGCTTCATCCAGATATCCGTTACTTCCCAACATGTCCACAATGCTCACGTAGTGCTCCATTGATGGGACAATGCTGAACTCTTTCCACATGGACTCAAAGTGCAGCAATCCCTCATTGATATCACCCAAGACATTACAAGCAGAGAACACCCCAACAAAAATTTGTGCATCAGGTTTCAGTCCTCCTTGCTTAAAATGATTAAACAGATCAATGGCATCCTCCCCATATCCATTCTTAGCAAGCCATGCTATCATGATATACCATGAAGTCAAATTGCACTCTTGCATGTTGTCAAATACACTATACGCTTCATCCATGGCACCACATTTTGAGTACATTTCTAAGATCTTATTAAGTGTGCCAACATCTAGAGGAGATTGTGACCTTACAATGCAATCATGAATCACTCTTGCTTCCTCTACAGCTTCAGCCTCTCCGCATGCCTGCATCAACTGCAAATAGCGTGATAGATCCACAAAAACACTCTGCTTCTGTAACAACTGCAAAAATTCCACAGCTTCCTTCACCTTTCCCTCCTTGCAAAATTCATCCAGCTCCTCCATAGAACCTCTATTCAAGCTACTTTTGGAAGATTCGGTTGAATCCCCTTCAGGTTTAGCATAGTTTGATGCTTGAGAAGCCTCCATGCTGCTCTGAAAAGAATTACAGTTTGGCTGATATTGTTCAACGTTCAAATTCTGCTGGTGTTGTCCAATATATTGGTTCTGCTGGTACTGTCCAAAATATTGGTTCTGTTGATATTGTCCACCATTTACCATGTAATGATCATTGGAACCATGGTGAAATTTCTCAGCATTATGAGTGTAATTGCTATTCAGGCTTCTTTGTGACTCTGAAAGACCTTGCGAATTAAACCCAGGCTCGTTCCGACTCAGTTGCACATTTCCATGTCCTCCATAATACCCATTTTGACTATGCTGCCCACCAACCCAACCATAGTTCTGTTGAGAACTCCCATCATTACGTTCATAATAACCACTAAAGTTTCCATTTTTCTCAGCTCGGTTATTATGATTTTCTCCCCTACTTCTTTCCCAGGAAGCTCCATCACAGTTTTGCTGAAAATCTACACGATTTTTCCCATGAAACCCAGTAAAATTCCCATTTTTCCCAATTGGGTTGTTCCATAAATCATTTCTAGGGCTTTCCCTAAAACCCCCACTAGGGTTTAAGTTGTTTCCACCAGAGTTTTCGTTGTTATAACCATATGGCCCATCTGGTTTATGGAAATGCTCATTAGAATTCTGTTCGTGATACCCATTCGAGTTTTGAAAATCAAATCTTTCAGTGGCGGTGCTATGATTCTTGAAAAAAGTGATAGACTCAAAGGAGTTACTTGAAGAGCATACCTTTGATAAAGAAGCGATGGATTTGATAGTGAGAAGCGAAGCTCTCTTTCTGGACATCTATGCCTCAATCAATAATATAGGTCTTGCTTCAAAGAGAGAGAGAGAGGGAGGGAGGTTCAGCAATTTGAGTGGCAAGTGGCGAGGTCTAGGTTTGTTGGAGTTAATTTTTGAGCTGTACCAGAAAACAAAAACATAAGCTAATATATGAGTTAAATTAGGCCTGGATTTCTCCTGTCAAGTTCAATGTCTTCGGTTCACAAGGCCCATTTTTCTACGTCTCATCAAGTGTCAAATATTATAGATTGTTGACATCGCATCCTTTGAATGATTTTTTTTTTTAATATGGTCGATTGAAGTAATTTTAATATATATATATATATATATATATATATAAAATTATTTGGATACGGTTAATGTATATTTTAATTAAAAAATTCAAACAATATAGAAATTGACTTAATATGATATGGTTAATTTGTCAAATTAAAAAATTATTTGATTCAAACAAAAATCTTGAGATAATATTTAAAAAAAATATTATGACAATAATATATTATATCGACCCGAACAACTCAGGTTATGAGGCGATAATAAAACCATAAAATTAAAATTAAAATAATTATAAAATTTAATTTTCAATCACCACCAAGTTAAAAGATAAATTTGAAAAATAAAAATAAAAAAGGATAAGAAAAACAACTCATCAACATAGATTAATTTACCAAACTCATAACTCAAATCATAAGACAAATCGAAACAAATTATAAAATTTAATTTCTAATCTACCCTATATTGAATGATGAAATTTAAAAATAAAATGCAATAAAAAATCACATGAGTCAACCTAGGTTAACTCGCACCTTAGATCATGAAATTAGGATAACCTCATAGAAAGCAAGTCAAAAGAAATTATGAAGCCTAATTCCCAATCAACCTAATATTAAATGATAAAATTAAAAAAATCAATTAAAAAAACAAAAACTACTTAAGTCAACCCGAGTTAACTCCAAGATGGATAATAAAACCAAGATAACCTCATAGAAAACAAAAACAAAAAAACAAATTATAAAGCGAGAATTTGTACTTTCCCTCAAATTTATTTTTTATTTCAATTTTCACCCTGATTCTTTTAATTGTTATTTTTTTATTTTAGATCTTTTTTTCAGTGTTTGATTTGTTAAGGATTAAACTTTGTGGCTTTTTCATGTATGCTACTTTTGGTTTAATGACCCGAGTCACGAGTTTGAAAGGTTAACACGGGTCAACAAGCTTTTTTTCTTATGTTCTTTTCATCATTCATAATTAGATATTTTATATTAAAAAAAAACAAATGATTGACTTTGTAGTTTTTTTCAATTTCTTTTCTATCGGGTGATCTCGATCTTTTGACCTGGACAATGAATTTTGCAAGTTAACTCGAGTTGGCTCGCCCTTATTACCCAAGTTACATGTATATCACACTACCTTAAGTTTGGTTTTTCTCTCTATTTTTATCTAAATTCATACTTTCAAATGTATTTTTCCCAAGCTATCATGATCTTTTTTTAATAAAAATGTTTGTTTACTATCATTGTTTATTTTTTTATCATCTAATTAAAGTAAAACCAACTTATTAATCACAGTTGGGGCTATAACACGAGTTGTTGGTTTTTTTTATTTCTTCAAAACACGCTTTTGACACCTAGACATCGTTTTTTATGAGAGAAAAATATAGACCCGTAGTATAGCATGAGCCCATGTCTAGTTAACAAAAGTCAAAAAATAAAACATGCATGGAAAACACTTTATATTGTCAATGAAAACATTGTTCATTGGAACAATGTTTTCACAATTTTACCTTTCCCACCAAAAAACTAAAAAAAAAAAAATTGGGAGTACTGAAATCTTATCACACGATCTATTAGTCATTACTAAATTAATTGGAGATAGATAAGTCCTTTTTTATTTTAAAAATACAGTGAAATAACCAAAATACTCTTAAAAAAAAATAAAACTAGCAACAATGAGATAATTTTGTATTTTCACAATGATTTTTCATTATTATTAGGTTGGGTGAAATGTAATTTGATGTGTGTGTGTGTGTGTGTGTGTATACATTAAGTTGTGCCAACATATAAGAGGCGCCAACACCTTTCGGGTGGCACGTGCAACTCCTCTCATTGTCTAAAATCCCCCTTTTGCTATGTCATTGGAAG
>Ga0325411_1002565_pt1 | contig 20609 bp, 8 predicted proteins | sample PopdelMetagenome_13_FD_206181 | JGI IMG/M metagenome (GOLD analysis project Ga0325411, IMG submission 206181) | Populus deltoides microbial communities from Bellville, Georgia, United States - Xylem-PdIQD-R4 | ecosystem: Host-associated > Plants > Phyllosphere > Stem > Wood/Secondary xylem...
TAAAATTGAACCACAATTTTTAACCAAACGCATTAAACAGCTTTTTGTTCAACCTCATTTTCAACCACAGTTTTAACCAAACATATATTTTTCCAGACCAACCACAACTAAAAGCACTTTTTTTAAACAACTTTTTTCAAACCACAACCACAACAGCTACCGCAATACCAAACACACTCTAAATCTATTAAAATTTGTGGTCCAACCACAGGTTAATAAAAAGCAGTATCAACATGCTTTTTATGAGTTAGGAACTTATTCTAACAAAAAAACATCCTCTTTCTTCTCATGCTACGGTCATTTACCCCAATAAAAAGCAGTGTTTTTTTTTTTTATTTAATTCCAATGTATTATGATTTCTATGCAAATTAAGAAAAAAATTGATGTGCCTTTAACCGATCACTTTAAACATGTTTTTTGTTTAATAACATTTTCAACCACAATTAACCAAATATTTATTTAATTCAACTCAACTACAACTAAAATTATTTTTTCTAAACTTAGTTTTTCCAAACTTGAATTACAAAAACGAACACACTATAAACCTATCTCAATGGATAAATCTAGGATCTGATTGAACAAAGACTTGGCTTAGTTAGGTTTCAGAAAAATAAGTAGAAGCTGACTCAGTGTAATCAATCCAAAATCTGATTGAACTAAGACTTGATTTAGTTAGGTTTAAGAAAAATAGATGAAAATTGTTCGGGTGTGATCAAATAGACTCATAAGTAAATAATAAATGGCCTCTTATTTTTTTTTCTTAAAAAAAATAATGCTTTATTTTATTTTTTTTAAAAAAAAACTTTAGAATAATGATGTTTTGATTTATCAAGTTAATCATCAAAACCTATTACCTGGGGTATATTCAGAGCTTATTTTGGAGTGTGGTTGCGGTTGTTTTTCAAAATATTTTTTATTTAGAAATATATAAAATAAATATTTTTTTATTTTTAAAAAAATTATTTTTGATATTAGTGTATCAAAATAATCTAAAAACACTAAAAAAATATTAATTTACAAGAAAAAAATAAAAATAAAATTTTTTATAAACTTTTTTAAAATATAAAAATAAATTGATGATTTTTAATAACTGTGATGTGATGAGGAGCAGAGCTTTGTTAAACGAGACGAACTAGAAAATGTGAAAGTAGTGCGTTGTGGGGGTTGTCCATGGCTTTCATGGCAAGGATCAAAATATTTTTTGTTAAATTCTTCCACGGTCCAAAAACTATATACTGATATCTCCTACTCGTGTTGTTTTGAGATACTTGTCTTAATTAATGATGTCTGTAATAATCTAATTTTTAATATTTTTATTTTAATTATTTTATTTATTAAAAAATGATGAAAAACAAGTAAAAATAAAATAAATAAAGAATAAATTAAAATTTGGGTTAAGGGCAACATGATTAAAAATTTAAAGATTTAATTCAACTCTTGACTAGTTTAATTAATTAAATCAAGAGTTTAATTGAAGAATTGATAAGTTTTGAGACTTAATTGAGCTTGGAATTAATTTAATTAATCAAATCAAAGTGTTTAATTGGAGAGTGGATAAGATTGGGACTTAATTGGACTTGGATTTAATTTAATTAATGAAATCAGGAACTTAATTGGAGAAATAGCAAAGTTTGGGGTTAATTGGGGACACAATTGCAAACAGATTAAAGTCCAAGGACTAACTTGTAAACGAAGACGAAATGCAGGGGTCCAATTACAATTTAACTAGGGGCTTAATTACAAACGTTTCCAAAATGCAAGGTCCACAATGCAAGTTGCCATTTCCAGTTGCGAACGGCGCCGTTTCTAAATCAAATGCTCCACCTTCTTCGTCGCTCAAAACCGTTTTAGCAGGAGATCTATAACCGCAGATCGTGGGACGCATGGACGAACGTGGCTCGGCCTGATTACCACGTTCTCTGGCTTTATAAAAGCCAGAGAAAAAGGAGAAAAGTAGGGGGGGACGAAGAAAACAGAAGAAGGACCAAGGAGAAAGGCCTCAGCAACAGAGGAGACAACTGAAGCGAAACCCCAAAAAAAAAAAAACCAGAGAAGAAACACCCAGAACACAGAGGAAGAAGAGCAGGGGAAACAGGCCAAGAACCAGAGGAAAACGGGGGGACCAGAGGACAGAAACGAAAAGGAAGACCAGGGGAAGCGAGCACAAAAAAAAGAGAGGCAGGAACACCGAGAACAGAACACACACAGAACGGAGAAAACGAGAAAAACATAGGGGAGAACGAACGGACAGGCAGAAGCAGAGAGGAGACGAACGAACAGGAGAAGGAAGGAGAAAATAGACAAAGATTATACAGGGCGTGAACGAACAGAAACAAACCAAAAAATAAAAAAGAGAAGACAACATCAAGCCACCACGCCATCGTCATCATCTTCGTTCCTGCGCGTCCAGGTAAGCTTCTCGTTCCCTTTCATTTTTAGTTACATAAGTACAGTGAGAAGGTAATTTTAATTACCTTCCCACTGCACAGCATGCGTGAATTATTCTCATGGGTTGAGCTGGGCTCAACTCCTTAAAAAATAAAAAAAATGTATGTATAAATAAAAACAATATAAATTTATTAGTTTGTTCACTGACATAAGAGTCATGAATAAAAATATCAATTTAAATTTATATTATTTTTATTCATTATATTTTATTTTATTTAGCTAGAAAAATAAAAAAAATATGTTCATGTGTTAAAATAAATATATTTTATTTGTTTATTCATTAGCATTAAAGTCAGAATAAAAATATTGATCTAAATTTATTTTATAACTACGTAATATTTACCAACGTCAGAGTTGGAATTATCCGTAGTTGAATATTCACTGGTGTCAGAGTCAAAAATATTATAAGCAAATTATCATAGCATAAACTAATAAATGTTTAGTAATTTAAGACAAAACCAGCAATGCAGTCTGCTTTAGGCAAGATATTTAAGGGTGATAATATATTTTTTTTTACATAATCAGTTCCGAATCATAGAATTTCTGTTAACCAGTTAGAGTTTTTAGTAATTATAATATTAGATAATAAATTTTAAACATTTCTGTTAACCAGTTAGAGTTTTTAGTAATTATAATATTAGATAATAAATTTTAAACAATAATATTTTTCATTAAAAAATAAGATACCAAAAATCTGTCTTTTTAGAAGAAACACTCGGAGAGGACTGAGATTTTGTGTGCTGTGTGCTGTGTGCTGTGTGCCTCGTGTATACTTAGCATCTATTTATAATGCATGGCAATGGCGAACCTCTGTCGTTAAGTCACGAGAAATCAAGAATATGCGTGCGTTCAGTGGGGTAGTATTTTTTTTTTGTTTTTTTTTTTCCCTCATTGTTTTCGAATCAAGTCGGCATACAAAAACTTGTTTTTATTTCATTTTTTAGTATAATGTTGACAGAATATAGCGTTGTTGTTATGGAATATTCCGGTTGTGTTAAATTGTCACTCATATAGTCCTCAGACGGCCACTTGTGTTCTCAGGATGCATGAAGTCTTTTGGACAGGGTCATGAATGACTGGGACAGGCGCGTGAAGAGCAATCACCATTCTTGATCTCATGAATGACTATTCTTGATGCTTTGCTATTGTTTAGGCCTATGTCTAAAAGGCAATAATTTAGCTCAGAACGACAACTACTCCTTGTTGCCGTTTGAGGCGTGGCTCAAATGGCAACACGTCAAAGTGTAGTAAAACAGACTATGACGGCCTATGGTACACTCCTTGTTGCCACGTTGGCAACACATATCAAAGTTTAATATATATTTTATTGATAGTTGTTTATTTGAATGCAACCAGGAAGTTTTGAAAACATTAATTTCTTCGAACTAATTTATATTTTTAGTCCTTATTATATTGAGAGTTTTTTAATCCGGTTTGGTTGAAGGTCAGGTTTCAGATTTTAAACAGGTAATCAAGTTTTGACTAAGTTATCAAATTGCTTGGGTTAATTTTAATTTTTAAAAATTTTAAAATGATATCATTTTAGTAAAATTAAAAAAATAAAAGTCAACTGGTTGCAATCGGGTTTTACCGGGTCAACCCGTAGGGTCAGCCGGGTCTCCACAGATTTTAACTTTTCTTATTTTTTTAAACCCAGCCGATTCCAGCCCCAAGTTTGCCAAATCCTGGACGGATATGCTTGGTCGGATTTCAAATCTATAATTATATTACAACATTAACATTGTTCTCCCAAATTTTTGGACTTAGGTTTTGTAATTATCCTGAATGATGTTAATATGTTTTGTTCATTAAATCTTACTGGAAAAGAAGTCATTATTATTTTTGTAATTATCATAAATGCTACCAAATACCAATGAAAACCAATGTCAATATTTCTTTTGTATTGACCAACAAATTTTTTTCATATAATAAATAAGTATTACAGATAGAATTATTAATAAAATATGATCATCGCTAATTTATACTAGTGTATCCATTAATGACATGTAAAATATAACTTGATAAACGGATAAAAATCAGATTAAAGAATCTCTTATTAATATCAGTCTTCCTAAGAGAACCTTTGAGAATCTCGCCATAAAGCAACACTTGGAGAGGACAGAGATTTTGTCCGCTGTGTGTCTCGTGTATACTTAGCATCTATTAATAAAAAACAATTAACATTTTAAAAATATTTTTAAGACATAAAAACAAAAATACCTAATTTTTTTTTAATACCAGTCTTTCTAAGTACCTTTGATAATCTTGCCATTTTTCAAGACCAATTGAGTGACCAAAAGGACACTGTCACGGTGTTGAAAAATATTTTGGAAATTCAAGTTTTTGGTAGGGTTTTTAGATTTAGATCCTTTTTATTTTTGTATTTTAAAAGTATTTAAAAAAAAATTAATTTTTTTAATTTTTTTCTTTACTTCAAATTAATATTTTTTTAATATTTTCAGATTATTTTAATGTGCTGATATCAAAAATAATTTTTTAAAAAATATTATTTTAATACATTTTAAAATAAAAAATAATTTAAAAAATAATTATAACCACAATTTCCAAATATTTTAGCCGGTTTACTAATGTAATCCAAGAAGATAGCTGAAATTTAAAAAAAAATATATTTTAAATTAATTGCTAATTCTGGGACATGATGTCGATGAAAATATACTTCACTGTTTAGGGAATCACCTAAAAGAATATATATATTCTAACAATAACAAATTATCTTTTGCCACCTGTCATAAACAGCCCGATCGTGTGATGTCAAGAAGTGAGATTTTAATAACGGTGGCACAATAATAAAAGTTTAGAAATTAGAAATTTGTTTTCTTTATAATTTTATATTAAAATCATATGATTGTTTATATAATTATTAATTTTAAAACCTGTAAAATTAATTAAAATGGGCACAAACTGCTCCGAATTCTTAAATTAAACTTAAAAAAAAAGTGAGATTTTAATATTGATTGAAGAGATATTTATAAAAATGTAATCTATGACATATCTGAAGTGGTTAATGTCTCCGAGTGAGTGGAGGCAAAAGTCGTTGTCAGCTGGAAAACTGATGTCGTGACGAGTGTCCTACATCATCATCTTTGACTTTAAACACGCGAGGACTTTGAAGAATCCTCCACGAGCGGGCTGTTTATGACAGGTGGCAAAAGATAATTTGTTATCGTTAGATAAGAAGGTCTTGCCAATACCAATATGATTTCTACTTGCCTACCGCACATTAAAATTTGGACTTTTTTTCTTCTTTAAAAATGGAAGCTCGTCGATTTGGATTAAATTTTAATTTAAATTGATTTTAATATTTACTTAACCGGTGGCTTTGTTAATATTGTAAGATGTAATCCAAGCTTTGACCGGGATAAATCAAAATAAAATGAAATGGAAATATTTTTGTTAAGTTTCACATGCTGTCATTTTCAATTTGGAATTTCCCAAAATTCATGCTGCAAAAAGTCTTGTATAATGTTATCATTGTAATTTATTGCGAAATAATATGGATTTAATGATGTCAGATGAAACCTACACATATATGAAAGTGCATGGCTAAGTCAGTAGTAACAAGAGTTTTGTAAGATAACATTATTCAAGAGATCTTTTTCCTAAAGATATATACTTGATATGGACCGACCTATTCTATGAATTTTATCCCTGTTAACGAAATAACTCAAAAAGCGCCATGATTCGTACTATTTGGAAATTAACCTCTTCATCTTTGTAAATGCTGCAATGAGTTACTCGTGTTTGGATGAATATTGATAAGGGGAGAGAATTAAGGGTTTTACATTTATAATAATTTTTACACAATGAGTATTGAACATGGTTATATTTGAAACAAGGGGTGGTTTGTGGGGTCCATTAAAATTTACGGTCAAACCACATGTTAACAAAAAACAACATTAACATGTTTTTACTGGCTTGCAAACTTATGCCCCGTTTGGCTCTGCGGTTCAACCTGTTTTTGACTGAATTTTAATTTTTTTTGCTAAAATTAAGTGCGGTTTGTACTTTTTGTATTGTTTTGATGTGCTGATGTCAAAAATAATTTTTAAAAAATAAAAAAATATCATAAGCATGTATTTCAGCACAAAAAACTATTTAAAAAGTAAAAACTACCATACTATCTAATCTGATAAAAAAGACCAGCTTTCTTCACATGCTAAGGTCATTTACCCCAACAAAAAGCAGTTTTTTTTTTTTATCGTTCTTATTCTAATGTTTTTTAAAAATAAAAAAATAATTATTTTAACACATTTTCAAAATAAAAACACTTTAAAAACCAATAGTTATCGCTGTCATATACACCCTCCAATCTCTAATATTTTTCTAGAATGAAAATCACAGATTCAGAAGCGATCGGCAGCACTATCATCATTCTCTTCACAACTCTCTGCTTATTCTCTCTGCCAGTGATCTGGTTTACAAAAAGAAAGATGAATTGAAAAACGCGATCTGAGGTAAAGAGAAGGTGGGGATGCGGTGGAGGAGATGCCACATATACAGAGAAAAAAGTGAGCGAAAGATGAGACATTGAATCTGCAGTAAAAAGCAAAATGAGAAACTGAAAGATTGAAATTACTGTTTGAATCCAGGTAAAGGCCACACTCCGATCTCTTTTAGATTTTTGTTAATTAACTACTGTCGGTGCCCGCGCACCCATAGCATGAATCAATGGTCTACATATAGGTGAAAAATGTAGGAAAATGAATCTAAAAATCATGGTTTGAATCGTCAACGCAAATGAATTTCCCTTCATGTGCAAGAGAAATCATGAGTGGTTTAAGAAAGGGCTGCCAACAGGGGAAGGGGATCAAAATGCATATCGAAAAGGAAAATGCAAAATAGCTGGGTGAAGTCGTAGCGTTGTAGTAGAAGTTTAAGCAATCTTAGCACTTAATAAACATGCCGTTTAGTGATGATTGAAATGAAAGCATATATATATATATATAAAGCTCAAAAGGAAGCAAAATCTGAAGATTTCCTTATGGAAGTAATCGTTTTTCCTGAATCATCAGCTACTGGTAAAAATCCAGGCACAGACAACAGTGGAATTAAAGCAAAGTGAAGCTGGCAAATTGGCAATAGAGTTGTACCGTTTTGCCTGCAAAGAATTCCCAAAGGAGATGGAACAGTAAAATCATCGCAAGATAGAGCTGAAAATTGACAATTGAGCAGTACCATCTTGCCTGCACAAATTACAAAAGTAGGCAGAACAACGTAAATGTCTCATGTTAAAATTACAATCAAGCAAAAAAAAAAAAAGGACAACGATAAAAAAGACCATGTGAAAAAAAAAAACTGTGTCAGAGCCTCTCCCAAGGAAAAAAAAAAAAGGACAACGATAAAAAAGACCATGTGAAAAAAAAAAAACTGTGTCAGAGCCACTCCCAAGGAGGTAAATTTGTTCCAAGCATTGTTACAAATTGGGTTTAGAGTGACATAAAAAACAATGAGAAAGGCTTGCCTAACCTCGACAGCATTTGGAAGGCCAACAAAAACCCAAGGATCTTCACTAATCACGCAACCAACCACACCACCAATATTAATCAGACCCATAAATTGCCAAAACATCCATAAAGCAAGTTTGTCGCTGAACATTTAGCCGGGTGAAGAAAAAACAGTTGATAAAAATAACTTTCTTCTCTCAAGCAAATATCTAATCCAAATTGCAGTATCCGCAAGGAAAACCTACAGAAAAGAAAATATTGAAGCTTGAAGCAACTCCCCGCTAGCATCTTGCTTTTAAATATCTCAATATAATCATAGTCTTAGCTTTAACAGAAATTGAATAATTGATCCAACACAAAGATTAGAGACATCAATTTGAAACACCAGTGCTCAAATCAACAGCACATTACAATTCAATCACAGTCATAAATTTCAATGTCTACTGAGAATATTAGCTAAAATCCAAGCTGAAAAGGGTAAAACCCAAACCTGTCGAGACTGGAAACCCCGAACTCTTAACAGTCTCATCCTTAATCCTTATATAAAGCTTATCAGCCCAAGATGGCAATGCATCACCGGCTCACATCAAAACCCCCAAAATCAATCACCAAATCCAAAACCCACAAAAACCCGTCACACAAAACACTAAAGAATCACAAAAAAGAAAATCAACTTCTGATGCCCTTCAAGTTGAGTCAACTCATCACCCCAAGAAAGCGAACAAAATTACAATTCCCTTTTTACCCCTATAATATGACCCTTATTCCCAAAGTGCCCCAACTATTACAATAATTACTATTTCTACCCCACCCCCCAGAAAACGATGATGAATCATTCCCCGTAAACCCTCTCTTCGCTACTCCTCCCCCGTTCACAGACGCACGCGGCGGCCGCGCTGGGAGTTCATGGTGCAGAGACGGACATGGAAATCTATTGCACTTTCCAGCTCTCCAGTGGTGACAGACCTTCTGATTCTGCTGGTTGTGATGCTGATTTAACGTGTCGTTAATTCACTGATTGGCCACCTCCTAATAGGTGAGAAACTCGCTTGTTGGTGATGATGCTGTTGCCTCCGTTTTAGTCTTTCTCCGTTGCGGCACCCCTCTCTCATTTTTCTTCTGCCCGCTCGGTGCATCCTCTCCTCTCTGTCATCTGTCGGCTTGGCTTAGAAAAAGAAAGGGGAGAACTGAAGTAAGAAAAAACGAACAAAAGAAACCATGCCCTCTCGCGAAAAGAAAATATAAGAAATGGAACTTGAATCACTGTTTGAGACACGGTAAAATGCCTCATTATCACACTGTTTGACACGAACAAATTGAGAATTTATTTTACTTCGATAATAGCACAAGTTGACAACACCGAAATATAGAAACAGCTGTAACATGTAGACAACGTTACAAGAACTAGAACAAGCACAATATCAACAACATAGCTAGGTTTGAACTTTTTTTTTTTGTTAAATACAAATACCAAAAACAAGCCCTGTTTGAGAAGTCCGTAGGCTGAGTTAGTCATGCCGGGCCATAAGCAGACTACTCTTATTAGCCCTAATGCACGGAAACGGAGCTAAATTATGGGTGCATATCCGAAAACGGCACCAAATATCTTGATTTCTTTCTCAGCCCGAATCTCGTAAGCATGCGTTTTGGCGCCAGCTTCGTTTTTCTCCTTTGAAAACCGGACCTTGTCACCAGCTTTAAGGCTCTTGCTAGCAACAAAAGCGAGCCAGCCCTTTGAAATAACTGGTTTTGGATGTCCTTTCCTGCGAATCGAGCATCTGAAGTTCCAAACACGGCCACTTCCATCTACAGCTTGAAAATCTACAGCATGACCACCACCATTAAAAGGTGGAAGAGAGCTGAGAAACCCGGTCGGCACTGAGAGTCTCTTTTTAATATCAGTCCTCCTAAGGACCTTTGAGAATCTCGCCATTTATCACAAGACCAAGTAAGTGACCGAAGGAGCACTTGGAGAGGACTGGGGTTTTGTGTGCTGTGTGCCTCTTGCATAATGAAGCATCTATTTATAATGACGCATGGAGATGCATGGTGATCCTCTGTAATTAGGTAAGGATAAAGCAAGATGCGGATTAATTCGTGTTTGGTGGGTTTTTTTTTTTTGTTCGACTGAAGTCAATGTAACGGCGGTGTTAACATATATTTTGGAAATTTATATAAAAATGTGTATTTATTTTATTTTTGAGTATAATGTTGACAGCGTTAGTGTTATGGAATATTCTGGTAGGTTATATTGCCACTTACAAGGTCCTCAGGTTTTCTGCTCGTTTTAGTGCTATATTTTTTTTAAAAATTGTTCTTAAAAAAATTTAAATTTAAATTTATTTTTTTATTTACTTTAAATTAATATTTTTTTATGTTTTCAAATCATTTTGATATGTTAATATCAAAAATAATTTTTAAAAAATAACAAAATATTATTTTGATATATTTCTGAATGAAAAACATTTTGAAAAATAACTATAACTACACTCTTAAACACTCTCAAATAGAAGAGGGTCATGACTCGTGAATGATTGGTACATGCACATCGAACTTAAGCAAACCAAAATGTTTTTTAAAATATTTTTTTAATAAAATAAAATAATATTTTATTAATTTTTAAAAAATATTTTTTGAAACAAGAGTTTTTTTTTCCCTGTTTGAGACCATTTTAGAGAATACATTTGAAGCACCAAAATTGGAATGCCTCAAGCAGGTGTGGCATAGTGTCTGGAAATATTTCGGTTGCACTCTTCATTTGTTATTTCATTTAGATATTTCTGTCCCATGGATATTGATCACTGGACAACCATGGTCTCTAACATGGTCTCAAACTATGATTTGTCAATTTCAAACAACCATGCACGAGCAAATCCGACATATTGTAGTTGAAAGGATGTGTACACTAATTTGTATAAACTTTCCGTCGATTTGGAGTTTTGTATGGAAAAGAAGGTGTTTTCATCGATTTGGAGTTTTGTATGGAAACGAAGGTGTTTTCATTGATTTGGAGTTTTGTATGGAAAAGAAGGGAAGGTTTAATTTTCATCGAAAGGCGGTGTGCACTTATAAAATTTTCATTGATTTGGAGTTTTGTAGCGTAATATTTATTTAATTTTTGATTTTGTTGATTTAAGTTTTTAAAATCTCATATCTTTTATGAATTAATTTTTAATTTTTAATTTTTTAATTAAGTTTTTAATTGTGCATCAAACTTTAATATTTAAGCAATTAAATATTGATTTAACTAAATTAACTTTTCAAAATTACAATTCAACCCCCAAACTTCAATCTCTTTCAATTAAAGTCCAAATTGAATTTTAAAACTAAATTTTTTTACAATTAAACCCTTAATATATTCAAATAGAACCCAAGAATCCCAATTCAGTTATTAAAATCCCATTTTAAAATTTTCTTTTCAAATTGAATTTTTCTTGTTAATAGAGCCTTCATCAGTAAAAATTGAGCTCTTAATTATTGAACTTTGGATATTTTGATCCTTCCCAACCAGTTTTTGATAATTTTCTGGACATTCTTCATGTTCTTCCCACTAATGTATATTTTTTTATATTTTGTATTTTTTTAGTATATTTATATGGGGTTCTAAAAATATATAACAACACCCTTAACTAGAAATGTAATTGATAAAAATAGGACAAACGATTGAATGATACTTCTGCTTATGATATACAGCTCGATGTACATTCTTCTTTTTGTGTGTATAAATGGTTTTTGTATCCTTAATTTCACTAAAAATACGATGAAAATTTCTTCAAGTTCAAATAGATTTGAAAAACATGTTTGTGTTGTCGCGGGGTTGCGCGTCGCGACGTTGTCTGGCAATGACGGAGGCTTTTGTCATGCCTCCTGATGAGGTGTTGTGTGTTAGGAAGAGTTTTTGGATTTAATCGTAAATTGTGATTAATGTTTAAGAGTCGTCACCTAGTATTATGGTTACTAGGAATCTATAGTCTGCAAGAGTTTGGGTAAGGGACTGGTTGTGCAAGGGAAAAACGCATCACCCTCAATGCACCCTACTTAATGTAAGTTGCATTGTTATTTGATTGTTTGGTTTTTATTCATTAGTCTTTTCTAAGGTTTAAGGTAGATCTCTCTTCATGAAAAAGTCTCTACCTTATTTCGTTAAATCCTAATCTTTTTAAAATCTAAATTTTAGCATTGCATTTATTTACACCTTGTATCTTTAATACCTGATGGTGTACTTTATCGTGTAATTTTACACCCTACAGATATTAAAGTCTACATCTAAATCCTAGAAAAAAAATTTGGAAAAAGGTTTTTAATATTTTGACCAAACCCTAATGGATTATCATAAACTGGTTATGATATATATATTTTTTTTCAAAACATGAGAAACATGCAATTTTTTTTAATGAAAATATTCTAGGAAAAGTTTTAGGATTTGGTCGTATGCATAAAAAAAAATTATTTTTTTTGAAAAAAAACATTTCGGAGAAAACCAGGTATTTTAATACCGGATTTTTATCTTACAGTGTAAGTATACAACCCAATATTAAGCAAAATTGGTAGAAAACCATTTCAGAAAATCACAAATATTTTAAAATGCCCCTTGAAATTTTTTGGACTTTTTTTTAAAATATAATAATAATATATAATATATCATTATATTAATATATTACAAAATATATGGGCTGGGCTGGCCCAGATAGCTGGGCTGAGCTCAGCCCAGAAAAAGGATGGGCCGATATCGGTCCAATGTAATATGTCTTCTTCTTTTTTGGGGCCGGGTCGACCCAACCACTTGGGCTAGTCCATAACTGGCCCGGCCCAAACCATAGGCTAATTAATTAGTCGGTGCATGCAGAAATGAATTCTGGATGCAGCAGCCACGACGAGGAAGAAAGAGGCAAGGAGGAGAAAGTTGCCTGGCGTGGCGGTCTCGGACGTGATGAGGTGGTTCGGCCGGTAGCTCGGAAGGCATCGGCTAAGGGAATGGTGGCCGGATTCGGCTGATGGAGGAAGAAGAAAAAGGTTTACAGAGGAGAGAGAAAGGTTGGAAGGAGAAGAGAGAGAGAGAGAGTCGCGGTGGCTGCTTGCTGGCCAGTTGGTGAGAAGTTCAGGCGATCGTTGGTAGTAGAGACGGTGATGAAATGACGGTGGTAGGAATGGTGGTGGCCGAAGGCTACAGTGGAGAGAGAGGGAGAGGAAAGAGAGAAAAATTTCAGAAACCTGGGAAAATGGCTGGTTTTTGGCTGACTTTGAACTCGCTTTTCTCCCCCCTCAGGGTATGAAATCCACTTCTATTTATAGGCAGTGAAAGTGGGCAATCTTGTCTATACTGGAGAAAAATTGCAGCCCTTGATTAAGTTGGGAGGATCCCAACCATTGGTTCAAAGTAGGTATCCTGAGTTGTCAAATCTGCAGGAAAAGGTTGACCGAGTTGGCCATTTTAGGTCGGCGCCGATTGGTTGTCATTCATCCTGAACGGGACATATAGGGTTGTAAAGAAATTGCAGAGGGTTATTTGTGTACAAGATTTGTCAATTTTGATGGACGTTAGATGCATTAAATGCACCTGCAAAGTAGCCTCCTTGAGTTGTCATTTCAGAGAAAATTAAAGAAGAAGATGAACAGTACCAGAATTCTGTTTTTGGCTAAAGTTCATTTCAGTCCCCCCTCTTTAACTTTGATTTAATTGCACCCATAATTAACCCTATACTTTTGATTTAGTGCAATATAACCCCTGCCGAACTTGAATTAGAACCCTAAATTTACGCGTCATTTGCATTGTGGTCCCTGATCTCAGTTTTATGTAATTTAACTCCTAATTGACCATTAAACTTTCAATTTCTTCAATTTCACCCCTTGTTTTGGTCAATTAAACCCTTATAGTTTGATGCCTTTTGCAGATTTGTCATTGGCTGTGAATTTGTTTTATTTAACCCTTAATTGACTCCAAAACTTTAATTTTCTTGCGATTTCACCCCTGATTTCAATCAATTAACTTGATAAAAATTAAATTGGGTATCTTAAAATTTCAATCTTCTCAATTAAGCAAAAATTAGGCTCCCAAACTTAATTTTTCATCAATTAAGCTCTAAATAAAATTAATTTGACCAATTTAAAGTATAATTAAGTCCTTACATTTATTCTTTAATTAGACCTAAATTAATTTTTAAATATAATTAAAATTTAATTCAACCTATAATTAAATCAAATTAACCCATTAACATTGTTCTCATTTACCAGGATAATCCGTCAAAACCTTTTAGCTGGGCAGATTTAATAACTGTGGTTTAATAATGGGAGGCAAAGTTTTGTTAAACGAGACGAACTAGAAAATGTGAAAGTAGTGCGTTGTGGGGTTGTCCATGGCTTTCTTGGCACGGATTAAAATAATTTTTGTTAAATTCTTCCACGGTGCAAAAACTCTTGCATAACAATATACTGATATCTCCTAATCGTGTTGATTTGCGATACTTTCCTCAATTAATGATGCCATACGAATCCGTAAGTTCTGCAAGAGGATTGGAGTGAGCTTTACATCATTCAAGGGATTTTTTTTTTTCTAAAGAGATTTGATTTAGAACTGTTCTATAATTCTATAAAATGGAAATGAATCGTATTTCTAAATGCTATGAATTAGTTGTGTCTCCATGATAACAATTCAATAACTAGCTTTTTTATTATTATTATTATTATTATCACAAGTATAAGTATTCCAGTTAATTTGCGTGCATCTTAACTAATTTTATGAGCCTGGAAGTTAATTATTATGAAAACCTTTAGTGACCCTGAAATTTGTAAAACTCGAGTTAGTAACCTTTAAAAAATAAATATAAAATTTGATTAGTTAAACCATACTTTTCATGGTTAATTAGTTTTAATTGATGATTTAGATAATATTTAGAATCGCATTTCAACAGTGATTAATAAATACGCACGTTCCTATTTTTCCAAAAAATAATAAATCTTCCAGGGGCATCAATGAATGCATGACCGCGTTTGTTTGGAAAAGTAAAGGGCTCTAAGGTCGTTGGATCTGGCTTGGAAGCAGTCCCAGTCTTCAGACTCTTCATGTTCCAGAAGATTTGCGAGCATAGTTTATTAATGCTTCCCTCGATAAATTTTTTCTAATAATTTTTATTCTCCAAACTGCAAGGGCACAGGGCTACGAATGAGTAAATTGCAAACTAATCTTAATTTTTAGTTTTGAAAAATAAGCAATTAGTTCTTTGTCCATTTTATGTTCTTTTCTAATTTTATTTTATTTTAGCTTTAAATAAATATCTTGATCATAAATTAATGGGAAAATAATTTGAAATAAGTTAATGTTAAATTAAGCATGATCAAACACCAGTCAAGAGACCAGATACTTGGTTTTTATAATAAAGAAGACTAATTAATTTATCTCTCAAAATAGAAGAAATAATTTATAATTTATTTGGCTATATACAAATTGATTTGGAGAGAGAAACATATAATACACTGTATTTACTAATTATTTCATGTTCATTAATTTAAGACTCCTAAGCTTGAGATTTCATTAATACAATGGCGCAAGGAAAACACATTTGCAGGTTGAATTAAGTCCATATTTTGCCACTTATTTTTTTAGATAAATGATAATATTTACATTCAACTATAAAGATGCTCTAAACTCAAGACATCTATAATTAATTACAATGATATCTTTGTGTTATGATTGTCGAACCCGTCGAGCTTGGTAATTAGGAAACAAATTTTAAATGATCTTGGGATTTTCTTAGATTGTGGATTAGCTAAGATTTTCTAAAACAAAAAAGAACGATCCAAAAAAAATGATCAAATGGTCAAAATAACACTGCCTGTCTTTTCTATGATGCCAATCAATCTCATTCCATTTGACAGAATTTTTCTCCATAACAGCGGTTGACGATCATGAGTGGTTAATACTGCCAAAATGCAGATTAATTTTAAGGTTCACTCTGGACCATGAGTGGTTGCCTAGCCATTAATACTGCTGAACGCTATGGTGTCTGTTACAGAATGACCATGATTGTTTTTTTTTAAAATAAATATATTAAAATAATATTTTTTTTATTTTTAAAATATTATTTTTATATCAACGTATTAAAATTAAAATAATCTAAAAACACCAAAAAATATTAATTTAAAATTAAAAAATTTAAAATTTTTGAGAATACGGGTTGGACCGTGTTCCCAAATGGTCCCTATATGATTGCTTCGAGTTATGAATCAAGAAAAAAAAATTTAAATGTTATTAATAATTTTTTAATAGAAAAAAAATAAATCGTGTGAGGGTTTACTCGATGAACTCAATTGATTTTACTGGTTCAAAAACAACTCATACAATCTGTAAAAATAAATTTTAACTAAACAAAATTTAAAGATAATATTTTTTTTAATATTAAATAACAACATATTAGATTGACCTTGGACAACTCGGGTTATGAGACTATGATAAGTGATAACCCTATAGAAAACAAATCAAAATAAATTATTAAGCCCAATTCTCAATCATCCTAATATTGAAGGATGAAATTGAAAAAAACACTCAAATAAAAAATTACCTAAAAACCCGGGTTAACATGTCAAACTTCCAACCCGGGTCATAAGACCGAGATAATCTCATAAAAAGTATATCAAAACAAATTATAAATTTTAACCTCTAAGCAACCTAATATTGAAGGATTAGATTAAAAAAAGAACATAAAAAACAACCTGAGTCACTCCAACAAACTCGTGACTCAAGTCATTAGACTGAGATAACCTTTTAAAAAAATAACTTGACTTAACCAAGGTTAACCTGTCAAATCCATGACTTTGGTCTTGAAACCAAGATGACCCAATACAAAGAAAGGTAAAACAAATTATAAACTCGATTCTCAATTATCTTTGTTGGACCTAATGTTGATGAAATTTGTAAAAAATATAATTAAAAAAAATGACATAAAAATAAGCTAAATTAACCTGAGTTAACCGTCAAGCATATATTACCGAGTCATGAGATCAGGATAACTTAATGAAAAACAAACAAAAACAAATTATAAAACTTAATTCACAATTAAACACAATATTAATTGATGAAATTGGAAAAAATCATTTAAAAAAAGAGAGAGAAAATGAGTTAATTAGGTTAACCCGCAACTTGAATCATGAGACAAAGACAACCCAATAAAATGCAAGTCCAATATTGAAGTACTCGTGACCCAAGTAATAAAACTAATATAGCCTCTTAGAAAGAAAATAAAAAAACAACATGATTTAACCATGGTTAGAATACCAAAACTCGTGACCTTGATCTTAAGACCAAGATATTATCATAAAAAGCAAATCAAAATAAGTTATGAAGCTCAATTCCTAACCGATGCAATGTTAAATGATAAAAATAAAAAAAATCAATTAAATAAAAGATGCAAAATATAACCCGAGTTAAGTCAGGTTAATCCATTAAACATTATTCTTGTGTCATGAGATTATGATAATATAATGAAAAATAAACAAAACAAATCATAAAGTTTAATTCTCAATCAAATCAATATTAAAAAATGAATATGGAAGAAAAAAAACTAATTAAGAAAAAGAATTTGAGTTAAGTAAGTTAACCTGCCAAATTAAGTTAATCCGTCAAACCTGAAATCTGTGTCATGAGAGTGCGATAATTAAATATAAACAAATCTAATATTAAAAAATAAAATTAAACAAAAACAAAATATTAATTGAGAAAAAAAACAAAACAAAACACTATTCTAATAAAAAAAATATTTTATGAGAAGAAATATAATATAACCCCAGCCTCTTTTAGTTCAGAGTTAATTTGAGTGTTTGCTTCAATTAATTTGCGCTAGACACTTCACTAGCTGTCATTGTCCGCAAATACCATGTTGTATAAAAGACTAGCAGAATCAAAGCTCTAAAGTTCTTACTTTGAAGGCTTGAGATGATATCTCAAATAACCCAAGCTTTATTCTTTTCTTTACAATGGAGGCCTTCGGAGCCCCACTTGATCTTGGGTTTTTAGCCTCCAGGTTTAATATTATTATTAATATTATAAGTTTTATTATTTGTATTATAAATTTTATTATTAATATAATAATTAATAATTTTTTTAAAAAATATATACTATTAATATTAAAAAACAACTATAAATTTGATTTAAACAGTAAAATTAAAAATTATTATTATTATTATTCTCATTACTAAATTTAAAAAAAATATTATTGCTATCGAAAAAAATTATAAATTTTATTTGGAGGGACTAAAAACTATAAAAACTTGGGTCAAACAAGTTTAATACCATTATTAATATTATTAAATGCATTAATATTATTAAATTTAAAATTAATATTATTACTGGAAAAAACAAAACATAGATTTGATTTGAAAATTAAAATAAATTATTGTTGTTGTTGTTATTATTAATTTTATTATTAACTTAGATCTAGCATCCCCTTCCAAACCCAAGTAACTTGGGATTGAAAAGGAACATAGGATCCAAGTTGCTTAGGCCTAGCAGGGGCGTCAGACCCAAGTCACTTGGGTCCTGCAGCCTCGCATGGCGCAAGGCTCTTGTGTTCGAGCTACAGACCCAATGCTAATGGATGCAGTGGCGGAGCCACAATAGGTCAAGAGGAGGTAATTGCCCCTTTAATTTTTTTTTCAAAGTATTTTTTTATATTAAAATATTAATATAATAGTTTTACATGGTTAATTTTCTTTGTCAGCTACTAATTAATTCAAGCTCTTTTTCTTTTTTTACTATTATCCCTATCTCTCTTTTTTCTATAAAATTTCTTTTCAAGCCCTAAGCTATTAATTAGTTAAGTAATTAACCTCTTATGCTTTATACTTTAGGGAAGTTTCCTTTATCTTTTCTATTTGTTTCATTATCTAATTTTACTTTTATTTCTTTATAATTAGTTATTGAAAATGTTGAGGTTTATAATAATTTATGGGTTTGTTGAATTAATATGTGAATTGGTAATATTATAAGTTAATGGATATGAATTGAAATGAGTTTTTATGAATTCATAAGCATTTTGCTATGAATTTCATATGAAAAATGATGGTGATGAATTTACTAGTGATTAAAAATGAAGTACAGGACAACTCAAAAAATTAGAGACATAATAGATAAATTAAAAAGAAAACATTTAATATTTATATTTAATCAACTTCTACAAAACAACAAGTCCGTAAGAACAACATTAATTTGTGACAATTCTTTTAAGCTATGATTTTAGATGTTATGTATCAGATGTCAACATATAATTCTTGCCAAGAACTCTCCTAATCCTAGAAAGATTTAGAAATAAATAAATGAAAGTTTGTTGTATATATTGAGAAATATATTTTTAATGAGATTAAAAATAAAATCATTATGAGCAGTTTTAAAATATAAAATCTCAAAGAAAACAATTATAATGTAAGTTTTTTTTTATTTTAAAAGTATTCTTAAATTAATTTTACTTGACTTGAGTTGATACATATATTTTAAATTAATTTTTTTATATAACACTTGTCTATATATCATATAATATCAAATATTTATTAGTAATTTTTCCTTTCATTTAAAAAATCCTGGCTCCGCCACTGAATGGGTCCGTCGTTGCTGCCAGACTAAAAGGTTTTAGGTCTAGTGTTTAAGAGGGACTCAAAGCTCTTAGGCATAGCATTGCATCGAGACCCACTTAAACTTGGGTTAAACAAGTTTAATATTATTATTAATATTATAAATTTTATTATTTTTATTGTGATTAATATTATTCATATAATAATTAATAAATTTGAAAAACATGTTATTAATATTGAAAAAAACAACCATATATTTGATTTGAACGGTAAATTAATAATAATAATAATTAATTATTATTATTAAATTTAAAATAAAATATTATTGTTAGTGTAGAAAATCATATATTTTGTTTGAAGGGATTAAAAACTATAAGAACATGAATCAAACGAGTTTATTATTATTATTATTATTATTATTATTATTATTATTATTATTATTAAATTTGAAAAAAATATTATTAGTATAAAAAAACCATAAATTTTATTTAAATGGACTAAAAACTATAAAAACTTGGATTTAATATTATAAATTTATTAAATTCATTAATATTATTATTATTGAAAAAATTATAGATTTGATTTAAAGGGTAAAACCAATTATTATTATTATTATTATTATTATTATTATTTTCATTATTAACTTGAGTTTGGCATCCCTTTTCAGACTAAAGTAACTTAGGGTAGAAAGTGACGCCAAACTCAAATTGCTTGGTTCTGACAGGGGCATTAAATCCAAGTCACTTGGGTCTTGTAACCCCACTTGACCCAAGGTTTTTAGGTCCAACGTCCATATCTAAAACTTTTAGGTTCGACTTCAGAATTCAAGTTAATAAGTCTGGTATTACAGTCAAACCCAAAGTTTTTGAGTTGTTTTGATATTTTAATATAAAAAATAAATTTAAATAAATAAATAAAATATTATATTAATATAATTTTTTTAAAAAAAATTTAAAACATTTTTACCATACCTCGAAAACAGCGCACAAAGTTGAAAAGTCAATGTTACTCCTTACTTTAACAATGCAAGTTCACATAGATTTGTTTGTGGTGGCCACTTGAGTCAATTGTCATTGTCCGAAAAGAAATAGGCAGCCGATTAAGTGTGTCTTGGAATGCGTGAAAATAACTATTTATTAA
>Ga0325411_1002568_pt1 | contig 20603 bp, 14 predicted proteins | sample PopdelMetagenome_13_FD_206181 | JGI IMG/M metagenome (GOLD analysis project Ga0325411, IMG submission 206181) | Populus deltoides microbial communities from Bellville, Georgia, United States - Xylem-PdIQD-R4 | ecosystem: Host-associated > Plants > Phyllosphere > Stem > Wood/Secondary xylem...
CTGAAAACACTAAAAAAACATTAATTTAATATTTTTAACATCTAAATATAATTCTAAACACAAAAACAAATCTTCTATAGACCCGATTTTACGTTGATATTGTGGTCCAACCACACTTTTAAAAATATTTGAATCTTTTTTTAGCTTGAAATTATTTTTTATAATATTTTTAAATTATTTTAATATATTAAAATTTAAAATAAATTTTTAAACATAAAAAATATTATTTAATCATGTTTCAAAATAACAAATATATGAAAGACAATTTTTATTAGACTCGCAGACTGGAATTAAGAAGGCAACAACAACAATAACAATAAAAATTCATCCAACAAAAACAAAATACTAAAAAAACAACGCCAAAACAGAACATTAACGAGGAGACATTTTCATACTTGCATAATTGATATAGTTTTTTTTTTTTTCATCTTTAAGATCGAGAGAAACTGTAAAACCTTGGATCTTGGTCTTTGATCGATTCCATAACCTACATTGTACGGATCGGATCAGGATTTCAAATCGTTGAATTTCTTTTTTTTTTTTGTGAATTCAAAATTCGTAACCCAAATTATTCAGTTACCATTTGCAATCTTAGGCACTTGTGTGAAGAGATTCAATTGAATTTTTGGTACTATTTGTATTCTCTACGAGATGCATTAGTAAATTTAATAGGATTTGATTAGTTTTGGAGCTCATTTTGAGCTTGATTGTTTGAATTCTTTTTTTATTTATATGTGCATTGAGGATTATTGAATTATAGGCAGAGATGGATCCTTTATCGTCGATCAGTGAAGAGCTAGCAGAGATCAATGGACAGATCGCCGATATTTTTCGAGCTTTATCGTAATTCTTCCTTTCTTTACAGTGTCTTTCTTTCTAATGTAATTGAATCAAATTAATGAACGCTGAAATATAAGCTTTGCATGTTCGTTAATTGAATTGTATGGCATTTGAAGCTGGAGAGAGATTTGTTGGATTTTTTTTAAGAGTCAATGTTCTTGGTTCAGTTGGTTAACTGGTATGGGTTTTGTAGAAAATTGACAAGACATTTGCAGTTATTGGTGGGTTGGTATGAATTGATAGTGAAATGCAACGTGTTTGTGTTATTGTTGCAGAAATGGGTTCCAGAAATTGGAGAAGATTAAGGATGTCAATAGACAGAGTAGGCAGCTGGAAGAACTTACGGGGAAGCTGCGGGAGTGTAAGAGGTATTCGCAAATTGCACCTTCTCTTTAACTCTCCTTATATATGCATGTTATTAGTTTGTATTTAACAGTTCACCATTGGCTGAATACAATTCCCAATTCGATATTGAATGAAAATGCAATGTTGGGTCGATTGTTAATTATGCTGATTTTTGTTAGGGATGATCTAGAACCAGGATGCATCAAATGATGGAACTCACCATAGCGCAAAACATTTACTTTATGAATGACCAATCATGAAATGTATATTTTCCTTTCATTGTTTAAGCAGTTATTTAACAAAACTTACCTTAGCACACAACATTCACCCTCTGTTTCTTGGAAAAAGAAAATCATGTTTTATACAGTGCTGTTATGATGTCGGTTGTACTATTTGTTTTCCTAGATTCTGTGAGAATTAGATGGTATAATTTAAGGGGTCTGGGAGTCTTTGACCAACTACAGAATTTTATTTACTGTTGTTTCTTTTATCAGGTTTCCTATCCTTGTATTTTCAACTTATTTCTTATTCTGAAACTCAAATTCTTCTATAGTCAACTCCATTTCTGTTATCACAGTTCCACATTATAGGATGAATATATTAAGAATGTAGATACAGCAATGATTGTAAACCCTAAGAACCGAGTTGCTAAGATTTGATACAATTGAGGATCTAAAAGTCTATAGAGGAGTGACAATCTGGACATCCCATACAATACTGTCAGGTTAACAGGACAAATATTGCTGACACTTTAATTTTACTTTTTTTTCTGTCAGTTCTCTTTCATACTTACTCAATTAGAATTAGAATTAGAATCAGAATAATGTCTTGTTTTTCAGGCTTATCAAAGAGTTTGACAGAGAAATGAAGGATATGGAGAGTAGAAATGATCCAGACACCAACAAAATGCTGAATGAGAAAAAGCAGTCAATGGTGGGCTTTTGATTTATCAAGAGTCTAATATTTTTGTGTCTCTTTGCATGTCTAATGTTTTCTGAATGTTGCTGTCTTTACCATGCAGATCAAAGAGTTGAATTCATATGTTGCTCTTAAAAAACAGTAAGTTTGTTATCAGTTTCTAAGTTTCCATCTATGTTTAGTATGGCACCAAGAGATATTATCATGAAGAAACTATGACATATTGTTCTTACAATTAAAACATGTAAAGACAATCTGATGTCTTCTTTTCTCTACTGGGTGAAGTAGGGAATGATATAATTGTTTATTCCAGTTATAGGATTATGAATATTTTTTTTCCAAACTAAACACTAGCTTAATTTCACTTTCTGAAGTTCATATTTTCATTTTCAGTCACAGAGAAATCTTTGAAAAAATTTTGCCAGTTTTTTTTCGAAAACCTTTGAGGAATTTGTCTGTTTGGTTAATATTTCTTTCAAACTTGACACCCCTTCCAGCCCAAAAGAAGAAAAAGAAAAAAGCAAAAAGTTGAAATTTGTTGATGCTTGTGGTAAATTGGCAACATCATATGTCCTGATATACAATGCCTTTTCTTTGTTGGTACTGTGCATTTGTGCCTTTTCCTTCCACATTTCTTTTTACAATCTTCAAATCTGATTGTTAGTTGATTTTGAAAAGTTGAGTTTTGATCCACGAGTCTTCACCATGGTATGTCAATGGCTCTTTTTTCTGGTCATTGTACTAGAAATAGATATTCCTCGACGAGATTTTGTTCGAAGTTGTTTAACTTTCCCTCAACTAGCAAATTATATTTGGATGGTCAAAGATTTTGGCTTCAAATTGATCTGAACTAACCACTGTTTCAGTTACCTTTGGAATGACTAAAGAATATATGTTCTCAAATTCTTGGTGAATTCACTTATTTATCCTTAAAATGGAAGATCATGGGATTTTGTCTCAGAATTTTGAAGGATAGAGCCCATGCATGATTGTTTGCATTTTTCTGAATAAAATATGTTGGTGATTTGTCCTGTTAATGATTTTGTTCTCTATACAAGAATACTTCTGTTGCCAAAAAATATCTGATTTCTTTTATCATGTGTGGTTAATTATTTTACATGTTACCTATAATAATTAACAACTGTTTAATAATTTTTTGCCGTGCTTCGTGTTTGCTCTGTTTCGACATTGTTGTGATGGTGATACAGATATGCGACCAATCTTGAAAACAACAAGAGAGTTGATCTCTTTGATGGTCCCAATGAAGAGTTACATGATGACAATGTGTTGCTAGCTTCGTGTAAGTTATGACCTTTTCTACTGTACATGAATCTTTTCTTTGATATATAAGGGTTGTAAATGCTAAAATCTTAAGTTTTGAATCTTGGTGCAAGTAATCATGTTAACTAACATTATTTTCTATGCTAATATTAGCATGAAGCTTTGGCAATAAATATGCAAGTACATGCTCGCTCACCTATTCACCAACTCAATATTATGGATAGAAACACCACCGCTTATTTTTGGTCATCTTGTTCTAGGGAAGTAAGTAAAAACATGAAAGTGATCTTGTTCCTTCACTAGAACTTCTATTTGCCTCCAAATTGTTACTGCTTCATCCAGCAATCCTGATTCCTTTTACTTTGAGTTAGATGTTGTAGTTCTGATATCTTTTTACTTCAATGAGTAGAGTTTCTTGGGGAATGTGAAGGGATAGCTGAACTTAAAAAGGGGAAATGGACCAAGGAGAGCATCCATGGAAGGATAAGTGTCTGATGCACTCTTTTCTCCCTCCTTTTGTTTCTTCTCTGTCGAAGAGATCCAAATGTCAAAACTAAGGGTGTCATGTATGGCAACCTAGCAGGCCGTTCACAAAGGGTCAGTTCATGTTCAGTATTTGAAGGTGGAATGCATTCACTGCAATGCCTGATATAAGTGGCGATGTACACCGTACATGTTGTCATTTTGTATTTTTGGGAGGCCTCTTGGACCTTGGGCTGCACAAATTGGGGTGGGGTGGGGGGGGTCTTAGCCGTCCTCTGTTACATAATAATCAAATAAACTGTTGTCATTAGGACTCGATCTTGCTTCACCAAAGGAAGCTACGGAGTACACAACCACTAGGCTATGCCAGCTTGTGTTACATGTTGTCATTTGAGGAGATGAATATTAACTCTAGCTTTTTCACCTTGTCTTTAATTTCTGAGAGTAGGGTTGGATCCATCTTTGTTGGTACCATGATAATGATTGTGCTTCCCTAACCTTTTGCAGTACATCCATCCACCCCTGATTGCAATGGAAATGCATTATTGATCATTCATTTGGTTATAGCCTTTTGTGGATATGATGTTGAACTGGATTGGATATGCCAGAGATTCATATGTTTTACAGCATGTCATCCTAAGTTTGTTCACTCCAAGCTTGAGGTTTTCTATCAATTGATGCCTTGCCCAGAATAGCTATCAATAAATCATTGGATCCTTTTTAAAAAGGTTCTTAGAAAATCTATTTTACCTGAAGAATGTGTAACATGAAAATGGTGACTGCTTTTAGATGGAAGAGTTCCAGGTAAAATGTAATAGATGATTTAGCAGAAGGGTGTGAATGAGTTTGGTGCTCTCCTTGGAGATGTGCAAAAATTTGACAGTTATGAATTGCAGCTTTCTGGTTTGCTTCAGGATTTGGCATGTAGTTTTTTTCACTTGAGAGATGGAGGGTAAAGGAAAGAAACTTCTAATGACATGGCAAAAAAATGGGCATGGAAGTCACCATCTTGCTGGCAAAGGGAGCTATCTATAATAGTCCTTACTAACTTGTTTCACAAATAAGGATTTTTATGTTCCAATATACCAATTCATTCCCTTTCTTAATCTTGTCCTGCATTCGATACAGTTAAAGTGTTATGTTTAACTGAACAAAATAGCAGGCATTATAATTGTTTTTTTGTGGAATTGTTTGTAAAAAAAAGCTATATATTTTTGCAGCTATGACAAACCAACAGCTAGTGGATCATGGAAATCAGATGATGGATGAGACTGATCAGGCAATTGAGAGGGGAAAAAAGGTTAGTTTGTGTTATGTGACATGTTTTTTTTCTTCATGCAATTTATGCACTCTTCAATTCTAGCCTTTCTGGGTGAGGCTGACTAACGCTTTAGGCGCCTTGTTTGTTTAATGGAAAGCACTTTCCTTACTTTCTCATGTTTTGCTACATGGTGGAAAACTGTCAACAAAATTCACTTTCTAGGTCAAAGGAAAACTTAAGCTTTAGATGGAGAAAATTATTTTATGGTTTAAAAGATTGAAAAACACTTTCCATGAAGGACCTAAAAACTAAAGTGGTACAATACTTCATTATTGTTATATATATATTAATAAAATAATTTAAATTGTAATATTATTAGAAAATAATAAATTACTAATATATTTATATAGGACATAATATATTAGGAAAGTGTTTTCCATGAAATAAGTTACTGATTTTCCAACTCATTTTTCATAGCATAGTCAAACACTAAAAAGTGTTTTCCAGTTCATTTTTCATGACATTGCCAAATATTGAAAAATAATCCACTTTTTAGGAATTTGTTTTTCAAAACAAAACTACTTTCTAGCAAACAAATGAAGCTTAAAATTTAAAAAATTTCTCCAAGGTACCTCACCTCTTTTCATTTTCTGTTTGTCAGATTTAGATGGCTTGCCATATAATTTTTCATCCACTGGAAAGTTATACACAATTCTCTCAAAGTACTGTCTTTCTTGCATTTTACTTTCAAGGTTTAGCATTGCATCTGGCCCCAAAGCTTGGATGGCAGTCCTACCTTTTAATGAGGATTGAAAGAAATAAGAAAAAGCCTTATCCCCAAAGAGACGTTCTCTCGTCTTACAATAGTAATAAGGGAACCTCTAGAAGAGAAAATTCAGGGAGAACTGATTGATAGACGTGGAGGAAATTTCTTCAACTTGCAGCATGTGTTCTCAGTACAGTAGCTTGATTCCCATGAACTGATTGTTATCTGAGGCAGTGCAGAGTTCCTGCATCACTTCCTGATCATGTATTCTTGGGCGTAGCCTTTGAAATAAGAATGGTTAAAGCAGCAGGCGGGAAGCAAAAAGGGCTAACTAACAGTCTGTAACTTGGTGGTAAATATTTAGGTCTTCCAAACATGAACAGTTGAGATAAAGTGATTCAATTACTGGAATCAAAAGGAAAAAAACAGAAATCTTTGTTCCTCTAAACCTTGAACTTGATTTAGAAGGGCAGGTGGTAAAAGTTTGACCCTATTAAACAATGATGGTGTTTCATATAGGTCTTCTACATACGGACATCTGACATGGAGCTAAAGTGATTCAGTTACTCAAAATCCAAAGGAGAAAAATAAGCTTAGTAGCTTAAAAGCTCAAACTTGATGCGGAAGTGCTTGCTTTCCTGAAACCTATTGTATTCTTACTTTTAAACTCATTGTTTGTATGATTGCATAGAAGAAATGCTACAGAAAATGCTTGCTAATCTTATACCTGTTTCAAATCAAGTTTACATATTTCAAATTACCACAACACCTAACTCATTGCCTACCTATCAGAATCTAAAGTATGTCCAACCCCCTGCTGGCCAAAGGGACCTCAGCACCTCTGACCTAGACCTCTTTTAACTTATAAGCTCCAAACTTGCTATTGTTCCCAAATAAGGTAGAGTCTAGTCACTCACCTCTCTGGCTCTGTTATGGATTGCTTGCCTTATGATGAAGTTGGCTAGATTCTTTGCAGCTTTTATATTTCCTGTACTATGAGGACCAACATGTATAGAGATATGAGTGTAGCATTTAATAGTTTGGCTGGTATAATAGTTGAACTTTCAGAAGCTTTTCTCTAACCTTTTGATAAGATGAAAGCTCAATACCTAATTTCTCCCTGGATTTTGTCCTTGAAAAATTCCAAAAATTCCAAAAGCTATTGATTACCACTCCCCATGAGCCCTGTGGAAATTAAAAGGAAATCGTAGAATGGTATCTCTTATTTCTGAGTTTGACATTTGACTTCTATGGTTTTTCTATTTTATGCTAGGTTGTTCAAGACACCATCAATGTTGGAACAGAAACTGCAGCAGCTCTTAAGGCTCAGGTATATACTTTGACAGCATCCGAAAAGTTAACATAATTTTACTTTGTAATATCCTGGAGTTGGTAGTTGCTTTTCCTTTCAATAGAAAAGGCAAAAAAAGGTAAAATATTTGATATTGCAATGGCCTGTAAACTAAGACCATTTTTCTGTGCAGACTGAACAAATGAGTAGGATTGTTAATGAGCTCGACTCTATCCATTTCTCAATCAAGAAAGCTTCGCAAATGGTGAAGGAAATTGGTAGGCAGGTCAATTTCTAAAATATCCACTTCCTTTTCTTTCATATTCCAGGCTTAGGTATAACTTCTTTTTACTCACTGCAAGTTTTTCCACCAGGTTGCAACTGACAAGTGCATTATGGCATTACTCTTCCTTATTGTTGTTGGAGTCATAGCAATCATCATTGTGAAGGTACTCCACTTACTCGATTTCTTTTAAATTGAACTGTATTTTTTAACCAATGGAAGTTTGCTTTTGTTGTCTGTTCTTAAATTATGTTAATCTCTGATTTTTTCCCTAATCTAGACACAGAATCATGGACACACTCTTAACTGTTTGTTATTGGTGTCGGAGGTGTCTTAGCCTATTACCTTTTCCACATAACATCTTTTGCGGTTCAAATTAAGCAGCCTCCTGGTAATAAATTGAGCTTCCTTCTTAGATTTCGTATCTGTAAGAGCTGAAAAGAAATCTCGAAGAGTTGTTGTGTAGAACTAATCCACCTTTAAGATTGATGAAACCCCCCGTGGATACTAGCTCTGCTCTACATACCCCAAAATATTGGGATCTTTACTGGGTAATGGCCTTTATATTCTAGGTATCACTTTGAGATTGCTGACAATCTCATATTTGCAATTCATGATGGACTTTTGCATTTTTTATTTAGGGTTGAAACATGTCCATGAACAGCGGCTTGCATTTATGGAGTTCATTTGTTAAGGAATTTTAATTATTGCTTGAAGTTTAGTTATCTCACTTATTTTCATGGGATATCTCGCCGATTGTGGAAGCTGCAGAGGTTTCATTTTCAGCCGTCGCTTCAGAAAATATAAAGTACCTTACAATTAAGACCCTGAATCTAAGATCCTAGTGTACATCTTTTAACCTCCATCACTGCAGTCACAGCTGTGGAGATATAGGAATTTATACACGATCAAGTCAAAGCTTTTTTGTCGAACACTATGAATTTGGATCCTGCAATTGGTTGAAGCAGTCTAAGTAATTGATTTTCAAATTATTCTAGCTGGGATCCGTTACTGCATTCAAGTTGTTATGGAATAATGTCTTAAATTACATTAGAGTTCAACTTGATTGAAGATTGATTTCGTGGTGAAAGTGTCCTCTATGTGAAGACCCGGCTACGGTTTGACTAGATTGCTTATTACACAACAAATCTTGTGCTCTCTTCAAAACACTATTTGTGAAGCTGACTAGCTCACTTCAACTATCTGTTTGTGTCAATGTATTTTCTGTAAATATTCATTATTTATCACTGCCCTTGATTTTTCAGCTCGTGGACCCAAGCAACAAGGACATTCGGGATATTCCAGGATTAGCCCCGCCTGCACCGTCTCGCAGATTACTTTGGAATCCTAATCAAGAAACAAGTTAGAAATGGGATTGTCAGGGTCTACTGCAATCCAATCATTTTGGATACTGTTGGCAGCAACCAGTACTACAGAATTGACCTGGTGGAGTGTACTCAATGTGTTTTCCGGCTTAAATACCAATCTTCTGAGAGAAATTTATTGAATTGCTTCAATTGGAAGATTTCTGCACAACTATCTTTCAACAGAGTGAAAGTAAGATTATCCGCATGCGAGAGCAACTTATTTTGTATTTGAGATTGTAATGGTTCACGGATCTGTATAATCACCCTCGTATGATTGTAGTTTCATAAATTGTTTTATTTTTTTAATTTATTTTTTAAATGGGGTTTCATTGAAATCAGTGTGGCGCCCGTCTCTCCCAGAGTGTTTGGATTTTTAAAACCTGTTGCTTTCCTCAGCCGTCACCCATGGAGGAACGAGGGGATCCTGAATTCGATGAGACACAGCACGTCTATATTCCCTGAAAGAGTGGAGACAATGCGAGGCATGATCACATTGAAATTTGTACTCGGAGGAGTCCCTTTCTCAGTGCTTCTCGTGCCTGCATGTCAACGCTTGTTTTCTTTCTGGTGTCAATTGAGAAAACAAAATTCATAGCCGTCTCAAAAGGTGTTTTGATTACTTGGGTCTGGGCAATGTGGAGGGACGGTGGATTCCCTTTCTGTTGTTTTCTGTTCCCTTTCATTTCACATTGAAAGTACAGGATCATATCCCACGTCATCAAAAGCACACTGCCACCTCTAGCTTGCGTATGTGTTTATTATTTTTCAATTTTAATTTTATTCTTCAATGTTTTATTTATCAAAAAATAATTTTATTCTTCAATCTTTGTGTCATAGTGTAAATTTCAAAAATCTCTGACAACTTCACTAATACAAAAGCCAAAAAGTGTAATAACCTTTTGTTTTATAAAATAAAAAAGTTACATTAATCAATCAAATCAAAACAATTGAATTATCTTACCTCTAAATATTCTATTTTTTTTTTTGCATTTTTTAAAATGTTTTTGAAAAGCAACAAGAACAAGAACATATAATATATATATATATATATATATATATATATATATAAAAGCAACAAGAACATGTATTTTGGTTTAAAATGAGTGTATATTTTAAATTGCGGTAAATATTGTTTTTAATATATTTTTTATTTAAAAATATATTAAAATAATATATTTTACTTTTTAAAATTTATTTGTGATATTAATACATCAAAACAATAAAAAAAAATCAAAAAAATTAATTAAAAATTCAAAAATCTTAAAAAAATATTATTGAACTGCAATTCTAAAACAAAAACCCTACAAAAAATTATACCTACAAAAAAAAAAAAAAAAAACTCAACCACGTCTTACCACCACTGCTCAAACCCAAACACCCATATGAAAGCTAGCTTAATCCACGGATACTGCGTGCCATACAATAAAACATGGAGGAAGAAAAGGACATGAGCAGAACCCGGAAGACTGAGGAGCAGTGGGATCAATTCTGATTGTTTTTATATTTTAAAAATATTTTTAAAAAATTAAATTTTTTTTTATATTTTTTTGTTTTAAATTAATATTTTTTTTATATTTTTAGATCATTTTGATGTGCTGGTATTAAAAATAAATTTTTAAAAAATAAAAAAATATTGTTTTAATATATTTCCAAATAAAAAACACTTTAAAAAATAACTACAACCACACTTACATTACCGACAAAACACTTTAAAAGAAATCATTTGATGCCTTTAAGAAAGCTCGAGGACTTTAAGGAAATGATGGACCTCCTTTACTCACAGATAACAAATTATTGAACATTTGAAATTGAAATGCAGTGCTAAAAGTTGGGCAAAAATCACGACCGACTCAGCCCCCACGAGAACAGCGAGAAGAATTGAAGCTTTGCCCGCGTAGACGACACTTCAACAACCAACCTTGAATTCCCTTTACCTGAGAGCAACTCTATATGATTCTTGTTCCCATAGACAAAGGGGATCAGAATTTTGATGCTCCCTTATGGCTCAGTGCTAGTAGGAACATGTCAGGTCAAAAGTCCTGGATGGTATTTCCTGCTGCTAACTAGGAATATGTCAGGTCCCAATCCGTGGATTCTTTCATTGTAGGATTGTATCAGCCAGAAATTCCTGAATGACCCAACTCCCTTAGTTCAGTCTAGGAGAAGAGAGCAGCACTATATTTTAGATCTTTTTTTTAATATAAATTTAGATGTATAAAAATCCTCTAAAAATACACTATATTATTACCGATATTAATATTATATAAGAAATAATAGGTAAAATTCCTCAAATAATCTATTATATTTTCATTAATATTAAATACATATCTCATGGATATTTTCATCAAAAAATATATATTTGTCAGAAATATTTTTTTTCTTTAATACTATTAGGGCAACTTTACATTTTAGCTCTTACTTTTTATAAAAATACCCATGAATTATAAATATATCTTAAATCTTTTTATCAAAAAGAGTTTTGAATCTTCATTCTCTATTACATATTTATTTCTAGAATATTTCTTTCTAATATTATTGGATTTTCTCTTAAAAAATCACTGAATTTAATCATCAAAAAATCTTCAAATTTACTATATAAAAAAAAATCATGTCTCAGACAACCGTCTCCAACAATCTTAACTAAAAAAAATAAAATAAATTGTCTCCACCCACTTAAATTCTTGTACATCATTATATCATGACATTTAACTAGCACTGACACACACTTCCAAAGCCATTGGTTTCTGTTATTTTATTCAAATTCAATGATCCTGATATTGTAATGGAATGGTGCTTAAAATGCAACAGCATAAGCTTTCTAGACTTCCCCCAATTAAAAACACAATAATCGATGGTGTAGAGATAATACTTGGTAAACGAAGAAATTGCCTGACTGGCAAGGATTGAAGAAGCACCTTTCTCATTTGGCCGGTGTGGCTTTAGATTTAGAATTTAATTGGCATGGTAGTTTAAGTGGAGGCTACAAGTCTCCCTCCCTTTTGTTTTTTTTCCCATAAAAATAATAATTCTTTCCCCTTCCTCACTATAATCACAATACCCCACTCTAACGGTTGACTATATATACATATATATAGTGGCTTTGACAAAAAAAAAAAAAAAAATCTTCAACAGCAGAAAAATAGAACCCATATCTATAACAATTTTCATTTGGGGTGCAAGGCAAAGTCAAAGAGGAGCAACGACGATGCTTCTTGCTATCTGCTATGAACCGCACAGCTTTAAACTTTTAAACTGTCCCCTGATCGAGTTAGGAAGCTGTTCGGGGAAAATGTACATGTCAGGAAAATTTTACCCAGGAAAAATTGAATTATTTTATGAGGGATTCCGGATAAATGATATGATTAAGGGATACAACTTCCAGCATTCGTTTTATTCATTTGCCCACAATAATATCCTAGACTATATATTATACACTAGATAAGCGCGCATGCTATGCCATGAATCAATTCAAATTTTTTTCATCATAAGAAAAGATGTTAAGATAACGGAAGTGTCATTGACTCGGGTTATTGACTTGACTGAATTCAATAAACTTGTATAATTTTAATAATATAAATAAAAAATACAACAATAAAGAAACAGGCAAAGAAATTTGGCAAAGAAAAAAGGTAAAAAAACAACCCGAGCCCACCTGGCTTAGCATGCCAAATTTATGATATAGTTGTGGTATCAGGATAACCACGTTAAAAGTAAATTGAATAAACCAATGAAACTTAATTACCAAACAACTCAATATCAAATGATGAAACTGAAAAAAATAATGAGAAAAAGAAATTTGAGTCAACTCGGATTAACTCATTGACCTCACGACCATGGTCATAGAATTAAGATAACCCTTTAGAAAAAAAAAAGTATGAATACCAATTATTAACAAATCAATCATTCAAGAATGAGGTCGGAAAGAAAATCAAATTTAATAAAGAACGTAAAAAAAGAACTAAAATTAACTCATGTTAATAATTGAAAATGTTCAAAGTCAACTTATGTTAAAGAAAATCAAATTTAACATTCAAAACCATGATCTTGGTCGTGAGCTCAGTACTAACTCTATAAAAAACAAAACTTAAAAAATAACAAAGTAAAACTCTTAATCACAAAATAATGAGGGATAGAATTAAGAAAAAAAAAACTTAAAAAATAACAAAGTAAAACTCTCAATCACAAAATAATGAGGGATAGAATTAGAAAAAAAAGGCAATAAAAAAAGGATTCACAACAAAACAAATAGTAATAAAAAGAAAGGGGACCAAATTTGATTAAAAAATATATCAAAATCAAATATTAAGGGATGAAATTGAAAATAAAATTTAATTAGAAAAATGATAAAAAAAATAAATAGCAATTAAGAGAATTAAGACCAAATTCGATGTAAAAATTAATTGAAATCAAATGATAAGGGATGAAATTGAAAAAAAATCTACAAAAAATAAAAAAAGTAGCAATAAAAAAATTAAAAACCAAATTGTATACAAAAAAACAAATGGAAGAAAACTTTTGTATTTTACCAAGGAAGAGAGAAAATGAGGAGGAAAAAAAAAAGCAATCGGTACAACACTGTCGTTCCGCCGCTGAAACACCCCCCTCCACTAGCAAGATCTTGATGTGCCACTCTTGATGCTGCACCCAGAAGGTGGTGTTTGATCGTCAAAGGAGTCCTCACGTGCTGTCCAAGATGTGGGGGTTTCTTCCACTCGTTGGCATGTGTATGCCATATTTTCTTTTAAAATATACTTTATATATGTTAAAAGACCTAAGTGCTCTTGAATCTATTTTGAAATATAAAAACACTCCTAAAGCAAGTTAAAAGAAATAAGATTTCTAGTGTAGCTAGATAATTATACTATGTAAAAAAAGATGAAAACTACAAAAGCCCCCATTTAATTTTTTTTTTTTAGATTTTATTTTAAGAGTAATTAATAATTCAAATATGCAATAAAATTATGAAGAGATCGATTAATTCTATTTAACTTGGTAATACTAATTGAACCATGTGAAAACACCATTTTATTTCTTAACTTTTATTTTATTGGTTTGCATTATGAATAGCAAAATCTTCATTATATTATAGCAATTGACGGTGCAAGTCAGTCACTATTAATTTATTTATTTTTTATTATGATAACTTGGATAAACCCATATCCCACAATGTTAATCAAACTATATTAATAGTTTTTAATTTATATGTCTATTTTTTTTTTTTTTGGGGGGGGGGAGAATAAAGCAATGATGCTAACCATATATTAATTGGAAATGCATTACTCCTGTAAATACGCAATTACTAACGTAAGACGCATCAGCATTAAATCAAGCTGGCATGTAACGAAGACAACTTCTGCCCCTTAAACATCCATGCTGGAAGTGGAAACGGTCAAGAAGACAAGACATGTAATGTAAAAACGAGAAATTAGCTCCCCTACCCTTTATGATCCTTCGATCACAGCTTTCCAACTTGCGTGTTGTAGGGTGGCGAAGCAAGGAGAGAAATTAAACACGAAAATGTTTTTTAAAATATTTTTTTTAAAAAAAATATATTAAAATAATATTTTTCTCTACCTATCTAATCGAAGCTCCCACGTCAATGTTCTTGTATTATTGGTTGCATGATCTGAGATTTAAATTCTTCTCAACTCCCAGTCTGCCCTGGAAATCATCTCAGTATCTTCCAGACGGTCAATAACCCAGTAATTAATATGATTGACAAACCAATTGCTACTCACATTTTGACAAGGAAAAGTAAGCAAGCACCATTGAATACCCTAAGAAATGTCTTTAGGAAGGTCAGGTTGCCGAGCCCCATGTCTCCTCATCGGTCCTATGTTTCTCCGACTTCAATTCCTTTGGCATTTTCGGTGGAGACTGACTTAGAGAAGTCTCATGCTTGATATATTAATGCCTTAATGTACTGTTTTTTTTTTTTTTTTACGTGTTAATTTACTCCCAAACTAAAACTTTCAGCTGAATTATACTATACTATATTATATTATACTATACTATATTATAAACAATATCATGGAACACTCTTTCAGTATTTTAAGATGCGAATAATTAAATAATATTTGCCTCAAAATGCACAGAATGTGAAGAGTAACACTGGGAAGGTAAAAGGGGATTGTAGAGCGAAGAAAATGGAAGAAGCACAAGCATGACAACTCACGTCCACACGCAAGGCCAAAACGACTGCGTACCGGGTGACGCAAATTATTGAGGTTGGCGGTCGGTACGTAGCCATTTTCTCTTTTATATAAATTCTTGCTTCTTCTATCTTAAAGTCGATTAATTAATTAATTAACTTTAGTTGGTCAAATGTCAAACATTAATTTAAAGTGACCAGGTGACGTCTCAAAGATCAAATATGAAACCCGTTTTTTAGGGAGAAATTATAAAGACCATTGGATTTTCTTTTTTTTATTTGTTTTTTCTACTTGAGCATTACAATTTTTATTTTTATTTGGGCGTATATGTTTTTGTTTTTATTATTATGTGAGTGCTCATATTTTAAAGAGTTTATTAATTAAGTGTTTCTAATTTTAAAAGCTAAAAAATATTTATTTCGTATTTTAAATATTATTATTATTATTTAAAATTAATTTTTATTTTTTAATTATTTTAATATATTTTTAAATAAAAAACAACCACAAAAAAAGCTTTCAAAAAAGCATCCCGTCAGGGTACGAACGCGTAAGGAAATACAGAGACCCATTATAAAGATAACCATTTACCTGGATGGTAAAGGTCTTCTTATTAGTCTTCGCTGATTCGATCATGTGGACTGTCCTCACTTCATTTCTTCTGGTCTTACACGCCACTCTCTCTATCTCTCTCTCAATTCCCTGTTATTTCCATGCGTGTATATTCCACTTTTCTTTCTCATCTTGTTACTTTCCCACCTGCAGTGCTTGTTTATTTCCTGTTGCATGCTTCGGTTTTGAATCGTAATTATTTTTCTACCGACTCAATTATCTGCCCATTTATACCTGTCATTCTATTCTTGGTTGGTTTTCTGCTGCCATCACTTCTCTACAATATAATTCCTCCGATCAAAGTTCAATTCTTTCTTTGTTGTGTTTACACTTTGATTCAATCCTCAACCGGGTTTCTTAGTTTGCTTCTCTATCTATATAGTTTGCTAAGCTTGCTTTTTCCCTTCATTTCCTGCAGTTTTCATTTCTTCATCCTGCGTTTCTTTTTTGATTTGAGCCCTTTTAAGGCCCTCCTTCACTCTTGCAATTGCAACAATCTGAGACAATACGTGCTTGTGGCAAGTTTTAATATCGAAAGCTTAAGGGAAAAACCATGAAGTGTTTCTATATTTTTAAGGATAAATCTAAGAACATAAAAGGGAAAGCAAATTCAGCCCCAGAATTGGGAGGCCAACGCAAATCAGATATTTCATCTTCCAGTCGTACAGCGAAGTCCTTACCATGTCCAAGAAGCATACCTGAATTGTACAACGTGAGCGAGCACAATTTGCAAGTTTTCAGTTTTCAAGAGCTTAGAGAGGCTACAAATGGTTTTAACAGATTGCTTAAGATTGGAGAAGGTGGTTTTGGGAGTGTGTACAAGGGAACAATCAGACCTGCTAATGGTCAAGGGGATCCTATAGTGGTTGCCATAAAAAAGCTCAACAACCACGGCTTGCAGGTACAATCTTATTGTTTCTTCGTAATTGCTGTGCTTAATTTATTTATTTTTCCAATTGCCTCTTGCATTCAGTAATGTATTTTGGTGAACTAACTGTTTGTATGGACATCTTGTTATAAATTGAAAAAATGTCATGTTTTGCTTTGCTCCTCAGTTAAATCAAGGTGAAAAGGTTGTTTGTTAAAAAACAAATTGACAAAGAAAGCGTCTTTTGGTGATTGACTGATTTACAAGCATATCCATTCCTGAAATGATCACAAAATAGTAATGTGCTCATTTTGCTGCCAACAATGTCTTTGGCCAAAGTAGCAAGACAATTCCATTTGGATATGCAGGGATCTTGAGTTTCATTCTTAATAATGATAGGATAATAATGTAGACAGTGATAAGTTAGACTTTGCAAGTCATTTGGCGATTGTCATTATCACAAAATTTAGCAAGAGAAAAAAGAAGCTAACGGAAAATAATATGCAATAGGCCAATAACTCTTGCATCTCTTAAACTTGAACTTTATGCTTAGAATCCCATTATAATAAGGAAAATGAAGTGTCTTTCTTGGAACAAAGCTCAAATTAACTGGATCCAAAAGTTAGTTTTCGGTCCTTGGAATCTTCTCTGTAGTTCAAATTACACAAATTCATCAAAACTTAATTTTTTTTTGGGTAATATTGATGACTGTTGGCCTTCATTAACTGTTGTATGTTTTTTTTTATTTGTTGTTTATGTATCTCTTCATTTCATCAACTAAAACCTGTTTCTTTTGGTGATGTCCTTCTCTGATATAGGGTCATAAACAATGGCTCGCAGAAGTTCAATTTCTTCGGGTTGTTAGTCACCCAAACCTAGTGAAACTTATAGGTTACTGCTCCGTAGATGGTGAAAGAGGGATCCAACGGCTACTGGTTTATGAATATATGCCCAACAGAAGCTTAGAAGATCATCTTTTCAACAGAGGTCTGCCCAATCTGCCATGGAGGAAAAGATTAGAGATAATCCTTGGTGCTGCTGAAGGATTGGCTTACTTGCATGGAGGAATGGAAGTGCAGGTACTTTTTACTATGACCTAGATGAACTGAATTATGGCCCTGTTACGTAGACTGCACCAAGTCGAAATCTGTCTTGATCTAGGAATCTGGAGCGTATTGCACTTTCATGCTTTCAAGTTGTGGCTATTATGCTATTCTTAAGATGAGTGTGTGGACTCATAAGGTATTGGTTGATTCGTGTAAAAAAAAATGTATTTGTGTGTAGGTCTTGAAGTCAGAACCTTCTAATATTAATGTACATTAATTGGACCATTCTGGACCATCATCCTGGTAGTGTCATACATAATTTGAGCGACTGGTTTAGACAGGTAGTTGCTTCCTGTGAGAACATTTTATCCTGTCTCACAATGATTTGACAAGTCTCCAGTCCAGGAAGATGAAATGACCTGGCCACATTTGTCATTCTTTTCTGGTAGGGAATTTTACTGACTCATTAAACATACCTCATAGTTTCTGGAAAAGGCATTTGCTGAATCTACTGTTCAGATCTAGTGTTGGGCGGATGAGAAATTTCATCATTACCTAGTTTTACACTACAGGATATTATTGTGACATCTCGCCATGGATGAAACCTTGGCAGAACTCATTTTCTGCATCCAAATTCTTAGAATTTCTTTTCCTAAGGGTATCGGTTTTATGTGACATGGAGAAGCTGTGAATTGGACAAACGGCATCGTGTATCTTATTTTGTTTATGAAAGATCGTAACGTTCTTGGCTTCACATTGAAAGTTTTGGTACATTTTAAGACAGCCTCTTATTCAATTATTGAATTTTAATCCTTTTCTGTCTCAATTGCACAGGTAATTTATAGAGATTTCAAATCCTCGAATGTTCTTTTGGATGAGGACTTTAAGCCGAAGCTCTCAGATTTTGGGCTTGCTAGAGAAGGGCCGACTGGGGATCGGACTCATGTATCCACTGCGGTGAGTAGCTTTATGACATGTTTTAAACAAAACCATCTTCTAATATGCGTTCTTCATTAGTTTGATGAACCAAAAAATGTAGCTGGTTAATCTAATCACCTTTAACTTCCATACTAGAAGTGATGCAGCTCAGATTGTAGAAAATGTGTGTTTTAGAAACTGAAAAATCCCAGCATGTCATTGGTTATATATGAATTATGCTGCAACTAGGAGGAACCAAATTAACCTCTTATCTTTCCCTTTCTTTTCTTTCTTCTTTACCGATATCTATCAAATCATTAAACACGAATTTACCTGAAAAGTTACATTTTTAGATGTGGATAAGCCTGGTTATGCAGGATGCCTTTCCCTGGTCAATCATTAATACAAAGCTGCGTGATTGTATTTCAATATTGGTTTTTTGGCATTGCATGTTTTTTTGTTGATGTGTTTGCCGGTGTCAGGTGCTTGGTACATATGGGTATGCTGCTCCTGAATATGTTGAAACAGGCCACCTCACCAGTCAAAGTGATATATGGAGCTTCGGTGTGGTTCTCTACGAAATCCTTACTGGCAGGCGAACTGTGGAAAGAAACCGCCCTGCAGCGGAGCAGAAGCTTCTATATTGGGTGAAACAGTTCCCAGTTGACAGTAGCAGATTTAGCATGATTATTGATCCAAGACTGAGAAATGAGTACTCTATCAAAGCAGCAAGGCAAATTGCTAAGCTGGCAGATAGCTGCCTAAACAAGAACGCAAAAGAGCGGCCGGCAATGACTCAAGTGGTGGCGAGCCTGAAGCAAATAATACAAGATTTGGAAGGGGGAAGCAACTCCACAAATAAGAATATTGCGGAATCATCTCAATCTAGCTTGTTTAGGCGAAGACAGAACAAGGTTTGTCCATGTATAATCTTTAACAGTTTGGCTAGAGCCAAAACATTACCATACTTTTCTGATTGAACTACCTTTTGTAATTTTGACAGGTGTAAATGTTTGGATACTAAGAAGCACAACGGATGGAACTATTAACAGTGCACCAGAAATTCACTCCATTGAAAAATAAATCCTAGAGTTGCATAAATTTTGTAAATGAGTTGATCCGATTCAGTGTCGGCTAAGCAATACCATTCTTTTCCGTTGCAAAGACCATAAATGGAGTGAGGCAGGCAATAACAAAGAGTGAATGTGCAGAATGGTCGTGAATCTTGATGCTAAACTTCTGTCTGATATGATTGCAATGATTAATGTAATATGGTTTCCATTATTTCTCTACTCTTGATCAACCTTTTGTACTTATATCTGCCTGTTAATTGGTTCAACGCCTCCTGTTGTTCATCAAAGACGTTCTTTTCTTTCCTTAACCAGTGGGTATTGGTAAAAATTATATCATTCTAATATAATAATAATAATTTTAAACCTCGACCGTATGAAATCATATAATGGAAACAAATACTATGTCTTTGTAATAAAATAAAATAAAATATACTGAATGATTTCTTTCCACTATCGTTCAACCTCTCTATCTTAATTTATCTTACTCCGTGGTAGAGTAACATAGAATCCAGCATGAACTTGTGTTATGACGCGTAGTAATTTTTCTGGTTTTATTTTTTCATGAACCGTGGTGCTACACGCGCAGCAATGGCATGCGGCTCGGATTGATGTGTTGATAATTGTCCGCATACAGGAGATATTTAAATAATATTTTTAATCAAGAGCATGAAATAGCTTATCTATCTTTCCACGTGTTCCATATTCATCCTAAGAAATAAAAATATATATATTTAAAGTATTTTATTTATTTTTAATTTTGGCGGAGCAGGCGGAGGAAACCACACGTACGACCTCGACGAAACATATGATCATCTCTTTTTTTCTACGAGGTATTAGAAAAGATTGTGAAGAATCAGGGCTCACGTTTAAACATCACCAGCTTGCCAGTGAAATTACCATCACAAGCTGGCTGGCTGGCTGGCTGGTCGGCGGGCTGGTCGGCTGCCCGCGCCATAGATGAAAAGTTACTATGACGGGCTTGAATTCGAACTATTTCAATCATTTTTGGAATAATAAATTGTTAGAAGCACAGATAGAATTTTTTCACGATGGATCAAATTCATTTCTTTTAAATTCACAAATTAATTTATATATATATATA
>Ga0325411_1002570_pt1 | contig 20596 bp, 13 predicted proteins | sample PopdelMetagenome_13_FD_206181 | JGI IMG/M metagenome (GOLD analysis project Ga0325411, IMG submission 206181) | Populus deltoides microbial communities from Bellville, Georgia, United States - Xylem-PdIQD-R4 | ecosystem: Host-associated > Plants > Phyllosphere > Stem > Wood/Secondary xylem...
CCAGATTACGGTGTCTCAACTGGCTAATGGTCTTCACCTCAGTGATGTACTCTTTCTTACCTTGTCTAGAACTTCTTGAAATCTTCTTCACTGCAATTTCCATGTCCATATCATTTAAGTATCCCCTGTAAACAGAACCAAACCCCCCTTCGCCTAGCTTCCTCTGGTCTGAGAAGTTGTTTGTAGCTGAAACTAGATCATCATAAGAGAACCTTCTCGGCCCTGCTCCTCTTTCAAGGTCTTCATTAATCGACGTCATGTTCATTATCTCAGTTTGTTGGACTCACAAGAAAGTGGAAATATCCTGTATAGAGCTAATATAAACTACGTTTTAAACAATATTTTTAAAATTTTAAATTATTATTTTTTTATATATTTTATATTAAAAATATATAAAAATAAAATTTATTTTTTAAAAATATGGTTTGCATTGAGAAAAAAAAACATAAAAAAATAAATTAGAAAGATAATAAAAAATTAAAACCTTAAAACTAAAAACATAATGTCAAAAAAAAAAGTTCTAAACTTTTTGTATGGCTACAGCCTACAAGGTATAACATCAACTGCAACAATATATTTAACAAAATCAATTAATATTTTTCTCGAAAGTGATGATTGCTTGACTATTCAAAGAATGAACAGAATTTTTTTTTTTTTATGAGCTCACTACTTTATTTTTCATATAATTTTTAGTATTATGTTTGTGTATATTAACAAAGAAACTAAATCATGTTGTGGTATTTTTATTTATTCATACTTATGTAATTGTGGATTATAATAGTTACTTAGCCTGCATATCTGCTTTTTTTATTTATGCACACATGCCTTCTCTTTTCTTTTACTTCTGCATTATTAATTAAATTAGTGGGTCAGTGCGCATTAAATATATCATATTTGCTAGCAGCCATGCCTTTTGTTTTCTTTTGGTTCTGCATTGTTAATTAAATTAGTGGGCCATTATGCATTAAATGTATCCTATTTGCTGTCACAAAATGTATCCTAATTAATCATATTTGCTGGCAGACATGCCCTTTGTTTTTTTTTTTTTTGTTCTGCATTGTTAATTAAATTAGTGGGCTAGTATGCATTAAATGTATCCTATTTGCTGTCACAAAATGTATTCTATTTGCTGTCACATGGGTCTCTTTATATTGGGATGCGGGTTGTCTGGTTTGCATGGGAAATATGATCATGTTCATTACAAATAAGATTTTGCACTTTATGCAGCAATTGTTCTCTGTATTTCGTGTGACCAGATATTGAAAATGCCCTGTTCTTTTTTAGTTTACAGCCAAATGCCTTTTCTTTTGTTTTGTCTATTTCCAGTTTATGTATTTCTTTGCCTATCAGTTGTTGGACTCTCTTTTTATTTTTCTCCATTGCCTCTCTTGCTGGTTGTTGCACCATCAGTTTAGTTTTTTTTTTCCCTCTTTCCATTGCTGCTTTTACTATTTTTTTTTTTAGTTTGTTTTCTTATGCATCCATAATTAATCTGTATGGTTCCTTTGTTTTCAACAGATTTGTTGAGCTTTTCTAGCCTTTTTTTCGATTGGGTTGCTGGGTTGCTGCTTTGTTCACATTAAGACTTGCTTGCTTTATGCTGCTGGTATGTGCATATATTATTGATCTGCAAGATTAATGGTTGTCTTTTTCTTGCTTTGTTGGACTGTGAGACTAACTTCTCTTTTTTCCATTTGCTTTTTAACCAACCAGCAAAGGCTTTGCTTACTAGGAGTTTGTATTCAAAATTGTTTCTGTTGTATTTTCTTTCCTTTTGATAGTTGTTGAATTTGTGCTTTAGATTCCCATCTTTATTTATTTGGCCAATTCATGTTGCAATTTATATTTGTTCTTTTCATGGCTTCCCTTTTTGATTCCGGTCATTCATTTATTTGTGTTTACACTATCATCAAATATATAACATTTAGTCATAAATTTTCATAACTGAAAAAAATAAAGGAGCGTGCTTCTTTCTTGCAGCAACAGATAACATTTAGTCAACAATTTACAATTGTTTATTTACAAATACACAAAAATCATTAAATGTCAACCTCGAATAAGTTAGACCAAACCCTCTTCAAAACTGTTTCATATTAAAAGAATTGTTTAGCTAATGGAGAACCAAACAAATATACCTTATTGTTTCAACATCTCCAGCCATGTACATCAATGCAGGTGGCTGATAAATAGGTATTAACATGACAGAAATAAAATCATGCATATGGTGGGGGTATAATGACATAGAGGAGCAACTTATAACAAGGGAAAAAAAACTGTTAAAGTTGTTATTGATGAAGAAGAAAAAAAGTAAAAGGGAAAAGGCGAGTACTAATTTTGTTGAGACATGATTATAATGGAAAGTGCACGATAGTATTTAGAAATATCAACCCATCTATTGGTTTATGTAATGGGACAAGACTTATAGTGACATAGCTTTTAGCAAGAGTCATTGAAGCACAGATAATAACTAGGTCTAATATTGGTAATAGAGTTTTTATACCAAGAATTATCTTTCCAATAAATGAAGGAAGGTGTCCATTTACGATAAAAAAAGACGTCAGTTTCCTTTAAGACTGTGTTACACAATGACAATAAATAAAAGTCAAGGCCAATCATTGAAAACTGTTGGAGTCTTTCTTAAAGTACAAGTCTTCACTCATGGCCAACTTTATGTCGCTCTCTCAAGAGTCACTTCAAGAAAGGGTTTAAAAATTATCTCATGCAATAATCAAGGGGAACCTTCTCATTATGCAAAAAATATTATCTATAAAGACATTATAAGTGCTTTTCCTAGAGGTTGTTTTTAAACCTTTTTTTTCTAATGCTCTGAAACAAATCAATTAATCACTTATTGATTGTTCATTGCTCTTTTACAGATGATTAGATTTCAAATTTGCCTTCAGAAGTGTTCCTTCTTTTCCCCCTTTGTTTGCTCGCCTGTTAATTAGCCTCATTAATACATTTGTAAGACGTTACTTCGCATTTTTACATTGCATTTGTAGCGTTTTATAGTTATTGATATATTGTAAATTAAATTCCTTACAAATTTAAAATCATTAATTCTTATTTTATTTATTTTTTTCTCTCTCAGAATCATGGCGCTTTCTATCCAAAACATAAAAAAAATACACCTTTCACACATCCCTTCGTGCTAGAGTTTGCCGTGTTTGGATTCCTAAGCTCAACGGTCAAACAAGTAGTTTTAATTGCCTATTTGCTGATAACATGGTAAGCTCATATTTTACACTTTGGTTTTTATAGCTATTTTTCAAAAAAAAAATTTACTGTTTTAAAAACATAGAATTGCTATTTTTTATTCTATTATTATTTTTTAAAATTTGCAACTTTACATTATATTAATGTACGATTCTACATTAAATCCTTTTTAAATTTTACATTCTTAATACAGGATTTAATTCTTTTTAAACCTGTCTGTACCATTATTGAACAACATTGGTCAGCCCTGTCTTTACACTAAACACAACCTGAAAACCTTAATTAATTAGTTTAATAAGTTGTTGGATAATCATCATCTAAAGTCTAAACAGCTTTGTGATTTGAGCTTCATTTTTGGTAATTGAATTACATTTAGGTTACAATAATGTGCACTATGCAAATCTATTCATGAGAATCTAATTTCTTAAAAAAAAATTCCATTGCATAATAGAATGATTATAATATGTTTCCGATCTGTGTACTTTTTTATATCTAAAATAATATTATACCAACTACTATTGCAAAACACATTAAAATAGTCTTTTGATTACAAAAGGTTGTACACAGGATTCCATGTACTAAATAAAAAACAATAGACTTCCTTATCTTTACCGTTTAATATTTACAAACTTTAATCTCAAATTGAACACTGTTTTTACAATTGAATAAAAAAAAAAAACTTAGGTGTTAACCATTTGGTATTATCAAATGTTTCTTTTAGTTTTTCAAGTAAATAACCTTTTAATATTTTTAGAAAACAAAGCTTCTAGTACGTTTATGTTTTATTTTTACCCTTTGTAACAAACATGACAACGGTATAGGTTTAAAAAATAACATGACGCACAGACCATGGTTGAATGAATTATTTGTAAAATGTATTTATTTTATTTTATTAATTAAAAAGATGACAACAATGTGTGATACAACTACAGCAAGAATTGACTTTAATTTCTAATTATAATTTAATTATCATTATCATTATAATATATTTTATATTTTATAATATAATAAATTATATGACTAAAAATTGTCAAATAATTTTCATTTTATATGACTAATGAATTATTTTTAGCTTTGTACTTTGTTTTTTATGCTCAATTTTAATGCTATCTCATTTATAATAGTTTTCATCATGATTCCATAGGGTAACGCAATACAGGGCTCAGCTAAAGGCAAGGATATACAGTTGTTTGCTACTTCTATTATTGAAGGTGATTACTACCAAATCAGCGGATTCTATACATTTGAAAATAGATACACCAACTCTGTTGTTGCTCACGAAGCTGTTATTGATCTTAAGTTTGACACAAAAGTTGCAAGGCTTAATCCACTGACACCCCAAGTACCACGCCATTACTTTAACTTCATCGACTTTGCACTTTTGTTGACTAAAGGAAAAGGATCAAGAACACTCACTGGTATGAACAACAAAAAAAAAAAAATTCATGATGCATTTTAATTACCTTATTAGATTTGTTTTTGAAATTGCTAACATGTTTTAAATTTTTAATCATAAGATGTACTCGATCGATTAAAAGCTATTCAGCCACTTGAGCACGTGTTGGTTCGAGGTCAAGACATAACAAATAAGAAAGAGTTTATCATTGAAAATATCAGGTTTGGCTTAGTCTATCTGCTATAACAACTTTAATAGCCTTATTTTTTACTTTTTATCTTTTGTGGAGGGGCGATGAACTTAGAATAACTCTTTGGGGTGACGTTGCTGCTAAAAGCTTTGATGATTTTGTTTTGCATGAACACACAAATCCAATTATTGTTGTTTTTGCTGGCTTTCGAGTCACTGAGTTTAAAGGTTTGTATTATCATAAATTACCTTTTAAATTTTCACAATTCTTAAGTGCACCTTCCATGTATTTGCACCTTGCATCATTTAACTTATTTTCAAATAATTTAAATCAATTTGCTTCTTTTTACTCCTAGGAAAACCAAACCTTGCTAGCACTATTGCCTCCTTATGGTATTTCAACCCAAAAATTCCTGAGATTCTTCCATATAAGCATCAGTAAGCTAGCTCTTTTTCTTTTCTTTTAATCTTGCTTATTTTTTTCAATTATTATTTTTTCCTTTTGACATAAAACTACTTCTATTCTCAGCTATAATCAGCTGCCGGTTGAGGTCTATCAACTCCCTGCTTCCATGAATGCCGTCAGATCCATCAAACAACAAATAAATAAAAACAGGAAGACTATCAAAGAAATTCTTTGTATGGATCCATATGAACACAAAGTATGTCAGCAATAATCTCATTCTTTTACTTTGATCTTTATAAATACACATCAAACTATATTTTTTTTCTCAATAATGTGTAGAGCGAAAGATTTACATGCAAAGCTTCCATAGCTGACTATGATCTTCATAGAGGATGGTGATATCAAAGCTACCCTTTATGCACAAAATCATTGTCTGACAAAGGCACAATTTTTAGATGCATTGAACACAATGAAGTAACGCCGGTTCCATGGTTAAGAGCTCTTTTCTATTGCATTTCATGTCTCAAACTAAATTATAAATTTTCTTTGCATCTTTTTAACAATATCTTATATTTATTTATCTCACTTCTAAACATTTTATCAGGTTTAAAGTTGATTGTATTGTGACTAATGGCAATGATGTTGCAACATTTCTAATGGTTGGAAAAACTGCTGAAAACTTCTTTGGCTCCTCTGCCCATTGCTATCTCTATGACAAAGGGTTTATTGATTGCATCCCACCTCTCATGATTGAAAAATTAAACAAGGACAAGATTTTCCAGCTGAGATTTGGAGCTTTTTGGTCAGTTGTTAACCGTTGTGACATCATTATTACCAATGTTTTTGACGACATTGTAACTACTAAGGCTCCCCCCTTGCCTGATGAACCAGAGTTGCATATTGTTGATGTTCTTTTTAATAATCAAACAGCTTCATCATCCTTTAAAGTTGCCTCTCCATTAGACCAAACAACATTAACACTTGTTCCACCATCTAAAACTAATTCTAATTTCTCACAACAACCACAAGTGTCCCCAAAGCAACCATATATGGTTGGTCCTTTTCCATCACAAGCCAAAAGACAGTTGTTGTTTGAAGATGAAATGCCAATTCAAAGGTGACAAGTTGCTCCTTTCTCTCATTTAAAAGTTGTTGCCTTTCAATTTCAGCAATGTTCATTGTTTCTTTTGGTTTTATGAGTAGTAGATGCATAACTTATTAATTTATTTTGGATCAACAGCTCTGCAATAGCTGTTGTGGCTGATCCTCAAGGTGGATTCGCACCACTTGACCGTGATATATCAGCCATCGCTGAGGCAAATGATCCACCAAGCAAATGCCAACGGCCTTTTAAACAAGATCGTGATTAGGTAATTTTAACTTACTTTCCTTTTAATTTATCTCATCTTACCTGCTATCATGCTTTTCTAGAAAAAATTTCTTGGCATAAATTAAAACACTTTCATTCTTACCTTTATACCTTTTTTATTATACTCTTTTGTCTACACATATCTTTACTTCATATTATTTATTTCGTTGTTCATCCATTCACCTGAATCTATAAAAGTATATTGTCAAAATCCATATTCTAGTTATATTAATGCTTAAAGCTTAGTTTAAAAAGCTAAGTTAATATGTGTGCAGTTGAAACATATCATTTGTCCATAAACAATACCAAAGAGCTTCTTTAACTGGTGTCCCAAAAATTCTTGCCATATTTTTTTAAATATCATGATACCATGTGAGAGAGAATTGAAGACAACAAATAATTTATCGCAAATGATATTCTTAACATTCACAATTCTTTGTCTACGGTCGGTACTAATGAAGCATATAACCCATTGTTACAACTCAAAAGAAGCAAATAGACATTTCATAATAACTTTTGTAAATATATTTAAAAAGTCATGTCTTTTTGTCACTTTTTATTTCCTCTAAACATTCCTATTACCGCAGATAAAGATGCAGTTTATAAAAAATATTAGTGATCAGATCAACCCATAATTTTAGTCACTTAACATAAAGTGTGATAAATAGAACTAACAGCACAAAGTTGCTGGATATGTATTAAAAAAAGAATTTAATTCTTTCCAACAAAATTATTTGCAAAATGTTCACAGCTTAAAAATAACAACAATAATAAATTAATAGACAACATTCATTATTCTTTCTTCACTTATACTAAATTATACAGCTGGTGTTGTAATTACACTACAAAATTATTTTTCCATGTCCTTTCTATCAGTTAAATCAAAGTTTATAAGACTTAGTTAAGAAAAAAAATTGAATTTATTACGTGAGTCATCATTATCATTACATGTTGACTGTTTGCAAAAACCAAGTTCATTAATCTGCCAAGGCTGGCCTAATATGCTACTTTGCTAATCCAGCAACTAATTAGAAGAAAACCATTTTAGCCATAGAATCCCAACAGTTAAATTGCACAACACACTGAAAAGAACACCAAGCAACGAAAACAATGATGTATAAGGTGGTTAACCGAAAATAACATTTGAGATAGCTCAATAATTAAAATGGTCACCCTAAAAGGCTAAGGTTTCAAAATTGTCGTTTTCATTTCAGCCAACATAGTTAAACAATAACAATTTAGGTTTGATATAATCTGTGATAGCAAATGTTTTCAGTAATTAATTATTATTAACATAAGTTAACTACATGGATGAGTGAATATCAAAATCAGAACACAATTCTTACCACGAAAACAATGACTATAATGAACCATTTTTTTCATGTTTAAATTATAACAAATAACATAACTATTCATGCCAATTAAATTATAACAAATAACATACCTATTTAACAACTCTTCACAATTGATACAACACAAGTTTAATTATGAAAATCATATACCTTTAGTTTCTAGCTTCTTTACTATCATTCTAAACTTTACTTTCTTCTTCTTCTTTTTTTACAAATTAGCAGCACATTATCTCCACCTTCCTTTTCATTTTTTTCTACTTTTTTCCTTTATTTGACCTCTAATAATGCAAGTTTCTTCTTCATTTGCAGGAAATCTCCATCAATAGGGTGAGACACAATATTTTTGTATATGAAGCAACTTCACAAGCTGCTTTCCTAATAATTTTGCATGCCCCTACGAACTAATGCAGCAATATTTAACTCTCTTAAGAGGCAATGCAACTCTTTAATGTTGTTGTGGCATCATTTTGTTTATAATTAGTTATTACATCTCTTTCCTAATGTTTTTTAAATAGATATAATATTTTGTGTGTTATTTTACTTTTGAAATATAATCAATGACATAATCAATCTTTTGCAACCACCTCCAATCATGTAAGTCTTTGATCTTTTAATATCTCTACAATATCAATATTTTTCACACAATTTATTCTATTCAGTCTCTAGGTTCTTAATCATCGACATAATTTTTTCCCATCATAAAATATTAGTTTCTCTAGCATTAATTCACAATTATAATACCATCATAGATATTGTTTCTATAAGCCCACAGCAGCACACATGCCACAACTAAATGGTGTGGGGAAACATAAAGCATTCCACTTTTCTTTTTCACTTCTTCTTTTTTTTTACGCTTTTTTTTTCTTTTTTTTTCCAAAATTACTTTTTTTTTCAACTTCCCTCTTTTTTTTTAGTTTATTTTTTCCTTTTCTTTTCCAAAATTATTTTTGTTGATTTTACTTTTTAAATATTGAGCTGGTTAAAAATTTCGCTTTGTAATTTTTTTTCTTTAAAATAATGTGAATTGCTGTATTGTTTTCCCACATAGTTTTTATATTTTTTAAAATTATATTTGTCGATTTTTTTTTTAATATTGAGCTAATTGAGAATTTAGTTTTGTAATTTTTTTCTTTAAAACATTGTTACTACAAAACTAAATTCTCTACGAACTGTGAATTGTTGCAGTGTTTTTCTATATGATTTTTTTTTTAAAATTATCTTTGTCGATTTGTTTTTGAATATTGAGTTGGTTAAGAATTATAATTACAATAAATCTAAATCATATGAGGAAAGCGTTGCAGTTTTTCTCACAAAAAACTGTGGATTGCTACAATATTTCTCTAAATGGTTTTTTATTTTATTTTATTGGGGAAAACACTTTAGTTTTCCTCACAAAATATTGTCAATTGCTACAATATTTTTTCTCATTGATTTTTTTCCTTCCAAAATTATCTTTGTTGGTTTTCTTTTAATATTAAGTTGGTAGAAAATTTAGCTTTGTAATTTTTTTTGCTTTTTATTAACAGAAAGCTAAATCATGTGGTGAAAGTACTATATCATTTCTCACAAAACACTGTAAATTGCTACAAATCATTTTATTCAGTCTCTAAGTTTTTGATCACCAACACAACTTCTTTTTCCATCATGAAATATTTGCTTCATCATACGTTTAGTTTCTATTACTTATCTAGCACTGGTTCATAATTATAACACTATTAAATGCATTTGTTTTATAAGTCTGCGGCAGCGCGTGGGTATGTCATGTCGTATATATTCAAACATGTGGAACTTTTACTATATATTTATCACTATTTAATTTTATTTTTAATTTGGTCTGGCATGGCCACTAGACCCAAGGTAATGGGTTTTGAAGCCATGCCAGACCCAAATGTCTTTGGTCGGGCATGACACTAGACCTAAGGCCGTTGGATTTGGCATGGCCGTCATATCCAGGTGACATGGGTCTAGCATGGTTGTCAGATCCAAGACGCTTAAGTTTGACATGATTATCGGGAAAATATAACTTTAAAGAGTGCAATTAAAAAAAAAAGCCATGTGACCAGTTAAAAAACTAAAAACCAAAATAGTAAACAAAACTTCCTCTCTTTTTATTTTGTTCTAAAGGCCTCTTTTAAATAATAAAATATAACTCTGATTTTTTTGTTGTGTGTTTGATCTAAGAACTAAACCAAAACAAAGGTTTAAACTGAAACAAAATCGAAGTTAAAAATTAACACATATCATAAAAAATTTCATTGAGAAACATATCAAATACTCAAATCATGAAGAATACAAAAAACATTCATCAAGAACCCAACAAACACAAATCTCAATTCAGACAAGTTTTCATGCAATCAAGGGCAATGTTTTATTCAAAATCATACAAGGATTCATAATCTAACATCTATTCACTTCGGTTATCAAAGAATCAATATGGTTTTGTCAAAATGAGTTTCGGTTCGAAACCAAAACTCTAGGACTAAAACCACCAGAAACTTGTTATTGATGCAAATAAATTCTAGATTATCTACTAGTCAAGTTGCCTGAATGGTTTAGTGCAAAGAATTGGATCAAAGTTACTTCAAATCATAAGGCTAAGACAATATTATTTCCAAAAACATGAAAAAATTGAACCCAACAACCTAGAAATTCCCATCCTACTATTAGACCAATACTAAGTATAGTTGAATCTAAAGAATTAAAAAATAACATTGAATAATCAATAACATACATGAAGTTTCAAATTTCAAAACTACTAAAGCTAAATAGCAAACATATTCATGCTATTTGGATTTAAAATTTGACATTTTTAACATTTATATGCCAAAACATACATTTGTATGAACCATGAGCTTGCACTAAAAGACATTAAATTGATCAACATGCTTCCAAAATCTTTAAACCACAAACAAAATCAACTTACTTTTTTTTATTACAAAACATATTTAAACACCAATCAAAATACCATAAATACATCATTAACATGCTATTGGGCTAAAAACTCAGAATCAAACAAGCATCAAAACCAAGAATCATGCCTTTAATGCAAGTCTCTCTAACACATTATTGACCAAAACTAAAACAAACTATTATAACGAAAGTTTGAGCAATCTAAAACATGTTTAAAACAAGAACAAAAACAATCAAACTCTACCAAAAAACATGAGATTATTCAAGTGCCAAAATTATACAAAAAGAAATGCAAGATAAGCTCAAATAACATCAAAAGAGGTTTAAACATTAAGAAAGCATGAATAGGCAAGTCACAGGACTTCACACTTAAACTTTTACATGATTATACCTTCTCTAAGCTTGCTGACTATGAGCTGCTATTTTCCTTCTCTTTTCTTTTCTTATTTTTATTTCACTATCTTTTCCTTCCAAAGCTTATTAGACCTTTTATGTTAGACTTTTGAACCTTCACATCAAGATCTTTTCACAGTGTGTTTCTCCAAGTTTTTACGCTCTCTCCTCTTTCTTCATTTTCTAGTGAGTATTTATAAAGCTTTACTAGGGTTCTTGATGGATTCAAACATAGATTGATCAAAACTTAACTCTCTAATCAAAATAAAAGGGTTTTGGACAAATATTAACAACTAGATTTTATGTCGTTCAATGGGTTTGGGATGGTGATTTAGTAATAAATTTACCTACGTGGTTTTCTTTTGCTAGGAAACAAAGGCATGCTCCCTCACCTTTTGATCTTCGATGAATGATTTATGAATTTTGATAAAAACCCTCTGGGAATTTTTAAGTGTGAATACACAAAAAAGCTGAGTGATTTTGCACAAATGGGTATCTTAATTAAGGCTGGTTAAGTTGACCAAATTTGAGACTTCACTGGAGCAACTCCGGTGTAAAAATCAATGGAGATTGCTTGAACTTGGTAGAGGAGAAGCATATCTTTCGATTGAATCTATTGTTGCTCAATTTAGAGGTCTGTAGTTGTATATTTATTTGAAGTTTCCAACCCGATCAGCCGATAATCTAAAAATGCAGTGATGGCTGATTAGGGATTAAATGTTGTTGAGTTCATTTTAAAAGTGGGATGTAAATGTTTGATAGGAGTAACTGATCCTTATAGAGGGGGTGTTTCTCAGTTGAATGGTAGTCATTACAGCCCTAAAGGTGATCGGAGACACCACATTCATTCGCCTAAAGGTGCATACTCGATTAGCCAAAACTGCCAAAGAAGAAGCAAAATAGTGGCTGAACGATGCATCATCTAGGTTAAAACCTAAAAATTAGGGTTTTTAATTTGGGATTAAACAAATTTCACTTTAGTCCCTGTTCTTCCAATTGCTTTTAATTGCACCCGTAATTGCCTCTCAAACTCTTAATTTTATACAATTTCACCGCTACCAAAACCAATCATCAACCCTAAAGTTCAGTTCTATTTTCATCTTGGTTCTTGGTTTCTGATTTATGCACTTGGACCCTTAATGAACCATTAAAATTTTAATTTTTTTTAATTTGACCCCAGATTTGGTCAATTCAACCCTTGTAATCACGTGTTTTTTTAGTTTGGTTTTTGGTTTTGGATTTCTTTAGTGAAGTCTTTAATTATCCATCAAAATTTAATATTCTTACAATTAAACCCTTGATTCGTCTAATTAAATCTCCCAAAAACTAATTAAGCCCCAGACTTTAATTTATTCTAATTAACACCCAAATTGATTTTAAAAATTGATCTTTTCCTTGCAATCAATAACTACATCGAATAACAGGCCACACAAGAACACAGAACAACACAAACACATGACCATCACAACATACCCTCTTTTATGTTTTTATTTTATTCTCATTGTTATATATTATTTTTCTCCTCTAATTTATTAACTTAAGTATGAAAGGTATTATCATATCTTATCTTGATAGAAAAATTGTTTTTGTAGGACAACATGAAGCGATTAAATCCAGACACCTCATCCCAAAATAGCCGTGGAAAGCACAAATTCAATCTGAATTTCTTACTACTTCATCACAATATATTTTAATTACACTACATATGAAATGAACAAAGGCTTAGCGTAGCAGTAGAATATCGAAATTATGCTTTGATGGATCGATGAGTAGGTACAAGCCAGGATAGAAATAGTACTCAACGCCCTGCATCAAGGCTAGAATTTGTTATGGAAGAAGGCTCACTAGAAGTAAGTGATGGCAAAGGCACATGAAACACAGGAACAGGCATCTTTGGAGGCAGATTTGGGATTGCAGCCTCAAGATTTAAAACATGAATTGCTTGTCGAATTGAAGGCCTCAATTTGTAGTCAGGGTGGGCACACCATAATCCAACAATCATCAAACGCTCTACCTGTTTCTCATCATCAAAACCCTTACTATCAAGTCTCTTGTCAATAGCCAAACTAAGATTTCCACATCCATAAAGATCCCAAATCCACTCAACCAAGCTCATTTCAGGATTTTGATCAACGAGATCATTTGCCTTTCTTCCACTAGCAATTTCTAAGGCCACCACTCCAAAGCTATACACATCAGACTCTTTACTAGCCCTTCTTGTGCTTATGTATTCTGGAGCCATGTAACCAAAAGTTCCTGCTAGCCCAGTTGTTCTGGAACCAAGTTCATTATGGTCTATGAGCCTAGCCAACCCAAAGTCACCAAGCTTGACATTAAAACTAGAATCTAGCATCATGTTACTTGATTTGACATCTCGATGCACAACACACCGCTCCCACTCTTCATGAAGATAAAGCAATGCCGAGGCCAGGCCAAGAGATATCTTGTATCTCACGGCCCAACTTAGAGGACTCCTTTTCTTCTTGCCAAACAGATGAGAATCGAGGCTGCCATTTGACATGAACTCATACACCACCATAAACTCACCTTTATGATCATGGCACCAGCCTATGAGTTGCACCAGATTCCGGTGTCTCAACTGGCTAATTGTCTTCACCTCGGTGATGTACTCTTTTTTACCTTGTCTAGAACTTCTTGAAATCTTCTTCACTGCGATTTCCATGTCCATATCATTTAAGTGTCCCCTATAAACAGCACCAAACCCCCCTTCGCCTAGCTTCCTCTGGTCTGAGAAGTTGTTTGTAGCTGAAACTAGATCATCATAAGAGAACCTTCTCGGCCCTGCTCCTCTTTCAAGGGCTTCATTAATCGACGTCATTTTCTCTGCTGCTCTTTTTCTTGTCATCATTTGTTTCCTCCTCCACAAAATCACAACTGTTGTAGTCGCCCCAGTTATCAGAACAAGAACCGAAACAATGATACCAATTATAATCTTGCTCTTCTTTGAATTCTTACCTTTCGTTTCCTTAACATTCAAGCTTGAATTGAACTCCCAAGATAGAAGTCTATGCCGTTCTAGATTCTGACCTGTAGCCGCTGAGAAGCCAACAGTGACCCACTCAGGCAAAAACTTACTGAGATCGATTATGTAAAACAGACTAGAATTCTCTCCAGGATTTGAGGTTGTTTGGTAAGTCCAAAACACGCTCAAATTTCTATCATTCGAATTATAGGTAATCCATGCCTCAGCAGTATCTCCACTGTGAAAGCTTGCATTCCAAGGTGTATATACAGCTGACATAATAGAGTTGTTGTTGATCCCAACATGCTCAACTTTTGGATCCCATTCTTGATTTGGATAAGAATCAAACTCCACAAAAACAATTTGACTCTGAGGGGATTTTATGGTTGTAGTGTTGAATAGGCCTAAGAAGCCACCAGCAGAATTAAGTGGGATTTGAAAACCAACAGGAGCAAGGAAGAAAGCAATTCCATGACCATAATTAGGTGCATCAAGGGTATCAATAGAGAAGGAGAAATGAGATGTGAAATCAGAAAGTTTTCCTGAACTCGAGTCCCAGAGCCGCACCCTTTCAGGATAGGTTGCCCAACCAACACGATTTATATAGTTCATAAGGTTGAATTCAATATGTCCACCAGAAGCCACTGCATCACCTTGATAATACATGTTGGTCTCGTTAAACTGATATATTTGATAATAAACTGAATTAGTAAAGGGTAGAATAAAAAGCTGGAGAAGGAAGGAGATGTAGAAAGAGGTGAAAGAGGTGAGCATAATGATAGAGAAAGGGAAGGAAGATGGAAGCGGTAGCAGCAGGGAAATGTATGGAAATGGCAGCCTGAGCAAAACTAATATATAATTAATGCAATACGGCCTCCAACTCCAAGCTAGCTAGGTATTATCCTGATGAGTACAAAGTAACCTTGGCTCTCAAGTTACACATATTTTATATCCAAATCACGAAGCTTCGAAGGAGGGAAGTAGTCTGCAAAGGTGTTGCCAAGCGGAACAGCCGGGTCAACTTGTAATAGATAAGAGAAAAATATAGTAATTATAAAGACTTAATGATGAATAATGATATTAAACGTACAGCAAGATTAAGATATCGAGCAATCCAAAAGCTACCGACGACTAACATGTTATAAAAAAAATTTGTATACAGTTTAAAATATTAATTTATTTTTTTTAAATGCATGGTTTATACACAACTTAAGACATTGTGCTTGATTAACTGGATGTTTAAATGTTTGGATTAATTAATTGACTATGAACTTATTTAGATCATTAAGAAACAAAAAAAAAATACATATTTAGATCATTAAATACTTGTTATTAAACTTTGTATAAGTGTTTAAACTTGAAAAATTTATACCCAACTCTTTACTTGATATTTAGTCAGTATACCCCGTGATCCGAGATATGGATTCCACTATTTCGAATTAATCTTTTATTTTATTAAATAATAAAAAAATATTAAGATTAATTTACCATTAACCCTACATTAAAAAATAAAATTCAATAAAAATCTCACAATATATGATGAAATTGATAGAAAAAAACATAAAAAAATGACAAAAATCTCAACTTGTTAAATTTACGATCCATTTTATAAACCCTATTTAATTAATTTAATTTTAATATCAAATAATAAAATTCAATTAAAACTTTACTTTTAAATGATAGATTTAAAGGTAAAAAAATAGCTAGCTATACTTGCCCTAAAATATCAGGATGGGCTTGAAGAGGACCTGCATGCCTAGCCCATATTTGTTTTTTATTTGTATAAAGTAGAGCAGATGAGCTGTGGTTTATCATTCCCTTGAAAAAACACAAAAAAAGACTAACAATCACAAATGACATAAATGCGGCTTGAACCCGTAACCTCATGCACACCGTACATCCTTTAATTAATTAAGCTAACGCATGATTTTGATCTAAAATGCTTAAAATAATATTAATCCATCTTATTTAACAATAAAATAAAATCTTAAAGTTTTAGTTGTGATTATAATATAGGTATTCTCTACAAATTAGCAAAACTATGGACCCCAAATAAAATATAATCAATGATTGCACCAGCAATTATACCAACCAATGAAAAATATTGGATTCAAATTAAATGATATATATAAAAAGTTTGTGTTTTCTAGATGAACAAAGTTTTTTTTTATTTAATTGCATGAATTTCTGAGGAATCAAATGCATAGTTAACGCCATTGATTAGGAAGTGTTTGGCTGGAATTATAGTTTATGAATTGGTTGACCCATCAAGATCTCCGAGTGATGAATGCAAGACAGCATGAAACTGAAGTGGGATTACAATACCTTGAAGAAACAGACACCTTTTATTTATTTTTTATATTCAATTTCTTTCCTGGAAAAGAAAATAATGTATATAAATTGAAAAAAAAAATACATTGGTGATATCACAGTGGAATAACCTCCTTAATTTTTTAAAACTCTCCAAATAAAAAACATAGTAATAATTATAGAAAAACTCCAATATCACTCAAATTATATTAATTATTAAACAATGTCTCTCTTTTCTTTCATATATAATGCTACTACAACTTTCGAATAAGAAAACTATAAGCCTTAATACTAAATAGAAAAATAAAAATAACATTTTAGAACACTAGTTTCCTAACAACACTTATCTAATTAAAAAAATAAGTAAAATAAATTTCATAAAAACTTGTAATCAAGATTACAATTAGAAAGAATAAATATTTCCAGTACACATGAGTTTTCTAATTTTAGTGTATGAAAGTTTGTAAGCGGAAACACTGCTATAAAAGTTTTTTTATCGTCGAGTAATGCCACTGGTAATTTGGTATTTTAATAAATATAAAATATTATTTAATATTAAAAAATAGATAACGTGTATTGTTCATGCAGACACGCGTTGTTGTTATTATTATTATAATGATTTTTGTTGTTGTTGTTATTGTAGTTATTATCATTACCATTATTGTTGTTGTTGTTGTTGTTGTTAGTATAATTATTATTATTGTTCTTTCTGTTGTTGTTGTTGTTGTTAGTATTATTATTGTTGTTGTTTTTATTCTTATTAGTATGGTGATGACGACGACTATTAGTATTATTGTTGTTGTTGTTGTTGTTATTTGGGTCAGGCATGTTTGTCATACCCTCAGTAAACTTGAGTCGAGCATGTTTTCCAGGCCCAAGTAATGTGAGTCAGGCATAGTTGTCAAACTCAAGCACTTTAAGTCTGACATGATTGTTGTTGTTGTCATTATCATTATTGTTGTTGTTGTTATTGTTACTTGGATCGTGCATGTTTGCCAGACCCAAGTATCGTGGATCATACATATTGTCAGGCTCAACTAAACTTGGGTCAAACATGGTTGTCAAACCCAATCACCTTATGTCTAGTATGGTTGTTGTTGTTATCGTCGTCGTCGTTATTATTATTACTTGAGCCAGTCATGTTTGCTAGACTCAAGTAAATTTAGGTTAGATATTTTTTTTCCAAACACAAGTAATGTGGGTCAGACATGATTATTAGACTTGACTAAAGTTGGGTCAAGCATTATTATTGTTCCTGTTGTTGTTGTTGTTGTTGTTATTGATATGATTATTATTGTTATTAGTATGACCCAAATATTGTGAGTCAAATATGTTTGCTAAACTCAAATATGACGGGTCAAACATGTTGCTAGACCCAACTAAACTTGGGTTAGTCATGATTACCAGACCCAAGCACCTTAGATCTAGCATGGTGGTTGTTGTTGTTCTTACTTTTAGTATTATTATTATTATTATTATTATTATTATTATTATTATTATTATTGTTGTTATTGTTATTATTATTACTTGGATCAGGCGTGTTTACCTCACCCCAAGTAAACCTTGGTCATGCATATTTACCAGATCCAAATAACGTGGGTCGGGCATGCTGTAGACTCAACTAAACTTGGGTCAGACATGGTTGTCAGATTCAAACACCTTGGGTCTGGTATGATTGTTGTTGTTGTTGTTGTTATTACTTGGAACGAATATGCTTGTTAGATCCAAGTATCGTGGGTCAAGCATGTTGCTAGACCTAACTAAACTTGGGTCAATTATGGTTGTTATTGTTGTTGTTGTTGGAATGATTATTATTATTATTATTATTATTATTATTATTATTATTATTATTCATGTTCTTATTATTGTTATTATTATTATTCTTGTTCTTATAAGTATGATTATTATTATTATTGTTATTATTATTACTTAGATCTGACATGTTTGCCAGACTCAAGCACCCTGAGTCTGACATGGTGGTTGTTGTTGTTGTTATTATTATTATTGATATTGTTATAATTATTATTATTGTTAGTATGATTATTATTATTGTTATTGTTATTTTTTTAATTATTATTATTATTATTATTATTATTATTTTCATTATAATTATCAATTGAGTTAGACATGTTTGTCAGACTCAAGTAACGTGAGGTTGGTGTGTTGCCAGATCTAAGTAAACTTGGGCCCGTATGTTTGCCACACCCCAAGTAAACTTGAATCAGACATGTTTTCCAAGCCCAAATAACATAAATCAAACATGTTGTCAAACCTAACTAAACTTGGATCAGACATCTTTCCAAACCTAAATACCTTGAGTCTGACATGATTATTGTTATTGTTATTATTATTATTATTATTATTATTATTATTATTGTTATTGTTATTGTTTTTCTTCTTCTTCTTCTTTCTTTTCTTTTTCTTATTGTTATTATTATTTTTATTATCATAATCATCATCATCATCATCATTGTTATTGTTATTGTTAATATTTTTTATATAATTATTAATATATTTGAAAAAAATATTATTACTATTGAAGAAAAACCATAGATTTGATTTGAAAGGTAAAATTAAAAATTATAAGAACTTAGGTCAACCATGTTTAATATTATTATTAATATTATAAATACTATTATTTTCATTATTATTAATACAATTATTAATAAATTTGAAAAACAAGATTATAACTATTGAAAAAAAAACCATAGATTTGATTTGAAGGGTAAAATTATTATTATTATTATTATTATTATTTTCATTATTTTTAATATGATTTATATAATTATTAATAAATTTTTAAAAAATATTATTACTATTAAAAAAATAGTAATAAGATCTTGCATGGTTGCTAGACCTAAGTAAACTTAAGTTATACATGTTTAATATAATTATTAGTATTATAAATATTATTAAATTCATTATTATTAATATAATTATTAATAAATTTGAAAAAGATATTATTACTATTAAAAAAAACCATACTTTTGATTTGAAGGGTAAAGTTAAAAGTATCGCGAGTCTGACATGATTGTCATATCTAAGATCGTTTGGATCTGACATGATGTTCACAAATCTAACTTCTAACTGTCACTACTATAACGATTTATATTGTTTTGAATCGGCCCGCAACAACACATGAGCCATCTTTTTTAGAAAAATTTTTTTCATTACAGTTCATTGATATTCTTTATGAATACCTACAATTGTAGTGCAAACAATCTAACTAGTAAAAACTTAATAGAAGAAGTACTTGAAAAAAATCATATTAATTAAGGGTTGAAATCTAAAAAAATAAATTATTTGAGGAATATTTTTTTTCTAGATTTTTGGAGGATTTTTTACAATTTAGCATTTACTAAATGAAAGTAATTATGGAAAAACAAAGGAAAATAAAAAAAAATTTACAAAGGAGAACATATAGAAAAGCCCATATATTATTATGGAATTGAAGCTGATTATTTTCGGTTTGGTTTGATTTTTATAAAAATAAAGTAATCAAATTGAAGTTTTTTTTTTTTTAAAAACTGAAATCGAACCGAAACCGATTCAAAACGACCGATTTTGGTTTGATTCAGTTTTTTAGGATAAAAACAGGTTTGGCTTGGTTTTTTCAGTTTAATTCAGTTTTTTCTGACTTTAGCTCGGTTTTTGCAGTTTGGTTTGATTTTTCTTTTGAATTTTTTTGATTTGCATTCGATTCAATTTTTTTAGTTTTAAATTTATAAAATTAAAAATAAACTGAACCGGTTATTTTTTTTAAAATTTTAATAGGTAATAAAATCAACATCAAGCTTTTCCTGGTCATCATGGCTTCCCCTGCCTCCCTCTCCCGCTCATTCCACCCAATCCTAATCGTTAAAGGCTTACACGAAACATCCCTTCTTCCCATTTTGCCCCCAAACATTTGCTCAAATCTCGTCCTTGCCCTCTTTGTTTTTCTTCTTTTTCCTTGGGTCTCCAAACTCTTCACAAATCAACACTAACCCGTCTCTCTATCTCTACTTGCCACCCTTCTTCTTCAGTCTCTCCTCCTCCTACAATTTCAATGGCTACTGTCGTTGATGAATCC
>Ga0325411_1002571_pt1 | contig 20594 bp, 15 predicted proteins | sample PopdelMetagenome_13_FD_206181 | JGI IMG/M metagenome (GOLD analysis project Ga0325411, IMG submission 206181) | Populus deltoides microbial communities from Bellville, Georgia, United States - Xylem-PdIQD-R4 | ecosystem: Host-associated > Plants > Phyllosphere > Stem > Wood/Secondary xylem...
AGGCATGAGTATTAGGATGTGGTACAACCATTCAAGCATATTGCTCAAGAACATAAAATGAGATAGGTAGAATGGACGAGGCAATATTAATAAAGTTCTGAAGATGGGACAAGCAAAACATTACTTTTCAGTGCCATCAGGCCTCCTACACAAAAAAGTCATTGCTAAAATGAGATTAGGCTTCATTAAATGAAGGATAGTAGGTGTACATACCGCTTTTAATTTCAGATTTACTTGCATTTTTTGACACTCCAAGAACAGAATAGTAATCCTGCAAATGAGATAATGTTATAGTTCTAAGTCAAGCAAACATTTAAGAACCAAATAAGCAAAAAAAGAGACAGTCAATACTGCCCACCAATGTCATCATTGAGAAAAAAATAAAACTATAGTTTAGACTCACACTATCCGCTCTCACTACAAACCGTGCTCCCCTACACTGATTTGAAGTTTGAGAAGTCCCTGTATACGATAACACAGGGAAGGAATCCCGTGAGAATAAGCTTGAGCTTGGTGCCGCCAAGTAGCTCATCATGGTGTTAATACTGCAAGATGGTTTTAAATACAGTCAATTATCCGTCTATCTATACAAAATAATTATGAGAACTCTTTATAGCACATGATCAGATGAAAATGTCATGCTAATAAATCATGTGGCAACACATGACACAAAAATCATGATACCAATAATAATAAACCGTTGTTATACAATGCTAATGCCCAAAAAAATAGTTGAACTCCTTCAACCGCCATATAACTAATTTTGAAAGGAACTGGTCCTAGGATAATAACTTAATACAGCTTTCAGTTATATGGCTGACTACAAGTAGAAAAGCACCTATTGCTTGGACCCATACCAGGTGAAAGAGCATCAAATTTCATCTTTAGATAAAAGAAATGTTAACCTCCAGGGCCCTCAAGGAGCACCAAAGTGTGTCAAATTGTCCATTTAAAAAAAATACATCAGGGTTGATCTCATAAGCAAACAGAAGAAGGATATTCATCTGATTCCAGCTTCAGAAGCGGGACAAACAAAACCACGCGAGGGGACCCATTCTTCATAGTAAACATGTGCTTTCCTCCTCGACTTGTAAAAGGACCTTCATGTCCTGCCCTTCTTTTTGTCTTGGTAAATACTAGTATTTTCTACACGATCATTTTCAAAGCAGCATTCTAAAAAAGATCACTGATAAATTCACTTTATTTGGACACGAATTCTGTTTGCATTTGTAGAAGACTTGCAGACTTGAAGAACCATTCATGATCTTAGACTATCAGGACCCTCGAGTGCCCTCAAGTGAAGAAGAGATCATGATCTTTGTCAGTCCAAAAAGGTAAAAATCTCACTACAGAGCATGTCAACAGAATTTGCTTTCTGCAATCAAGGATCTGCTACAGTGATTACTATTATGGCCTGACCACTGGCAAATTCAATACTACTACTTTTAGTTATCTGCATGTGTCTATGTAAAACAAAGTGGGCTCTTGCTGATCCAAGAGTAAGCATGAGCTGGCATGGCTAGTTCGAAGCAGTTAGGAACAAATTGTGGTGGCCCAAAGGGACTGACAGATATATAAGTATAATCTAGTGTATGTGTTTTTTTTTTTTTTTTTTGTGTGTGTGTGTGTGAGAGAGATAGAGAAAGAGAGAGGTTAAATAGATATGCTCACCCATATCGAGCTTTCATTGTCCTTTTTGGCATATAGGATCTTATCATAAACTGAGGGCGAATACCCCATTGAGCAATTGATGTGCTTCCACAAGGCATAATTGCCATCTAAATAGATTTCAGCAATAAGAAAGACGTTATCAGCTAGTTTACACCCGATGCCCTTCTTCAAGCTGAAAAAAGTATAAAGCTTTGAGGTTTAGTTTACCATGTATAATAAAATCCAGAGTGAATTGAACAAATTACTGCATACAATGTACACAATGGACAGGGTTTTGCTCATATTTTCCCAAAAAACAAATGACCAACTGATATATATAAGGCAAGAGATGCCATGTGCAGATTTAATAGGAACAAAAACATAATCAGAAACCCATTGCTAGCAGTGAAACCAATCCCTGGTCATAGGTTTCTACGTCATCAGCATAGAACCTTGCTGGGAACCTAATGACAAATGCTTGAATCAAAACCACTAAGACATAACAGAAAACCACCAGAAGTTTCACTCAACAACAGGAAGGGCTTCACACGACTTGTGGTCGACACTCCTGCTAAAACTTTAATGATTAACACTTCCATCCCAAGCCCGCATAAGGGTAACAATGCAGGACATCAAGACAACAAGCAATTAGAAAAAAGAAAATTTAACTTTTTTTTTAACACATCTGTTTATGGGGCCTATTCCATACCTTATAAGTAACTCCTTTTGTGTTTGGCAACATTTTAGAACTTCTCTTTGTTTCTCAGAACCAAGAATGGAACTTTTAGCTTTCAAATTCAGTAAAAACATTCAAAATGCCCACCAAACAACACAAAATAACATGTACAGCTAGGGTTCCAAACCCAACAACAACAGTAAAAACACCTCAAAATAGGAGACCAAAAGAGAAGCAATTTGCAATTTGGTATTCATGTGAAATAACAAAGTTTCCAGTGACCCAATAACAAAAAAAAGGACCCTATATTCAATAACAGCATCACCTAAATGATAAAACGTAACCATTAATAAAAAAAACAAAAAAATGTATCTTTCTAGCTATATATAAGAAGTCCTACAAAAGTAGGGCAGTCAAAGAGAAAGCAAAGCACCCTATATAAAAGGAACCTGCTCTGTGTATTCTTTTTCTTCTTTTCTCTTTTAAAGTCTCAGTAGCTTGCCTGCTTAGCTGCTTCTCTCTCACGCTCATACAGCGGGAGGGAGATGGAAAGGTGTTGGTGGCAGGCAGGAGTAGAAGGAAGCAAGTGAAAGGAGGATGAGGCTAGAGGTTTCTCATTGGAGAAAAGGAAAATCTAATTTAAATCGGCTTATGATTAGGTGATTTGGCCTCACTAATGTCTATTTGTACCCTACTTCTCTGCCGTTCAATATTATTCGTTTCATCTTACGTCTTAGATTCCTTTTCTTTGATACTGTCTAAAACCCAAGTTTCTTCGGTCATGTGCTACTCTGTACTCTTCCTATTATAAAATTAAATAAATGGAGTTTTTATTTTTTATTTCTTTTATTCCAAACTCTTTGGAGTCTGCACTTGCGAAGTTGTTGCATATCGGGAAACATTTTTATTTAAATTAATTCTAACTTAAATCTTAATTTAAATCTTAATTTTTGGTTTAATTAAGATTTAAGTTAGAATTAATTTAACCTCTGATATAAGGATACCTAATTAATAATCATGTTATGTTTAATTAGCATTTCACAACTCAAGAAATAAATATATAAAAAAACATATTTAAAAATATAAATATATAACAGCTTTAAAATAATTTTTATGCTTTTACAAGAAAAAAAATATGGAAATGCACGTAGGTCCATTTATAAAATCATTTTAAGAGATTTGAAATTGAATTAGTTGGGGGTTATAACATGAGAATTTTTTTAAAAAAAATTATCAATTTTTAATCTAGATAATGTTTTCAATATATCTCAATTATGGGACCAGTTTTAGGCAATTAAAAAAGAGTGTGACTATGAGGCTTGTTATGTTTCATCGTTGTATGTTATGGTGTTTCTCCTATCTGATAATATTGATTGCACTATAAACATAAGTAAGTTGTTAAACCATGCTAAAATGTTGTGCTGGGTGTTTAGACAAAGATCAATGGTCTTATATGATCCTAGCAAGTGGTATTAGAGTTATGGTTGCAGAAAAACCATAAGTGTTTGATTTTTGTAGAAAATGAAAGTAATCTAAATTGTTTTTTAGACATACCACTTTGAAAGTGAGAGAAGCACAATGATGAAAATTTTGTGCAAATTGGAGCTAAAATGAAGTTATACATGCTAATGAAATTTTGCTTAGAAAAGTCAACCTAAATGTAATGCCACATCATCATTTCATGCAAGCAACCAGTCATCGCCATATCAGCACGGTCATGTCATTGAGTTGTAAACCATCAAGTCACATATGAGTCGAGTCGAGCCTCAATTAAGGATAGGGATTAAGTGTAGTTAATCTCATATACAACCAGATATGTAGATCAATATGGACCATTCATTAGGCCAGAACTTTGTTGATCAAATTGGAGCAGTTTGAAATGTGATTTGATTTATTTCATACTTGTTTCCCAATAATTTAAATTTAATTACTCTAGATGCATCAGTACGGTTTACTTATTGATATTTAGATTGAAAGTGGTGGTGGTGGAAACATGATGAGATGAATTGCCTAGGAAATATAGCATTTAGTGATCATCTTGGTAGGTGATGGTGATGAAGAAAAAGAAGTTACACATATTGGCCCAATACATATGCTAAATTGCTAAGTGAAAAGCCAGCCTTATTAAAAGGAGTTTGGCATGACTTGAAGCCTTAAGAAAGAGGCAGAATTAGGATACTCTATACACCCAGTTATATAGAATATGGAAGATCAAGGTGTAAAGTGAAAAATTATAAAAGACCAATCCTAATAAATCGGTAATGCTGGTAGTCTCGCTAAGTGTAAAGAAATTAGACTAAAGATAACCCAGAATTTTCAAATTATTTGTGATAGAGTAAAAAATGAGACTTCATGGCCAAGTATGCAATGGAAAAATTATCAAGAATAGTCGTAGCACAGCTAACAAGTTAAAGTTATTTTTGAACAATGAAATTGTTCATATAAATGGTACTAGTAACATATTTGGAAAGACAATATGATAAATGAATATGGTATATGAAACTTTGTTTAAGGAGATTAGGTTTTAAATGGGACTATTTGTGACCCCTCCAATCTTTCATACTAGCTTACTTAGTGAAAGTATTATTCACACGATATTATTATTATATATGCTATAGTCTGTGGTGAAATGGTGGTAGTTTATAAAGTTGATGACAAATGGATAATCGAGTTCTTCATGTTCAATGGTCTGATAGAAATGTGATTTCTCTAGAGATGCTAGATTAGCTATAGTGAAATACAGTAAAGAAAAAGAAGATCGGCACCTTATTTTGACTCAAAGATATGTGATAAATGGAGCTACAGTAAAAAATACATGAGCAATAGGGGAAAATTACCAGTAGAGCAACCATCTTAAGAGCTTAGAAGACGATGAAATAGATTATTCCATACTTTAACACATGCATTTATGCCATGCTGGTGAAGAGGCTTTGCAAAGTTTAATCAAACAATGTCTATTAAAAAGCGTTAAAACTAAGAAGCATGGGTTTTGTAGGCATTGCATTCTTGAAAAATAAACAAGGATCAAGTTTGGCACCACTGTACACAACACAAAATGGATTTTAGACTATGTTCATATAAATGTATATGGGACCTTTAAATAATGAATCTCTTGGAGGTAATTAGTGTTTTGTTACTTTTATTGATGATTTCTCATGACGAGTATGGGTGTACATGATGAAATATGAAGATGAGGTCCTTAGTATCTTTTTTAAATGGAAGAATATGGTGGAAACTCAAACTGGAAGGAAGGTTTTTTGAACAGATAATGATGGTGAGTACACTTTAGATCTTTTCTTTAAAGTTTTCAAGAATATAAGGATCAAGCGATATTTCATTGTTTACAAAACATTTTAACAAAATAGAGTAGCAGAATGCATAAACTGCATATTGGTGGAGAAAGTTTGACGTGTGCTATCACATTCAGGACTAAGAAAAGCATTCTAAGGCGAGGCATTAAGCTATGCTTGTCATATTTCCAATCAATTACCTACAACAACATTAAATGGAAGAACTCCCTTGGAGGTATGGTCAAACTCTCTTGCTATTAATTATAAATCAATACGTGTATTTAGATGCTCCGCATATTATCATGTTACTGAGTTTAAGCTGGATCCTAGAGCCAAGAAAGCTATATTCTTGGGTTTTATTGGATGATAAAAGGTTATAGACTTTAGTGTTCTGAATCAAAGAAAATAATAATGACTAGAGATGTCACTTTTGACAAGTCTAGCATGTTGCAATAAGAGAAATCATAGTAGAATGAGAAACAACCAAGTGATGCATAACATGTGGAGTTTGAGACTTTACTCATTCCTATAAAGACTATTGAAACAGTCAATTTCCCTGCAAAAGAAGATTCAGATGAAAGTTTACACGAAAAGGATGTTATAACTTTAGCAACCACATAACAACAAGAATTCATTACAACAAGTAAACTAAAAAATGTTGTCGAGAAACTTGCTCAATATTGTAATATGGTAGCTAATGCATTTTTTATGATTGATGATGAAATCCTCTGTACCTATAAAAAAGTAATACAAAGTACAGAAAATACAAAATGAAAAAAGACAATGGATAAAGAGACTAAATATCTTAACAAGAATCATAGTTGAAATTTAATATAACTTCCTTAAGGAAAAAATGTAGTTGGTTATAGATGGGTCTATTCCAAAAAGAAAAGTAATCTTGGAAAAAACAACATCCGATTCAAGGTAAGATTTGTGGTAAAAGGCTATCATAAAAAAAAGAGGACAAATTATAACAAGGTATTCTCCCCGATTGTTAATCGTTCATCAATCTATATTATGTTAGCTTTGGTTGCACAGTTTTGATCTTAATTTTAGCCCAACTTGATGTTAAAATTGCCTTCTTACATAGAGATTTGAAAGAAGAAACTTTTATGTCCCGGACATATGGTTTCAAAGTCACCAAGAAAGAGAATTGGGCTTGAAAAAGAAAAGGTCATTGTATGGATTTAAACAATCTTTGTGCTAGTGGCATAAATGTTTGACAAGCTCATGACAGAATATGGATACACACGAAGTCAGTTTGACTATTATGTATATTTTTGTAAGCCCCTTGATGATTTTTTCATCTATTTGCTCTTATATGTAGATGAAATGTTGATTATATCTAAGAAAAAGATGAAGATTGATAAACTAAAAGCCCAATTAAGGAATGAGTTTGTGAAAAACCTTGCAGAAGCTAAAAAGATTCTTGGTATGGAGATTCAAAGAGACGGAAAAAAAAAGGCATGATTTGTCTGACACGGATCCAATACTTGAAGAAAATTCTACAGAGATTTGGTGCAAATGGCAAGACCAAGCCTGTAAGCACACATTTAGCCCCTTATTTTAAGCTCATTGCTTCATTGTCTCCATACACAAAGGGTGAGCATAAACATATTGCTCAAATTTTGTATACAAATATAGTTGGTGCATTAATATATGCAACGATTTGTCCGAGACTGAAATTTCACATGCTTTCAATATGATGAGAAGGTATATACATGATCTAAGAAAGGGTTACTGACATGTAACAAAATGGATCATATGATACATTCATAGCACAACTGATATTGGTTTAAAGTTTAAAAGACAGAATAATATATAATTTAGTTAGTTACGTGGACTCAGACTATACTAATGGCTTGAAAAAATGTTGTTCCACTATAGGCTATGTATTTACACTTGCTAAAAGACCTGTGAGTTAGAGGTCAACGTTACAATCAACAATATCTTTGTCAACCACTAAGGCATAGTACATGGTAGTGACAAAAACCTTCAAGAAAGTTATCTGGTTATATGGGTTGATTAAAAAACTTGAGAATTGTTCAAAAGCACGAGGATGTCCGTTGTGATAGGCAAAGTACTATTTATCTTGCAAAGAACCAGGTTCATCATTCCTGCACCAAACACATCAATTTTCGATTTCATTTTGCTCAAGAAATTATGGATGAAAGGGATATTCTACCATAAAAAAATTGGTGCTACAAATAATATAGCTGACATGCTCACAAAAGTTGTCTTGGGAATCAAGTTTCAACACTGCTTAAACATAGTCAATATCACTCAGTGTTAAGTATCCTCAAGGTGCATGGCATCATATGACGCATTGAAGGCATCATTGAGTGATCACTAGGATTAGATGGAAAAATCTCGCAAGGTTAGAGATTTATGGCAGTTTGTCTAGATTTCTCTTATCCTCTATCTTAATAACTATGCTGACCTCCAACCACCAACTTCCACTCTCCAACTCCAAACCTCCAACTTCACATATAATGGCACCATTTAGTCCCTATAAATAGGAGGCTCCCTTCATTATTGAAAAAATCAAGTGAGAGTGAGATTAATTGAGTGTGTGAGAAGTGAGCAACTTGCAAGAGAGAAAAGAGATAGAGAGCTTTGTCTTGATTTTGTATTGAGGTTTTGATGGGTGATTGTATCTTTCCTCCAATATAGTGAAATTCACTGCTACATAGACATACCATGTTAACAAACAGATTTACATGGTTCCTCAATTAGGTTCGTCCACGGAGCAGCAGATTTCCCCATAGTTTACCGTTGAAATCTGGGAGAAAATGTATCCGAAATGGTGGCCAATGTGATGCTTGTTAAGAAAGCAAATGGGAAGTGGAGAAAACGTGTAGACTTTACCACCCTAAATAAAGCTTGTCTGAATTATAGTTATCCTCTTGAGAATTAATCAACTTGTGGATTCAACGATCGACCATCACATGTTGAGTTTTTTAGCATCACATGTTGAGTTTTTTAGATTTATTTTTCAGGTATTACCAAATTAAGATGAAAGATGAAGTTCAAGAGAGAACGTATTTCATCACATATACAACTTGTTAAAGTGATGCTTTTTGGATTAAAAAATGCTAAAACAACTTGTCAAAAATTGGTTGCTAAAGTCTTTTGGATTAAAAATTGGTCACTGGTCGGAAGGTAGAGGCCAACATTGATGATACGGTGGTTAGAAGTGTGAGATCAGTTGAATGATACATGGGATAGCGAACTCAGTCGCATCATACCCTTGCAAACTCAAAGCATCATGGCGAACTTCATTTTTTGGTGAACTGGCCAAAATTTTTAATCAGATAATTAAGTAAATGCCGATAAGGGGTTTTTTTTTTAATCGACTTCACAATAAGTAATTGCGAATAAAAGAAAATAGCAAAAACGCTATTGTAATGAAGTGTCAAACCTTTCTCATAAATAGCACTTAGTAGTGGATTCCTATAATAGCAAAAGAAAACATCTTTCATGAGATTAAAGCATGATTGTCATTGACTTGGAGAAACCAACAGAGTGCATGCACAAGAAGGTGAAATATTCTAACAAATTAGACCATCTAATTATATCATGACTAAAGAAAAGCTGACGTTATTTATTACACAACACTAACTCCAGATGGCGAATGAACATACTGAATGGTAACTCTCACAGGCTAGCACAAGATGCCTTCCCTCCACAATACCATGCTACTGTCACCATCGCTCTCCTTCAAGTACCACTGCAATATCAATTACAAATTGAAAATCATATCAAGCGTAAAATTTGCACGTGGAGAAAGAAGAATTAAGGCATAGAGCTGCAAGACTAGTTGAAAACCTGTCAGTGACAACATCTTCCAGAAGATAGCAGCACATACTCCAGGACTAGAACGTAAAAGATGGCACCTATTCCAAAGCAATCTGACAAAACCTCCTCACAGAAACCTCTAGGATTTAAAATCCATGGATTTCTGAATGTTGATAGAGTTCGTAAGTTTCAACATTATCAAACTGGCTCCTTGAAGCTTCAAATAGATTCTTATTGTCACTTATTGCAACCCCGGTTTTGTTTTTCAGAAACCTCAGGCAGTGTTTGAACTAGTCAAACTGACAATTATTGCCCCAATAAGTGTTCAATAGGTTTTTATGATGATGAGTCTGCTTAAGTACTTCGTATTGACAACACCCAAACACCATGGAAAATGATACAAGGCTGCAACCCACTGTGATGAACAAGATTACCCGCAAGATGCGTTCTTGCAATTCTAGTTATGACCATCAATTCTTGGCCCTAACAATCTGTATACAGAGCTCTTTTCAGGTCAGAAAATGTCACATTTAAGGTAGCCTGCAAAACTCCTCGTATACTTAAATGAGTTTAAGGTTCAATGGAGATATGCCAACAATAACAAATGGCATTCCCTCTAAGCTACACTGCACTCCAACCAGCTCTCTTCCCTATTCCCCTTTCCTTCATCAGTTCCCTTGCTCTTTCAGCCTCATCCCATTTTCCCATAGAACCATACATGTTGGAAAGCATTATATAGTACCCATCATTTTCTGGGTCAGATTCAATAGCACATTTTGCCACCCTTATTCCTATCTCAATTTCATTATGAATTTTACAAGCACTTAACAAAGTTCCCCAAACACCTCCATCAGGACAAATTGGCATTGACTGAACCAGATCTTCAGCTTCTTGTAGGTTACCTGATCTTCCAAGAAGATCTGCCATACAAGCAAAATGCTTTAGATTGGGTTTTATAGAATAATATTGCATTCTATCGAACAGTTGCTTCCCTTCATCAACATATCCTGCATGAGTGCAAGCTGAGAGAAGTGATAGAAAGGTAATTGCATTCGGTTTAACATTTGATTGCTCCATTTGTTGGAAAACCTCCATTGCAGAATTTGCATCTCCATGCAGTCCATAACCTGAGATCATTACATTCCAAGAAATGACATCTTTCTCCTTCATTGAGTTGAACAATTCTCTTGATTGTTCAAGTTGACCACATTTTGCATACATATCAACCAATGCAGTACCAAGAGAAACATTTAGCTCAAATCCTCCTTCCTTAATATATTGGTGAACCATTTTTCCTTTCTCTAAGGATGGGAGATGACAGCAAGCTGAAAGAACTATAACCAATGTTGCTGAATTAGGGTTTAATTTTTCTGAAATCATTTCATCGAATAATGTGATAGCCTCTGCGTAGTGCCCACTGTGAGTATATGATGAGATCAAGGTGTTCCATGTGACAACATCTCTCTGCGTCCTACAAAACATTTTCCATGCAATGGACAAATTAGCACCTTTTCCGTACATGTCTATAAGTGAATTGGCGATTGAGACATCTTCATCCACTGAATTCTTAATTATGTAACAATGAACTGATCGACAAAGATTAATCAGTCCCAATTTAGAGCACGAAGAAATTACAGAGACCAGGCTGTTTGAATCAGCTTCAATGCCTAGATCTCTCATCTCCCTAAATAATTCTATACACTTCCCTTCTATTCCCATCTTACCATATCCAAAAACCATAGTGTTCCATGACTCTTTACTCCATTCATGTACACCATCAAAAAGCTTCTCTGCGGGGTTTAAAGTTCCAAACTTGCAATACATGGATAACAAAGCATTGTTAACCGTATCGTCCAAAACATAGTTTCTCCTTACAATAAGTCCATGAAAGGCTTTTCCCTCTCTCACCATCATGGAATTACCAAAACCCAAAAGGATGCAACTTACAACAATCCCATCTGGATACACATCAGCAACCTGCATATCCCAAAACAGGTTTAAGCACTCATTCATAAACCCAAATCTTGCACAAACACCAATTACTGATGTCCATGAGAAAACATCTTTATCGACAACTTGACAAAAAGAATTATGAGCCTCTTCAACATTCCCACACTTGGAATACATTGACAAAAGAGAAGATTGAACAACTTGAGAGCACCCAAGTCCAGTTTTCACAGCTAAACCATGCAGACACCTTCCTGCAATCATAGCGCCCAAATTCCCACAAGCTTGATACCCACCTTCTAGTGTCCTAGAATTAACCTTCTCACCATCCCCACCAATCCTATGCATCTCACAAAGACACTCCAAACCCTTCTCACTGTCATCATTATGCACATAGCCAATTACAAGTGCAGTCCAAGACACCACATCTCTAACAACAATTTCATCAAACATAAGAGATGCATCCTCCATAACCCCACATTTAGCGTACATGTAAACAAAAGATGACCCAACCGCAGAATTTTCCGCAAAAAGGCCAGATTTTGAGACCAGCCCATGAATGTATTTCCCCTCTTCAAGCCACAAAAGCTCGGCACAAGTGGCTACAATCATGGGAATTGTAAATTGGTTTGGTGGGGTATTATCATACCGCATTTGGATGTAAAAGTCAAAAGCTTTGAAGTAATTCCCGTTGGAAAAGTGAGATTTGATGATTGAATTCCAAAGAAAGGTGTCTTTTTGATTTGTTGAGTCAAAAACATAGGTGGATGAATGGGGTTTTCTGAAAGATGCATAGAGAGAGATAAGTTTTGATGATATAAAAACATTGTTTGCATTGCCAGTAGTGATTATGAGAGCATGGGATTTGTGTAGAGATTGGAGAGTTTGGGTCTGGTTAGAGAGAAAAGAGTCTATGTGACAGTTAAGGTAGTTAGAAGATGAATGGTAAGAAATTTGAAAAGGAGAGGGAAAAAGGCGTCTAAAGAGATGGTGGGCGGGTTTAAGGATTACCATGTCTCTGTCTCGGATCGCAGATAGAGGGGATGACCGTATAAATTATTGTGCTGTAGTCGTAGTGTTAGTCCTTTTTCTAAATTTTAATTGCAGGAGAGACACTAATGTCTCCCTTGGTCTTCGGATTTTCTAATAAATTAATTGAAGTTATCCCAATTTATACATAGAATTCTTTGAGAAATAACACATTGGTTTTGAGAAAGATTCAAGTACCATTTCGGAAAGAGAGCAAATCCCATTAACTTAGCGGCGCTGTTTTTCCTCCTTGTTTTTACGTTCATAAACACAAACATATAGACTTAACTATGGATTTACATATTCATATAGTTTTTCCTCTTATTTAGCCTCTTCAAAAAATATTTTTACTTAACCCTGCCGGGAGGTGGCCTTTTGTGGGGGAGTCTTGTTGTGAGCTTCCACTCACCTGCCTTTGTGAGCTTCCACACCTGTCTCTGTGAAGGTCCATGAGGTTTAATATGGTTACTTCCTCATGGACAGAGGAGGAACCTGGCCTTGGTTGAGTGGTAACTGCTAAACACAGCTCTTTCCTCTTGCGGTGACAAAAATAAACTCTTAATGTCAACTATGCAGTGCTATGGATAGCAAAAGGATTTTAGAGATTGACCCCAAAAGTCTTTATACGAGCTGCTGCCTTGAAGAGCACTAGGACATCCAACTGGGTTTGGAATATTGGATGGGCTTCAGGACACAAAAGTAACCATGGCAAGGACCACACTTTACATCACATGCAAAGGATACAGCCCAGGTGTTTACTGTTTAGCTCAAGAACAAAAACATACAAAATACAAATCCTCGAAAGCATACAACGATTGCTTAATTTCCTCCTTCCTCTTTACTCTGCCCTTTTCCTTCGCCAACCGACACATCAAACTCTCCATGGAAAATATTCTACCGTTCAACATCATCGTCCTTTTGTTTGTTTGTGCTGTCAAAAAATCAATACCACTACGGAGTGCGCTACCTACAGCCTGCAGAATTTATTACCTGCAGCCTGCAGAATCTATTTAATATGAGAGGGAGTAATGATATTATTATATTTATGTGAATATATATTTATTATTATTAAATATTTAATTTATTTTAAATATTTATATAATATTAGATTAATAAATATTTATGAATTTAAAGTAAAGATAAAGTTTATAGAATAAAAATGTTTTGCAAGATAATTATAAAGTTATTATAATTATAAGATTTTTATTGTATCAAATCATTGTTTTTAAAATATTTATGATGGATGCTCTCTTGTATACTGCATATAAACCAGTACATGTTATATTTTTTTTATTTATAAAAGGAAATAATTGTTCTCATAAGTTTAGATATAAGAGATTCCTGGAACTAATATGTAGGTGTTTGTCATAAGACATGTATACTAAACTGACCCACTTGAAAATTTCATATAAAAAAATCATCTACGTCTATGAAAAGGCTCATATGACAGTTGTATAAATGATCTTTAAACTTTAAATCACTAATTTATTTTATATAAAAAATATTATATTTTAATCTTATTACTTGTTATCTTAATCAAGATAACAAAGAGATAGACATTAGATATAGCATGAACTATATAAAAGTACTTAAGTGATTAAGAAAAAATTCATCATCTTAGGTGAATTAAAAAATATATATTCTATTTATTCTTAAATAATATTTATAGAGAAATCATAGATCAAGGAGGAATAAAATTTAAAAAAAATTATAAATCTTATTCAAACGATCAATGATATTATATAAAGAACAAACATGATTTAATATAATAAATATATTTTATATTTTAATATTAAATCAAAATATTATTAATAAAAATATATTAATTATACAAAGAAATTAATCACTCAAAAATTAAATTAAATCACTAAAAACTTTTATAATATATATCTATATCTCCATCGACCAACTATACAAGGAATAAAGCAGTTAAGCCTGGAATATAATTCATTCATGAGGATAACACTCTCCCTCCATATGCACTAGACTGATGGAAAGAGCACAAAAGAGACTTGAACTTAAGTGATCATAGCGATGAATGTGGTTTCCAAATACTTACTCAAGTAGTTCCATTTACCATGTCTTCTTTCTAATAAAAACTGTTTAATCACTCTTCAGCTTTGACTCCCTTTTCAACTCCCTCAAATTCCTAGTTACATAATTCCTCACCATTCAAACAACTTCCAAAAGGCTTTGATTTGAGGTAGAGCAAAGGACTGTGAGTTCTACATCCATGCCTATGATGGTGTAGAAAAAGGGCAGTTCAGCTTTCATTCAGTAACATACGAATAAGCAATTTTTGGATAAGCCTATAATTAATATAGAATATAATAAATAAATTAAAACTAAATGTGCATATACATACAGAGATACAGAGGAGCGTCCAAAACTGTCAGCAACAAAAGGAATGCAACAATCACAGAAAAAGTTCTCCAGTTTTTGCAGTGCAAACTTTTCAAAATAGGAGATTGCAAGTGTTACCTAACCAGTTTCCTCAGAGATGAGGGGATTGAATTGATCTACTTTCTCGTCTCTCAATAATTAAATGAGTACATTTATAAGCTTCGAATTGTCTTCAGTGCACGCAAGTTGCAATCTAAATAGAGAAATCAGAAACTCCTGAGTTCTCCTCATCATTCTAGGTAGGTATTTCAATCTGACTTAGTACCGTTTCCATGGCTTGCTTGCTTTGATAAAGGATGACTGTCAATGAAGAAAGACTTTAAGTGCTTATACAGCTCCTTAGGCCTCTCTGCATTGAGCGCATGACCGACATTCTTTATTATCACTAATTCTGCATTATCTCCGATATGCCTGCACAGGTCAACGAAGAAAAATCATTAACTTATTATTGCATCAACTAGCACAGTTACTAACCACAAAAGTCCCAGTTGATTGCTGAATAGATGACCGTATCAGGAAGGGGAGTAGGTAGAGCAGGTTCCAAGATTGTTCAAAAGTGGATGCTTTTATGTTCTTTCCTATTAGATAGATATGAAAGCTTGAAAAGTACACTGAGCTGAACAGGTACTCAAGAATTGATTACCTTTCTAATCTGTGTGCCAATTCCAGGGGGAAAACCTGGTCATGTTCTCCCCAGATTATTAGTGTAGGCTGCATAGAGGAAAAATACTCCTTTTAGAAGGTGCTCAAGAAGATCAACAGCAGCTAAATTTGAACCAGAAAATATTCACACATATATGTATTGGAATTGAAAGAGGTGTTAATATTACAGTACCTGAGTTATCTTAGGAAGATCTGACATCTTTCTATCTTTGTGTAATGCCTGGATTAATTCTTCCTTCTCTTGACGGAAATCAGTGCACATTACCTGTTCACAAAACAAAAATGATGACAAAACTTCCAAACACGACTCATTCTACTTCAGAACAACTTACATGCAACATAAACGAATAGTGTGCAAATTTGAGACAAAAAAAAAGATGAAAATGAAATAGCACTAGATGTGACAGAATTCCACTTTCTGCAGCAACGAGATGTTTTTTGAGTCACATGCACTCGGTCAATGAACTACAGTCAGCACACATCAAGGGCCTCTTTGAAGGCCTTTGACATGATGCCGAAGATGAGAATGGCGAGGCCTGGTGAAAAATCGAAAAACAAAAATGTAGCAACCTCTAGAAAAGACTAGCTACATTAATGAGAAATGTGCTCAGACATATGCAATTCATATTAACTTCTCAATCTTCAGGCCAAGTAGCATGGAATTTCAAAGCCCTCGCTATTCTTTCTAATTAACTTGAAATTCTCTTGCAGGAATGTCTTAGTACTACTCTTCAAGACCATCACCTCTGTAGCTTTGGCTTCTTTGGATATCATGATTCTATATAATAAGCAGCCTAACAGATTTTGTAATCAGCTGTTTATGATCATCTCAAAATCACTTAGTACAATAGCTATGCTTCTTGTCCGAAAATGACATAACATCTGCCTCCTTGTTCAGGCACTTCCTGTTGCAGTTTCGACTTTATAAATGGACAATTAGTTTTATAAAACTGGAACGTGACTGATTGATCTTGCATTAAGAGTTGATCATGAACGACCTCTTTAAAATATGAGTGGGATATTCAAATGGGCATGTCAAAAGTAAAAAAAAAAAGAACACTGCTCATTTTGCAGATTTACGAATACACTCTCTTTTGCCCCACTATTTTTCATGCCATGCGAGCTCTTTCTCTCTAAAATTCACAGCAATCAAATTATCTGCTGCAGGGTCATTCAGGGCCAAACTTTTTCTCACCCACGCCCAATAGTAGATACAGAGTTAAGCTGCATTAACAACTACTCTGTCCAGCGCAATGAAATTGTGCCCCCCCACAGAAAAGGATAGGTAAGAGTCACCACTAGGGTCATTAAAAACTGTGCAATAAAACTGTGCCCACGCACAAAAGGAAAGGTCGGTATACTAAAATGTGTACGCGTCATAGCTTACTGAATTAACAAGGTAGTTAGCAATTAAATCACACATTCAACTTCAATGAATATGACAATTTTTTGCTAAAATCCTAAAGAATTAAATACAACTATTTTCCTTTCCAAGTTTAATACACATTTGTTTTTAATCTGAAAGTATAATCAATACTCTTCCACATATGAATCTACAAAGTCTCAAACGTATTACATGTGTGTTCAAAGCAACATCTAAGATCATCATAACTTCATTGCTATGAAAGCATTGACGATTATGCACTATTGAAAGGGTTCGTCTGACGCATGCTAGTGCTCTTAGGTAGTGTGGTTGTCCTGTTTTTGGCCGTTGGTTCAATCTAAAAGTCGAGAATTCAGACGTGAATGATAGTGAATTTTTCAAAACGTTTTTATGAATATGAAGTGTAAACTAATTAAGTGCACATTTTAGCTTTTCTCACATTAAAGAAAAAAAGAAAACGCAAACTTTTTTTCTTCTTTTTTCTTAGTTTTAAAGCAAGAGATGTCATCTATCCAACTTTGAAGTGTGCACCGAACTCATGAAAGCTTGAAACTAACCTCGATAAAATCTTGAAGAAAACAAGAGGGCATACTGGATGGTGGTTTATAAAAAGACAACCTCACCAACTGTCTAGCTTTTTCAGGTGTTTGTGGAATCAAGACCTCAGCAGCTTCCTCAATACTTGTCACCACCTTAAAAACCCCTCCTCCACCCACATCCTTCTCTTCAAAACATACCCCGGCACATCCTAGAGCCACGCGCCCCACGCGCTCTTTAAACTGTGCCGCCATGCTATACGCCACGAACCCGCCATAGCTCAGCCCAAACACGTCCATCTTGGTTACTTTTTGGGCTTCCATTAGGCTCATAACGCATTGCGCTTGGAACGACTCGGACCTTTCTGCTCTTGTTGTGTAGGATTCTCCGAAGAATAGGAGGTCCGGTACATATACGTTGAATCTGGGCATGAACTGGGGGATTAGACCGTTGAATTGCCACATTGCGTTGGCACCGAAGCCGTGGATTAATAGTAACGTAGGTCTTGATGGTTTGTGTCTCTTTGGGATCCAACAGTGCATGATCGTGCCGTCGCCGAGGTCGGTTGTGGATGATTTTAGGCCTGCTCGAGTGAAGGAGTAACGGTAGCATGAGTCCTGTGTTGCAGCAAAACTAAAGCACTTTGCCATCGGGGTAAGTTTCTTTAGGGGAGGAGATTAGCGAGGGATAGGGGGTTCTTGTGCGGTTTTAGTTTCAGAAATATTCTGTGATGAGCTTGGTGAAAAATAAAAGATGGTGAAAGAATTTACGGATTCTATTATGATGAGAATATATGAAAAAACGTGAGCGAAAGAGAAAGATGATAGATGGTGGTGGTGGTGGTGGTGGTGGTGTCGTCGTCGTCTTCTATGGGGATGGGGGGATAAAACATTTAAGTTACTTCAGAGGTCATTCTCTGATTTCTTGTTTTGTAGATTTTTCTTCTTCTTTTTTTCTCTTGTAGAGGTGTTTTTATTTTTAGGCTTCTTAATAAGTAAAACTCTCTTCTTTTTGCAATTACAGAACCTGGTTTTGCGGATCTGGTCCTTGTCTGGAACCATTTTTTAAAAAAAAAATAAAACACAAATTTAATTAAATTTAACCCAAATAATTGAACCGGTCAATTAACAATATAGTTAAAATTTAGTTTAATTTTTTATAAAAAATAAATGAATTAACTGGGATTAATTTGTTCAACTTGAATCTTAAACCGGAACATGATTCTTTTGATTTTATAACTTTGTATTTTTTAGTAATATTATCTTGAATGTTAAAGGAGTTTTTTATTTCATGGTTCTTAAAAAAAAAATCATTTTTCAGTTTTTTCATCTAAATTGTACCTTTTTGTGTTATATTAATTCATTTGGGTTAATATGTTTTTTTTTCTTCTATTCAAGTTGAAAGCAATTTTTCTTGTCAACTTGTAAAAAAAAAGTATTTATTGCTTTTTTACCTGAATTAGGAAAGTCTTTCGATTTGATTTGATTTTTTTTTCTGAGTAGAATGAACTTTGGTTTCAATCATAAAGGGATTGTCTTATTCTTTTTTCTCTCATTTGTTAATTTTAATTTAGTATATTTAATAATATAATAATTTGAAGTCCAAGAGCAGATTTGATGATGCTAAACTAAAATAACAATTTAAAAAAATTATAATTTTTTATTTAAACATGAATTTGCAGAGGTTTTTTTTTAAAAGTAACTATGAAGTTAATACTTTGACTATTAAATCTTTAAATTTTAAAAATTTTATCAAGGACTTTAATTTTAAAAATCTTGATTATTTTATAATTTTTATTACGAACCGATACATCAATTAATTTTAAATTTAAATAAATATTACAATTAAAAACCCTGATATTAATGAAAAAACATTCACGATTCTCAATACATTCACGAATATACTATCTTGCCAAAACTTTTGACTTGAATGTTATTTCACTATTTATTTATTTGCATTTTAACAATTTATCCATTTATTTTATGAACCAATGAATGTGAGCGATGGAATTGTTCATGTTTTTGGCTTTTCTTGTTGTTTTTTCCAATGCTGACAGGGATCCATTGGATGATATTAATTTGTTGACGAGGAGAGGTCAATAAAGACCAGACGTGAAGGGAGCTTTCCAAGATGACATTTGATCTAACTCTAGACATGTCCTAACATCATCGCAAAACTAAGGAAAATTAGGAGCGAATGTTTGAAACACCTTGCTCCATAGTTGAATATTCAAAACATTTGACTTGAAAGCTAGATCTCGTGTTTCAAGCATTCAATCTGTTATTCTTCCTCTTGATTCTTTTGGGGGGAAAAACAGTCTGCGATGAAACTAGTCACGTGTTCATCAGAAAAAAATGATTTTCCTATTGTTAAGCGTATCAGCAGCACTGTAAGGAATAATTTATAATCAAGCACTGTATTCTCTAGAATGGATAAGATGTTATGTTATAGAACACACGATCGATGACTAACCTCAATGAAGTCCCAGAGAAAACAAGAAGGCATGCTAGGTGGTGGTTTATAAAATGACAACCTCACCATCTCCCTGGCTTTCTCTGGTGTTTGCGGCAGCAAAATACTGACAGCCTCCTCCGCCGTTGTCACCTTAAACACCTCCATGCTCCCCGTGTCCTTCTCTTCAAAACAAACCCCGGCACATCCTAGAGCCACGCGCCCCACGCGCTCTTTAAACTGTGCCGACATGCTATACGCCACGAACCCGCCGTAGCTCAGCCCAAACACGTCCATCTTGGCTACGTTTTGGGCCTCCATGAGGCTCATAACGCATTGTGCTTGGAACGACTCGGACCTTTCTGCCCGTGTTGTGTAGGATTCTCCGAAGAATAGGAGGTCCGGCACATAAACGTTGAATGTGGACATGAAATGAGGGATTAGACCGTTGAATTGCCACATGGCGTTGGCACCAAAACCGTGGATTAATAGTAGCGTGGGTATTGATGGGTTGTGCATCTTTGGAATCCAGCAGTGCATGATCGTGCCGTCGCCGAGATTGGTTGTGGATGATTTCAGGCCGGCTCGTTTAAAGCAGTACCTGTAGTATGAGTCTTGTGCTGCAACGAAACTGAAACACCTTGTCATCGTGGGTAGCAATGTGTACCTGTTTTTAGATTTTGGCTTCACATATACTAAGATAATTCAGGGGAAAAAACGTTTTGTCATGATTGGTTAGTGAAAAGAGTGAGAGTGAGAGTGAGAG
>Ga0325411_1002572_pt1 | contig 20591 bp, 10 predicted proteins | sample PopdelMetagenome_13_FD_206181 | JGI IMG/M metagenome (GOLD analysis project Ga0325411, IMG submission 206181) | Populus deltoides microbial communities from Bellville, Georgia, United States - Xylem-PdIQD-R4 | ecosystem: Host-associated > Plants > Phyllosphere > Stem > Wood/Secondary xylem...
CATTGAGAAAGGCCATAAGGCTATTAGGTTATCTAAAAGTGTAAAAGGAGTATAGAGCTTTTATATATATATATATATATATATATATATATATATATATATATATATATATATATTTTTTTTTTTTTTGACATTTATGCCACATCCTCGTATAGTTTATATAATCAATCTGCATAAATGAACAATAATATCATATCTTTACAATCTATTTAGCAATCATGTGATCATTGATATGAATTGCATAAGTCTTTTGATGGATTTCTTTTAAAAATTTATTGACTTCTTTATCAACATATCTTAGCAAGACTATGTCATGTCTTAATTGACAAAAGAATTCCTCAATGAAAAAGAAATTAAATGATAATCTTCTAATGATTTTTTTTTACTTTCTCAATTATGTTTTTTTGGTATTCTTGATTTTTAATATACCTTATAATATTATAGAACCATGATTTTTTATCTGGTTCTTTTTTGATACCCAAGCTATATGCTGTAACATCTTGTATTTCAATTTTGATTGGCTATATTTTCATTTTGTCATAAATTTTAAACATCACTTCTAGTATTGTCAATTTCTTCCATTTAGTTCTACCCTTGAGTAGGTGATTAAAATTTATCATCTCAAACTTCTTTATTAATAAGATTATATATTGTTGATATAAAACAAGTTTATAGTGTCGTATTTTCCACTTCCTTTTTATTTGTTGAATCATTATTGTTGAATTTGTTGGTCCTATGGTATCCATTACTCATGATTTTGATTAATCAAACCATTAATTGATTACTAATTATTGCCTTAATTTTATGTTATTATAGGTTTAATTATCATTCATATTATTTCAAGGATTTTTTATATATCTTAAAGTTATGAGAATCTTGGAATAAATTAACAAGATTAAGATTAGTTTTAGGTTGATTTGTTATTGTAACTCAAGTCCAGGATTTAATCTGACTCCTCAAAACAACTCCTAATATATAAAAAAAACACATTTGAAAAGTTAACCTTAAAATAATGTAAAACATTTTGTGTTTGTAACTAAAAAATCTAAAACCACTAGTAAACTAGATAACCATACTAGACATAAAGCCTAAAACCTATAATAAACTAGATGACTTGTGGTAAATAAGTTAGCCATGCCAAACACAAAGCCTAAGATAGCTAGTAAATATCTTTATCTTTCAGCTATGTGTTCAACCTTGTGCATTGGATTGGAACCAATGCTAAACCCAAGCGCCTTGAGTTTGGAATCAATGCTAGACCCAAGCGTCCTGGGTCTGGCAACCATGTTAGCTCCGCGTCTAGGCCTGAGAACCATGTTAAACTCATCATGTATCTTTTTTTTTTAATATATGAATACTCTTATAATTGTTCTAAAAACATATTTATTTTGTATTTTTATCTGTCTTTTTAACCAAGTTTTTTTCTTCTATTTTGGGACATTAACTACACATATCCCTAAAATTCACTCAATGTTTTTTTTTATTAATCTATAATTTTAGTGAAGAAATCATCTATAAAATTACACGAATTAAGGTAGTCAAAAGGACAATAAGTTTTTTACATATACAATATTATATTTTCCTACAACATAATGTATCAATTCAAAAGTTTAAAAGTTTTCTCTTATGATCATATATTTTAAATTTTCGTATATACTAATAGTTATAATATAGAATAAACTCTCATTGTAATAAACTTTGACAATTATATCATGCAACAACATCTTAAATTTTAAAAAATATGAACCCTTTAAAAAACTATCCAACACTTATATGAAAACATAAAATTAATTTTTTTATCCACAATGCATACAAAAAAAGAAAATTTATTTTTGTAGACTTGAAATAAATCAATTAGAACTCAATATTTTTTTTTCATTCTTTCCTCTTCGGATATAATAAATTTATAAAATAAGTTGCACAAACAAAAAAGAGTTTACAGTTAAGTTCCACTGCATATGAATGAAAAATCCTGCTTAAATAAGGCAGTGCTTGTTTTTGCAGTCCAATCATGTTTTTAAAAAATTTTAAATTTTTTTGACCTAGGTGTGGTTCTGGCATGGTTACCAGGCCCAGACCCTTGGGTCTGACAACCATGTCAGACCCAAGGTGCGCGGGCTGACAACCATGCCAGACTCAAGATACGTGGGAATGACAAACATGCATGATTTAACAAACAACAAACAAAGAGGATAATTGTGCACTTTAGTTGTTAGGAGAAAGAAAAGAAAGAAAAAACACAAATAATTGATCATCGACGACAATCCAACCATTATCTATTTACATGCGCTACACCATGTGGAAGAGAGCACGACTACACATCTAGTTAAACGACGAATAACTAGATTTGGCCACAGGAAGCGTCACACGCATCTCTTTAATGGCGCAGGTGCTGCCCACTTGCTGAGGCATGAGGAACATCTGCTCACATCTTTTCAATTTAAAAATAACAAACACATCATGAAAATACTAAAATGCCCCCCATAATACACACAAAATACCAAAATATCTATGTAAAGATATCAAAATACCCCCAAAGAAAAAACTTTTTTTAATCTTTTTTGAGGGTAAAAGTGTTATTTGACTGTACTTGAAAATTTGAAAATCTTAAATACCCTTGTGGAAAAAAGCCAAAGAAACATTTATCTACTTGTAAAAAGATGATAAATTAAAAATAAAACTACTATTACAATGCATAAAAAAAATCTTTTAATTACAATAATTTCTCCATCCTATTTAACTTTTATTATAAAAAAACAGAGAGGTATTAATAGAAAGAATGCCCATGATAGCTTTATTCACGCAATGAATATTTCTATCATGCCAATGGAATGGTTTCGTTACAATGGGCTTGAGCCGTCAGAGCCCAATTATTTAACTTCCAAATCAAAGTTAAAGAAACTAGCGGGAAGCAAGCATGTGATGCGAGCTGTGACAGGGAGACCAAACCAAACTTGGCAGCCACCAACACTGGTCTCACGTCAACCACCTAACATCGCCTCTCCTCTCCTTTCTACACTCTCATAATTGCACACTCTAATCAGCAATTACCTCTCTCTCTCTCAACTACATTTCATTGGTTCTCTACTTTTGATCTCCATCCAGTAATGTGGCAACTAATAGTCGCAGGATCCACTGCTTTTGTAGCCAAACACATTTTTACTAATCATTATTCACAAATTGAAAAATGCGAGGAAGAGGAAACCCTCCAAGAATGCACTCCTGCTGCTACTGCTTTATTTGACTCTTCGCTGGTGACAGACGAGTTGTGTTTTTGCTTATGAACTTCAATTTTTTTCTTAGTTTTTTTCTCGAATTGGAACTTGCCGTTAATTTTGCAATGCATCAGGTGATGCTTTGTTAAATAGAAATTGCAAGGAAGTTGTTTAAGCACAAGAGATACTTGACTTCTAAAGAATAAAAAGGTGATAAGGAATGCGTCTTTTTGCTACGGGAAATTATGTGATTGCAGATGGGGTCGGTTGTCTTGTAAAGACAATGATGGGGGTATACTAGTTTAAATGTATAGAGAAATGTGTCGAGCCTTTTAATTATTTAACGAAAAGTTCAAATCATTTGTTAAATCATGATGAAGTTCCTCGTTAAAATATTAAGAATTGATTGATAGGTGATGAAAAGACAATGATCGGGCCATTGTTTTTTTGACAAAGCTACTGCGAGGATATAATGTCTACTGTTACGATTATAATAATCAAACGTACCTGGTTTGCCTTCTTGCTGGCTTAATCTGCGTCATGACTGCTAACCTTACCATTGCTTGGAACTGCATTTGTGCTAATTTTGTTGTTTCACATTATGGAAGTAATTTTCTTTTTTACAAGTTTTTGTTTGTTTATGTTCAGCATGGTTGTGGAACAATGATGGTGACATGCCAATTTACATCGTTTAATATGCAGACAGCCCTTTGCTTGGTTGGGGACTTGGTGTTGGAATCATGTACATGATGTCTACTGGGAAAGCTGAGATTAGTAAGCTAAGCACTTCCATGGAGGTGATGTCAAAAGTTGTTCATGAATTAAGAACTGAACTCTATAAAAGAAAAACAGCACATGTTGCTACAAGCTCGAAAGATAATAGTACTGAAAAAATGCAACTAGTGGTTAATAGAACAAACATGGTGGATAGAGAATCCAGTGGTATGAAAATGTGTGGGCTTCCTATTGCTGATGATGTTGAATACCCGAGTAGTGTTCTCACTGAAGAGCCTGAGCCAGAGCCAGAGCCAGCAGTGCTTGAAATGGATCAACTGGAAGCAGGGCTCGAGTCTGAACTCTGCAAAAACATCCCTGGTCCGGCACTGAAGCTTCTGGACATGAAGTAACATGGCTAAATTTGGGCAAGGTGAGTCATTCAAGTACCACTTTGATCCTTTCTTAAATTTACCCAATGCTTGACTGTGTTCCTCGTTAGCATTCTGAACCTACCTTCGAGACTTGAGACAGATTTGTGTAAATTTCACTTAGCGTTTTGCCATTTCCATGAAGTTATTTTTTTTTTTAATTTATGTATTTCACCTTAACATTTTTTATTATGAAATGCTAGGGTTTGTTTCATTTGCTACAGCTACGATATCCTTTGCCTGGAGCTTGTATATTTGTGAGGTAATTAAAGTTGCAGCAGAAGTCCTCGTTTTTTTGTCTATGTTCTATTAATCTCCATCACGTCTTGGCTTTCAAATCATTCTTACGAGGCACTGGGTTCTGCTATCATTAGAAAGGTTCACTTATTAACTTAAATTTCCATGTTGGAAAAAACATACCCAGTCATGTGCAACAACAGTCGGGGTAAACAGTTTGCAAACCAGATTCATGCAAAGACAATAGATCCTCAGTACTTGCCAAAGTTACAGGTATGCTGACGTAGGACTAGGAGAGAAAAGAATCAGGCAGGATACGAGAGAATAGAATCAGGCAGAGGCAGGATACAAGGGAGGAAGAGAAAGGAGAGCAGCCCGAAGAATTAGAGGGACAAGTGAACTAGAACTCAGTAATCAATATTCGTGCGTCGACCCTCATTAAATTGAAATTTCATTCAATTCAATGTTAACTTTGCTTTCTGTTTGTTCATTCATTTATTTTCTTTTATTATGATACCTTTAATCTTCTGCCTAGAGTCTAGAAATCAACTAGCTTTCACTAAAATGAGTGCTTCTTGATTGACTTTTGCTATACTGCCAGCTTGTTGGTTAAAACTCTCTCCCCCCCCCCCCCCTCCAGAAAGGAAACCTGAAACTTCAGATGACCTTTTGTTCTCTTCTTGGGAAAGATCATTGCTCAACAGTTTGTTTCACATTGCCGAATTACTTGATTGCACTTGAAGCTCCTGTTCTTATTTGGGTACTTTGAGGATAAGACTGGAAAAGCATGAGATAAGATAAATTCATGGTTCAGTGGTGGTTGCTTGTGTAGAGACATTATAGATTGGTGGAGCCATGGTGGGTTTGCCTTTGCTGGTCCTATGAAGATAGGGAGATGACCCCATTACATGTTTTTGGACAGCACATTCGTGACCTGTGAATTTTCATCTTCCCTACTTGATTAAAAAGCACCTCACTTTTCACTGTGCCCACCACCCTCTTCATTGAAATGATCTTGTCAAGTTGAAATATGGAGAGCACTGCCACTGACAAGTTGAAAGGCCCCAAGATTTCAAAAAGTCTCAAACCTAGAAAAACATGGATTTTAAGATTAGTTGAAAAGGAAAGCCTGGGAAACAAAATTTACGGTAGATAGTAAGGAGATGCTTTACATCACCGACGAGAAGATTACTGACCATGTCTTTGCTTAAGAGTGATATTAATCACCAAGAAAGAACTAGCAATGGAACTATATGAATTGCTATTATATTGTGTAAAAAACTGCTGTGCTAATCTAGCAAAATTAGGGTTCAAATTCCCGTTTTAACTTCTTGCCCCCCTCCACAGTTGCAGCCTGTGAATATAAAAGCATTTAAAAAGGGAATGTTTCATCTGCTCGAACAACCCGTGATCCAACATCAGCGTGGAGTAAAGTCTAAGAAAAGTTTGACAATCTAGTGATGTAGAATTTGCTGAGAGTTGAGGGAGGCCCATACCATGTCCATGACGTGTGAAGCAGTAGGAGAATCACACAGGCATGGCTTTATTCCCCCGAATAAAATATCAAAAGGGAACAGCCATGTTTCCTAAGAAATCAGGAGCTCCACCAAGTTTTAAGCTTCAGCAAGAATGGTTGTTGAGTGAATTGGTAGGATCGATCAATCAACAATCCAGGTTGAAGGCTTCAAGGGTAGTATCATTTGTAACGACCCCATTTTCTTGAAGGCTACTTGATTAAAGTAAAAGAATCCTGTTTGTTTGAGTAATAAATAAATGAAGTAAGTAATTTAACGTCTCGCTATAATTTAATCACCTACCAATCATGGAGTGACAGAATGAGTGGACTACCCTTCACACACTCACTCCACCGACCTTCACCTGTTCAATCCTAACAATAGAACTTAACAAAAACCACTCATATTTAGCTCTAAAAGAACACGTTTATTTTTATGTTTTTAAAACATTTTAGAAAAAAAATTATTTTTTTTATTTTTTTCTTTACTTCAAATTAATATTTTATTATTATTTTTCAATCATTTTGATACGTTAATGTAAAAAATAATTTTTAAAAAATAAAAAAAATATTTTTTGATGTTTTTCCAAATGAAAAACACTTTGAAAAGCAACCGTAACCATACTTTCAAACACGCTGCCGGGACTACGGCACGTCATAGGTATAATTTTTTTTTGTAAAATATTTAAATGTTGTAAGTGTGTTTTTTTTTTTAAATAACAAAAATCTAATAACCCGAGTTATAATATTGATACTAATTAGCTATGGAAAAACCTAGTCAAAACTTGTTGATATTTTTCATTTTTTAAAAAAAGAACAGTGCCATTCTTACATTTTATAAAATTAAAAAACAAGGTTGACCCGGGTTAATTTAAGTCTACCAACCTAACTCGTGATTCAGGACTTGCTACGAGTTGATCCTTGGGTTTGGCTTGAAAATTGTGCGATAGATAACTTTTAAAACCTGTTACATGATTCATTAGAACGAAAACACTATACATGAAAAAACAAAGGAGTCCAATCCTCAATAAATAAAATGCCAAAGGATCTAAAACTAAAAAAAAAGAGTAATTAAAAGAATGAGAGTGAAAATCCAAATAAAAAATAAATTAGAGGTCGAGAACAATTCTTTGATCGGAGGGTTAAATTGAAATAAAACAATTAACAAAGGACAAAAAAATAATAAGAATGAGAACCAAATTATAGTCTTGAACGGGTTGAATAAGCTAGTTTATTTTAATGAGATGATAAACAAAATTGGCAACAATGGTAAATGAGTTTTTTTTTTACATAAAATGACAATGATAACCTCGAAATAAAAACCTTAGGAAGCAAGTGATTGGGTAAAAAAGAGCCAAAAAAATTGACCCGAGCAAACCCGAAGCTGCGTGATAAATATGTAAGTTGGATAATAAGGTGCGAGCAAACTTGAGCTAACCCTCAAAACCTATAGCCCTGGTAATGAGATTAGGATAATCTGATAGATGACCTATTTAAAACCCGACCCAACAGTTTGACCCATGACCCAGGTGATTCGAGGCCTAGAACGTGTCGGGTTCCAACAAAAATAGGGGGATGATTGATTGACCCGGTCTGATCTAGTAAAAAAATAGGGTTACCCTAAATCTATTTAGCCCTGGACAAACCTACTAAAAATCCTTTGATCTTTTTTTTTAAATGATGTTATTTTTATATGTTTATAAAAAAAGGGGTTGACCTGTGTCAAACAACTTGACTCGGGTCAACCCACTTGATTCATGACTCGTTTCTTGCCCTGGATTGACCCTTGGGTCAGGTTTGAAAGCCATGCCATATATAACTTTCAAAACTCGTGACATGGATCATCACATCGGAAGCACCATGAATGAAAAAACTGAAAAGTCAAACCATCAACAAATCACATATTGAATGGTGAAATTGTGGAAAAAAACCAATTAAAAGAATAAGGGTGAAAATTTAAAAATAAATAAATCAGAAGGCACAAACAATTCTTTGATCAAAGGGTTAAATTGAAAAAAATAAAATAAAAAAGAATTAAAAATATGAATACCAAATTGGAAAAAAAACTTGAATTGAATGATGAAATTAAAAATTACCAAAATCTTGATAAAGGGGCAAAGAAAAAAAAATAACAAATTAAAAGAAGAAGGACCAAATTCAAAAATATTATATATGACGAATTAGAATTGAGGACTAAATTAAAAAATAATAATTTATATAAGGGCTAAGGAAAAAAGTAAAAAATCAAAAAAATAAGGACCAAATGAGAAAAAATAAAATATACCAAATTGGAATTGAAGGAATAAGTTAAAAACAAATAAAACTTCTATAAAAATATTAAAAAGAAAAATCAGAAATAAAAAAATAAGGACTGAAATTTAAAAAGCAAACTAAAAAGGACAAATTTGCATTTTAAGGGAGGAAAGAGAAAATAATAATAATAAAAAAAAGAGGACGTGGTGGTGCATCCAATGAATTATGGAAGGACTTGTTTGGTCATCATAAGATGTTACACGTACCGCCTAAAAGGCACGAAGCTTCCCACCACGTGTTTTCAAGAGAAGAAAGGCCAAACTACTCCCCACGCAAATGATATTTACTATCAAACCTATTTGAAAAGACCCAAATAACTTTTGGTCAATGATTCATCTCTCCTTGACTGCAAGGGAAAAGATGGTTTTTAACTGTACAAAGAAAAAGGAAAAGGCAAAAATACCTTTAGCTAACCGTTTTATACTTTTTGAAATTAGGGGTAATTAAGTAATTTAACTATTTAAAAATTATATAAAAGACATAAATACCCCCATACAATTATTAAATGACCAATGGACCGTATAAAAAGACCAAAATAACCCTAAATCTAAGGCTTATGATTTTTTTTTTGTTAAGGGTAAAAGTTTCATTTCACTATAGCAATGAATAGGAAAATGTTTGTATGGATACCGTGAATTTTCTTTCTATTTTAGTTGTTTTTTATCCAACATCCAACACATATCATCACTACTACAACTTTCTAACTTCAAATGATTTTTTTTTAAAGAACAAAACTAGCATAGTTAGGAAAAAAATTTAGCAAACTAGTATTGATCAAAGTTTTTTAGAAAGTAGCACAGTTTAGTAAAATTCACAATTATTCAATTTTAAAAAATCATAGTTAGGAAAAGCAATATTCTAAAGAGATGGTTAAAATGGGCTAACATTAATTTAAAGAGGAGAGAGAAAAGAAAAGGAAAAAAATAAAATTCTTGGAGGCACACTGAAGCTTTGATGACAACATATCCAGTACCATAAAAAATATTTTGAAGAGAAGAATTCAACGACGCCAAAAAAAATCAACAACGGTGGTTGAAGTGGGCTACAAGAGTCCTCTAAAGACAATGAGCCACTCGTCACCTTTGGGAGGCATGCGTAAACCCCATGTTTAATAGTGTAAAACCTTAACAAATAATAATAATAATAATAATAATAATAATAATAATAATAATAAAATAATAATAATAATAAATTATATAAAATACTTATGATTGAAAATTTGATGAAAATTAGACATGTGTGGTATAAAACTAAAGGGGTAAATTTGTATATGGAGAAATTAAACATGAGCGGTGTGAACTTAAGGGTAAAGAAGTACATTAGAGAGTAAAAATCTCCTTTTTTTCCCTCTAAAATTAAGGCTTGCAATTTTGGAAGAGAAAGGAGGTTTAGAAAATTGTTGTTTTCACTTGAAAAATTAGTGGAATGAGTGTACCCAGTGTGTTTTAAATTTTTCATATCACCATAAACTAGAAGATTTAAAGAGAGACATGGGGGTTAGTGTAGTTTAGATGGAGATTTCTTATTGGAGAAAGAGTGATGTTCTTGAGCTCCATCATTCAAAACCATCAAATTGAGTTAATTAGAAGGGGTAAGAAACTTTATCTTCATTTGAATTTATTATTATACCTTTGTAATTGAAGAGGAAATGATGTTTAAGTGTTATGGTTGTTTTAAAGAAAGAAAGGTATGTTAGGGTTAGTTGGAAAGTTGGTTTGATTGGATTTTTGGGGTGAATTGTTCTTGAAATTGGGTTAGATAAGATAAGTAGGTGTGTTGGAGGTCAACCATGGATTTCCAAGCCATGGATGGTTTATTATGGCTAGGAAAACTTGGGGAATTCCAAATTTTAAGTTTGAATTTGTGTAAATTGCTTGTGATGATGATGATTTATAGGTTTAAGTTTGATCATGGTCATTGTAAAATTAGTTTATGATGTGTTTGGGTCATTGTTGATGTGTTTGAAAAGGTTGGGTATGTTTAATTTCTATGTAAAGGATTATTTAAATTGAAAGATTACCATGTGTTTCATAAAAGGTTAGACATTGAACTTAGTTGATGAAATGCTAGATATTGAGTTTGGTTGAAGAAAGGTAAAGACATTAAAATGAGTTATGAAAATGGGTCATGAAAGGTTAGGACATTAAAACGAGTTATGGAATTAGTTGATGAAAGGTTAGAATGTAAAATAGGTTATGGAAATGGATGAGGAAAAGTTAAGACAATAAAATGAGTTATGGAAATGGATGATGAAAGGTTAGGATATTTAAATGGATTACAAAAATGGATGATAAAAAGTTTAGGCATTAAATGGGATTATGAATAAATGCTATTATAAAAATGAATGATTTGGTAAGCAAGAGTGTAATAATGAATGCTATTATGAAATGAATGTATTGGTAAGCTAGAGTGATATAATGAATTCTAGTATGAAAAAATGATTTGGTATGCAAAAGTGATATGATGCATGCTAGTGTAAAAGAATGGAATTAGTAAACAAAAGTAGCAGATCCATGAATGTTATTATGAAAATAGATAAATGATGTGAATGAGTAGTTGTGATAATGGGTTAGAAATAATTGGGTATTGACCTAGATATCTTTTTGAATATTAGGAGGGGCATCCGAAGTGAGATATGCTAAGAAGAGCTCACATGGCAGGAGCATCAGGTATGCATCCACTGCCATACCTTATCTTGTTAAGGAAATGTTTTGTATATTTATTTTTACATAGATTCAATGCAAAATATGGAACATGAATCCAACTAGAAGCACAAAATATAAATAAATAAATAAAAACTAAGTTGGCCATATAAGTAGGGGATATTTTGAATGATTAAGCTAGTCACAATAATAAGGGCTAATATGTAAAAACTAAGCTGGCCGCATGAGCGGGAGATTATTTTTAATGATTAAGCTGATCATAATGGTGGGGGTTAATATGTAAAAATTTAGTTGGTTGCATCTGTGGGGGCTATTTTGAAAAATAAAGCCGACTATATGAGAAGGAGCTATATTGAATGATTAAGCTAGCCATAATGGCAAGGGATAATATGTAAAAATTAAGTTAGCTGCATAAGTGAAGGCCATTTTGAATGATTAAGCCAACCATAACGGCGAGTGCTAATATGTAAAAATTAAATCATTCGCATGTGTAAGGCTATTTTGAAAAACTAAGTTAACCATATAAACGAGAGTTATTTTAAAAGATTAAGTTGGCCATAAATGACAGGGGCTAATATGTGAAAATCAAGCTGGCTATCATGGTTGGGGTGTTAATACAAAAATGAACTGAATGAAATGTCAAGAGTTAAGAAATGACTTAAAATACCAGTTATGGTTATTGAAATAGTTAAATGGATACATATTTGATTCAATCATAAACTATATATTTAAATGGTGGTGTAATAAGTAATAAAAGGAGGGGAGGCTTAACTTTTGATTAAGAGAATGAATTACACTAGACATGTAGCATAATTTGTACATGCTTGTGAATGGAAAATTAATCTTATGTTTACTCTTTAAGGTTGATAAAGATACTAGTTGAAATTGTTATTTACATATTTAAAATATATTCTATATTTTCATGTGTTTTAAAGGTATATCCCTTCTATCACAACAACGTTGATACCCGGCTTTGGTTAACATAGGTTTTCTTATTAGGTAGACTTTTGTATAAATTAAAATATGTTATATAAATAAATCTATTACATATAGATTTTATGATAAACTAAAAAAGTAGATTTTATGATAAACTAAAAAAGAAGAAGGGAAATGATGAATTATTACATGTTGATGATATTGTATGTTTTGAAGTAAATGTTATGGTTGTTATCTTATATATATAAAAAGTTTATAAACATGTTTTTGATGAATTTGATGGATGGTAAGCCTGAGACCATTTTTGAGATGACATGTTATGATTTGAGTTTAAATGGTAGGGCTTTTATATAGGAGAAACTTCGTTGAAATTCAAGAAAGAAAAATAATTTACAGTCCATTTTGCAATAGTATAATTAATTAAAAGATAAAACTTGCTTAAGAAATTTTGGTTGTTACAATGTGTGTGTCCCACTCCGGTCACTATTGGTAACCTTCCTTGGTATTATTGAGTTTTGATGGTAGAGCTTTTATATAAGGGAAACTCTACTAACACTCAAGAAAAAAAATTTATAGTCCATTTTGCAATAATCTAATTAATTGAAAGATAAAACATACTTAAGAAATTTAGGTCATTACATCACATGTGTCCCCCTCTGGTTACCATTGGTAACCTTTCTTGATATTATTAGATTCATCTCGCAAGATCTTTTTGAAGATACCAAGGGGGTCATCATTAAAGCTTCAACATGCCTCTGGGTTTCATTCATTCATTCATTCATTCATTTCCTTCTCTCTCCCTTTTCTTCCTTGGAATTTATTTGAGTCAATTTTAACTATTTCATTAAAATGTTATTGTTTCTAATCGTGAATTTTACCAAATTGTGCTATTAATAATTTTTTTTTACCAGTGATAATTTGCAATTTTTTTTTGGAATAATTACAAAAAAAAACTTTCTATAATTTGATTATTTTTTAATTTTCTTGTTATATCTTGAGAAATTATACTTTACATCTTGGATCCAACATGAATTTCAAAAAGGATCATAAGATGAAATTTCCCTCATATATAATAGACATGAGAAAAGTATGGAAATGATATATCACACACTTACACTCTCTCTTGTCCTATTTTCTCTCTCTAAAAAATCATAGTTTCTCTTTTCCATTTGTTTCTGCAATTTGCTCACTTCATTGACCAAATCCTCATTTGTTTCCGCTTCCTCATCCTGGTAACTTGAAAGCTAAAATAATAGGTAGAACTCATCCCTTTAATTTATTTACAACTAAAGGGTTTTGGGACGCAAAAGGGTTTCTTGGATCTTTTTAAACAATTTGAATTTAAGGTTAGGATCCTAAAGTCTTTTCTTGGTGGATTAATGGGGAGATGGGGTTTGTATGGGTTTTTCTTGTTTAATAAACATTAATTCAGGGTTTTTTTTTTCTTTTTTAGATTAACGTGAGTGTCCGAGTCAACTTGCGCGTACCTCGAGTAATCCCACAAGCCCTAAAGTTAACGACCATGTAAGTTTTCAATGACCCTGAGGTTTGTGAGACTCGAACTGATGACCTCTAGAGAGTAAATCCAGAGCCTGACCAATTGATCTACACCCCTTAGGGTTTATTTATTTATTTTTTGATCAAAATGTAAGTATATATAACAGATAAAAAATATACAAGGTTGGAAGACCAACGGGTTCGAATACAAAGATATACAAAAAGGGAACAAGTTCCCTAATAAAACTATACATCAAAGACAAGAAAACAAAGCTAGCAAGCTAAAAGAATTAGCTAACAACGGTTAAGAAATGAACCAAAGGGATTACAAGGTTCCCAACCTAACACAAAGCAATAGTCAAGGCAAGGAGTCGCCTTGAGCAACAACAAGAGTAGAATACACAAAAAGAAATTTGAACTGAGAGGCAAAGCTACAATAAACACCATGCACAACAGCTAGGACCAACAATAAAGATCCATCAAAAATATATGCAGGCAGCGTAATCGGCTGCAGACCGAAGGGAAAAGATCATCTCACAAGATTATTCCTCAAAAACAGCCACCAAAGCAGTCATCCCACATGCATTAGATAAGGTGGTTGCTATCAAGAAACTACAGGATCATGTAAAATAACACCTGAAATTTCCAGAATAGATAGGCAACCAATGAACAAGTGTTCTAAAAAACCCTTCTATTCATTTCTTCCCAGATGAGGTAGACAACAATGCTGAGGGAGACCCTTTTCATTTTGGCAACAACAGTTCCCCCCTGTGATTGATGCCTCTAATAGCACTAGAAAGAGTAGACATGCCCTTGTTAATCCAAAGCCAAGATTTAACCTTCATCAACAAGAGAGATGTCCAACTGCAAGCAAAGAAAAGATGGATGTGGCTCTCCTCGTGGTCATGACAGAAAATACATCTAGCATCAGTATCCATAAAGTGTAGCCTATCTCTTGTTCTTAGTCTCCCCTGTGAAGCCAACCAAAGAATGAAACTATGTTTTGGTAAACACCAAGGCTCCCAAACAATATTTGCCCAATGACACCGAGGTTCCTTTTATTCTCAGGTGTTCATAAGCGCTAGCTGAGAAAGGCTCACTAAGTCTTTCCTAACTTTGCATCATGGAGATCACTGCTGATTGGCCTTCACAATCCTCAAGGAGCTGATCCTATAAAGAAATAAAGGACTTTCATAGTGGTGAGGAGGTTTTCTGAAAAGGAACCGTCCAAATAGAGGCATTCTGCAAGTAAAAATATGCACCCATCTAATCCATATGGAATCAGATTTCAAATGAATATTCCATAGCTGCTTTGCAATAAAATAATTTTTCTTTGCCTTTATATCATATAGGCCTAAACCTCCTTCATTCTTTGGTAAGCATATGAACTTCTAGGCAACCAAAGCAGACCTGCTTCTAACTGTGTTACCAGTCCAAAGAAAATTCTTGCATATGCATGTAATTTGGTTGATGACGATCTCTGGCATAGAAAAAATATTGAGCCAAAATTACACGATACCGAATAGAACTGATCTAATCAATTCCAGCCGCCCAGCATAGGATAAGTGTTTGCCAATCCAGCTTTGAATTGCAGATTCAAGTTTATGCAGGAAGGGGAGAATTGGCTGGATAAAAGCCTATGGGGACTGAAAGGGACTCTAAGGTATTTGAAGGGGAAGCAACCTTCAGAAAAGCTAGAATCTTGGAGGGTGCTCTGCTTCGTGTTGTCTCAAAGGCATATAATTGCTCCAGAAGGATCCGAACAGAAGATCTATTCCCCCAACAGAACAAAAGAATATCATCAGCAAAGGCAAGGTTACAAATACCTTGGAAGGCACATTTTGGATGAAAATGGAAGTCCATCTATTGGGTAGCTATCTTTAGCATATGTGAAAGATACTCCATTCAGATTAGAAATAAATAAGGTGAGAGAGGATCATCCTGCCGAACTCCACATTTCCTAGGGAAAAAACCAAAGAGGCTACCATTGATAGCAACAGAGAAAGAAGAGGTTTCCACACACAGCATAACGAGATGGACAAATCTCTGTGGAAAGCCCAGCAGATGAAGAAGCTATCTGAGAAAAATCTATTGCACCGAATAAAAAGCTTTCTTGAAATCAATTTTGATGAGGCACTGGGGGAAGTTATCTTTCTGCCATAATGTCTGAGAAGCTCTTGAGCCAGATTTATGCTATCTGTCATATTCCTTCCTCCAAGAAAAGCATTCTGAGCTCGACCGATGATGTCTTGAAGGACATGGCTCAATCTTCTAGCTAGAATCTTGAAAATCACCTTGTATATCACATTGCAGCAAGAGATTGGTTTGAAGTCACTAGCTGAATTAACGTTTGCAGATTTTAGGATCAGAGCTATAATGGAATGGTTGATCTGCCTGAGGATCAAGCCAGACAAAAAGAAGTCTTTAACTACCGCATAGAAATCAACCCTAACAATGTCCTAAGATTTCTTGAAGAAGAGAGATGAATATCCATAAGGTCCAGGAGCCTTGTCATTACCAATGCTAAAGAGAGTTAGGTTGATTAATGGAGGAGATCAAGATATGGTCTTGATTAATAGGTTTATCTTGGTTTTTGGGTCTTAGGTTGCTATCAAATTATGAGCTTTAAATCTTGATCAATGAAATTTTAGAGGTGATCTTTATAATTTTTCACGAAACAAAAAAAATCATTGATCGGAAAAATTACGAGGCTGGAAATAAATAATAAGTATTAGTTTTAAAAACGCTCATTATTAGGATTATGACCGCAAATAATTTTTCATCACAACATAGGCTTCCACACTCCTGGATGATTTCTTAGTTTCTAATTTTTCTATGGATACATGAGGAAAAATCTACCGGACATTTTCTCTTTGTAGGGATAAGTTGAACAGAGTTGTCATGTATAGGTTTCTTCATGAACACAAGGGAGCTTCAAGTTGAATTTTCTAAAAGTGGAAATACTTCATCCACTGGTTTGCTAATTAGAGTTAGAAAGTTATAAACTTTAAAAACCTTGAAAAAAATTAACATTGTACGTACTAGAAGAACTCAACACTGTCATTCTTTATCTTTATTCCTTTCTTGGTTACAAATCTTGTATTCCACGCTCCTGTGAAAACTTTTATGTAAAAAGATTTAAGGCTTTCGAATAGAGATATGTTAACGATCCATCACGGGAATATATCTCTTAACAATCCATCTGGAATTTTGAGCTGATAAGGGGAGATGAAAATAGAGTTATGTTCAAGGAATTTAGAATTTGTTTGATTAAGTTTCTGAAAAGGATTTGTGTTCATGGGATACTTTTATTTATGAGTATTATGGATAACATTGTTGTAATTATAATTATGAATGATAATTTTATTGTTTTGAGGCTTCAAGTGCTCTTTAGTAATTAAAATGAATATAATGAAAAAACTTGTAAACACTCAAACATTTACTTTTATATTTTTTTTTAACAAATGAAGTTGAGGATGTAAATTATCATTTCACATGTACATCTCATAATATAAATTATAATTTTTTAAAATACGGTAGGAAAGTGAAAACATGACTAGGAGATTTTTTTTGTGCATATATATATATATGTGTGTGCGTGAGAAAAACACTGTATATTTACTATGAATATAGATTCATTGTATTGTGAACGATATTGTAGTGTCGTAGTAGCGTTGTCTTTGTTGTTTTTTTTTTTATAAAAAAAATATTATTGGGGACGTTTTCTTTTTTGTTTTCTATACCAAAAGTTTGTGGATCTGGCTTGGTAGTCAGACCTAAGTTGCTTCCAACATGTGCTAAGTCTGACTTGGCAAGCATGAGAAACGCATTGTACATTTATTGTGGACATAGACTCTTTGCACTGTAGTGTGAACCACACTATAAACATAGAATGTTTGCACTGTGGATGACACCGTAACGCTATGAGGGCGTTGTTTTTGCTGTTTTTTTTGTCAAAAAGTGTTGCTGTGGGACATTGTCTTTTCTGTACCAAAAGCTAGTAAGTCTGGCTTGACAGGCAGACCCAATCCAAATCGCTTCTAACAGGTGTTAGATCTGGTTTGGCAGCCAGATCCAATAATATTGGGTTTGGCTCGCAACCTGTATAGAGTTTTACAGAAAATACAATTTTTTATTAACATCCTATATTTATAGGATTGGAGAAGTGCAGTATATATAGGACTATACAACGTAGGATAAGATGAGAGTGATACAGGGGATAAGATATAGCTAATCTAAGGATAGAAATCAATAACTGTTACAACTGATCTAGTGATAGAGATCAATGCTGTTACAACTACGTGATTTCCTTTACACGCCCCCGCAAGATAGGCGTTCCATCAGATAAGCCTATCTTGGAGCATAATGTATGAAATTTCTGACGAGACAAAGCTTTGGTGAGGATATCGGCAAGCTGATCGTGAGTGCTGACATGAGATACATGGAGCATTCCTTTAGAAACTAGATCACAGACAAAGTGAAGATCAATTGCAATGTGTTTCATCCGTGAGTGTAGTACAGGATTAAGACTTAATTGAGTAGCACCAATATTATTACAAAATAAGTTTGGAGGTTTGGTTATTAGAATACCAAGTTCATGAAGTAAAGAACGGATCCAAATAATTTCTGAAGTGGCAGAAGTAAGAGCCCGATACTCTACCTCAGTGGAAAAGCGTGTAACTACACGTTGTTTCTGTGTACTCTAGGAAATGGGACAGTCTCCTAGAAAGATAAGGTAGGCAGATGTGGAAACTCTGGTATCCTTATCACCTGCCCAATCTGCATCAGAGAACCCTTGAAGATTGAGATCATTGGTGCGCTTGAGTAGAATTCCATGATGAAGAGTACCTTTTAGGTAATGCAGAACACGTTTGGCAGCAATCCAATGAAGCTGAGATGGTTTTTGCAGAAATTGAGCCAGCTTGTTGACAGGAAATGAGATATCAGGCCGATTCAGAGAAAGATATTGGAGAGCTCCTATAATGTGACGATATGCAGTAGGATCAACAGAAGAAGAGCCATCATTAAGTTGTAGACAATCCTTAGTGGCAAGAGGGGTCTTTACAGTCTTAGCACCATCCATCTTGGTGCGTGTCAAGAGATCACAAATATATTTGTGTTGCGACAGAAATAACCCTTGTTTGACAGAGAACACTTCAACCTTGAGAAAATAATGCAATGAGTTAAGGTCCTTCAATGAAAAGCGAGTGCTGAGGTGCTTGATAATTTTAGACATAGATGCAGAATCACTTCCAGTGATTAAAAGATCATCCACATAAACCAGAAGGAATATTGTAACCCCATCACATGTGTAAATAAATAAGGAAGAGTCAGACTTGGACTGTTGAAATCCCAACTGAAGAAGAGAAGTGCGCAATTCTTGGTACCAAGCACGTGGGGCTTGTTTTAAGCCATAAAGAGACTTCTTTAACCTGCAAATATGAGAGGGCAGAGTAGAATCAATGAAATCTGGAGGCTAAACCATAAATACATTCTCTTGTAGTTGGCCATGCAAAAATGCATTATTCATGTCAAGCTGTCGAAGTGGCCACTTGTTGTTAACAGCAATAGAGAGAACAGTTCGAATGGTCACTGATTTCACAACAGAACTGAAGGTCTCAGTATAGTCAAAACCATGTTGTTGATGAAACCCCTTGGCAACCAGTCGTGCTTTGTAGCGAGAGATATTGCCATCGGAATTACGTTTAATTCGAAAGACTCATTTGCATCCGATAGGTTTAATGGTGAAGCTAGGTGGAATAAGCTCCCATGTGCCGTGTTTAACCAAAGCAGTAAACTCCTCAGACATGGCATTGCGCCACTTTGGATCCTGTAATGCTTGAGACACACAGGTTGGCTCTATAGGTGAAGGAAGAGGATATTTGGTGGCAAGGTAAAGTTGTTTTGGTTTATGAATATTATTCATAGATCTGGTGGTCGTGGGATGTGTACGAATGGGTTGTTGTGAGGCTGTAGGACTGGTATGTGGATGGATGTCTGTAGATGGAGGTTGTGTTGGTGGAGGAGAAGGTAAGAATGAAGCAGTAGGAGAACTAGTTAGCACGATGGTAGTCGAGGATGGTGGCAATCCAATGGAAGGCACTGCTGGTATATGAAGATCTTGTGCTTTAACACTTGAAATTGACAGAGAAGGTATAGTGACAGAGGTAAAGGTCGAAAAGGGAAAGTGACTTTCATCAAAAACCACATGGCGAGACAAGTAAATGCGTGAGGAATTAAGATCCATACATTTATAAGCACTTTGTGTGGTTGAGTAACCGAGAAACAGACAAGGCATGGATTTTGAGTGTAGTTTACTAGTTGTGTAAGGTTTTAACCATGGATAACATTGACAACCAAAAATGCACATTTTTGTATAATCAGGTAAGCGACCAAATAGACACTCAAATGGACTTCGATTTTGTAAAACAGAAGATGGCATGCAATTTATCAAGTAAACCGTTGTCTGAAAAGCATAGGACCAATAGGATGGAGAGAGATGTGCTTGACTTAATAGAGTTAATCCTGTTTCAACAATGTGACAATGACGTCGTTCACTGGTGCCATTCTGTTGAGGGGTATGGGGAGCTGTAGTTAGCCAACTAATGGAATTAGAAGAGAGATAGTTGCGAAGAGCATAATATTCTCCCCCATTATCAGAGTATAAATGCTTGATTTGAAAACCAAACTGTTTTTCAAGCAAACCTTTTAATTGGCAAAAAATGGAGCGAACATCACTTTTTCGATGAATTGGAAATAACCAACAATATTTGGTAAAATGATCAATAAATAGTACATAAAAACAAAATCTATCAATTGAGTTTGAAGATGCAGGCCCCCAAAGATTTGTATAGATGTATTCAAGAGGATGAGTACTGATAAGAGATGTAGAAGAAAATGGTAATTTATGACTATTATTGCATTGGCAAGCAGAACAAAGTGATGGTAAGGAAGGACGAGACCCGACAACAGGAAGATAAAAACAACGAATAATAAAATCAACAATTTTATTTGACGAATGCCCAAGTCGTTTATGCCATCTGTCAGATGTTGTTCGTTCACCAACAAATGC
>Ga0325411_1002573_pt1 | contig 20576 bp, 13 predicted proteins | sample PopdelMetagenome_13_FD_206181 | JGI IMG/M metagenome (GOLD analysis project Ga0325411, IMG submission 206181) | Populus deltoides microbial communities from Bellville, Georgia, United States - Xylem-PdIQD-R4 | ecosystem: Host-associated > Plants > Phyllosphere > Stem > Wood/Secondary xylem...
TTTGTATCATTCCTCCAATAATATACAATCTGCTGCCTCCGTGGACGTACCCGGTTTTGGGGAACCACGTAAATCTGCTTGTGTTGTGTTTTATTTGTGTTTGCTTTCGGTCCAGTATGCACAACAGCTTCATCTACGAAAATTTCTCATATTGCCATTCCATCGCAACATGCTGATACACACTCTGCCCCTACCAATGTTCACTCGATGGTCACACGATCAAAGAATAATATCCAATGACCTCATCAATCAAGTGATGACTTTATTTGGTATCCATTACCGAGAGCCTTAATTGCAAAAAATGTTCCCACAGAGGCAAAACCCACTTCATACAGCCAGACTTCCAAATCACTTCATTGGCGAGAGGCCATGAATAAAGAATTTTCAACATTACTACACAACGACAATTGGTCATTGGTATCACCTACACCAAGCAACCTATATTGTTGGATGTCGATGGATATACAAAATAAATAAATAAAAGGTCGATGGGACCACTGAGTGTTACAAAGTTTGATTAGTTGCTAAAGGATTTCCCTAGCAAGAAGGAATTGATTTTTTGGACACGTTCAGTCCAGACATCAAGCATGCGACTATTCGGTAGTCATCTTTATTACAGTATCGTATAATTGGCCTATCAAACAGTTAGATGTGCAAAATGCGTTTTTGCATGGTGATTTGCATGAAAATCTATTTATGACTCAGCCACAAGGATATGTTCATCCTCAATATCCAAACCATGTGTGTAAATTACACAAATCACTTTATGGCTTATGGCAATCTCTCCGATCTTGGTTCTCAAAACTTTCAACAGAACTCAGGTCTCTCGAGTTTCATGAAAGTAAGGCTAATATGTCTCTCTTTGTGTTTCAGTCATCTAACTTTGTTATATAGATTATCAAAAAAAAAAAACTTTGTTATATACATTCTTATATATGTTGATGATATATTGATAACAGGTTCCAGTGCTTCTGCCATCGCCAACATTATTAATTCCTTACTAGCCACCTTTGTTGTCAAAGACTAGGAAATCTGAATCACTTCTTTGGAGTAGAAGCACTTCGGTGCTTAGATAAAATTTATTTGACTTAGTGTAAATACATTGTTGATTTTCTTAAAATAAGCAAGATGGATAATGTCAAGCCCTGCACCAGTCTAATGGCCTCAAATTGTCATCTTACTTCTACGGATGGCACTCCTTTTATAGATATCAGTCTCTACCAAAGTATAGTCGGTAGCATGCAGTATCTAGCCTTAACGAGACCTGATTTGGCGTTTGTTGTTCATAAAGTTAGCAAATTTATGCACAATCCCCTTGACACTCATTGGCTTACTGTCAAGCATATATTGCGCTACCTCAACCACTTGGTTTTGACAGGTTTATTCATTGCCAGAAATGTTGATTTTAAACTCTAGGCATACTCGGATTCTGATTGAGTTGCTGATAGAGATGATCACAGATCAGTTGGTGCTTATTGCATTTACATGGGCTCGAGCTTGATTTCTTGGAGTTGCAAGCAACAACCTATAGTGGCTAGAAACAGTACAGAAGCCGAATATAAAGCAATTGCAAATGCAGCCGCAGAGCTCACTTGGTTCAAATCAATACTCCATGAACTTGGTCTGCCATCACAGCATAGCCCAATTTTATGGTGTGATAATATTGGCGCCACCTACCTCACATCCAATCCTATCTTTCATGCAAGAACCAAACACATCGAAATTGATTTCCACTTTGTTCGCGATCAAGTCTGTAACAAAGAACTCATGTTTCAATTTATCTCAAGCAAAGATCAGTTAGCCGATGTACTTACAAAACCATTGCCACCAGTCAAATTCAGACAAGTTCAACTCAATTTGAATGTCTGTGGTCTACCCTCCAGATTAAGGGGGAGTGTAGAGAATCAAGTTATGGTTATTGAAATGAAGGATGAAGATCAGGAACTTGATCAACCCATGAATGCAGCAATTGAAGTCCCAAGGGATCCCAATAAACAATCATGATAATAAGATCCTCTGAGAAGGCTAGGGGTACAGCAGTGGTAGGGATAGGCTGATAAGTTTTGGCTGTAGAAATTGGATCCATTAAAAAAGGAATTTTGTTAAGATGGAAGCTCTGATACTAAATCCGAGAAGATAATACGTAGAGTTTTATGTATATTAGGAGGCTTGACCTATTTTGATAGTCATCCTCTCTCTATATATATAAATAGGACAACATACAAAATACAAGATAGACCATACTACACAAGATATCACCATACAAGGTAAGTACAACACATCCTATAATATAGCAATTTGTATAATATAGCATGGTTGTTGTCCTTAACTTGTGGAGTACTGTTATTATTATGTAGGTTCTCAATTTCATACACTTTTCTCAAAGTTTTAGTTTGGAACAAGAGAGAGTGATTTCTTCTTGTTTTGGATATTTTCCCGCTCAAGAATAAGGTTTTATTTCAGCTGTAAGAGAATTGATAGTCATGGTGATACAACAGCTAGCTTACATAAGTTTTAACTTGTGAGAGTAAAAGATTTATTCTATTTTTCTGATTAAGAACGAACGATGATTTTAATGCTAGAGTATATATATACAAATTCATTATGTTACATCATGACTACGAATAAAACACAATTTGGTGGGACATAATTGAAGCAAAACCCAGGTTTTTCTAGGGTTCTCAAGCATTCCACTTCAGGTTCTTCACTAACTATTTTCTGGCTAACAAACTATGATTTCAGTTTTCTGGTTAGTCATCAATTTTTTTATGATCATAGCGAAGGAATGATTATTAAATTGAAACTTCTTTTGGAGTCCTTAAAGTATATGCATTGGAAAAGGACAAACAAGATCGTATCATTAATTCCATCAATTTTCAGATAAAAATTGACGAAAAGGATTGATTGATAAATTAGGCAATCTCAAGAAGTTGATTGATTGTGGTAAAAAAAGGCTTCGATGATAAATCAAAGTAAAATCATTACAAACTTTCCATACAAAGTTTTTTTTAAATAAACTCATGTGTTAAATTTTAAATGATTGACTTGCCATAAAGAAAGTAATTTGTATAAAATTTTGTATGAAAAATTTGTTTGTATAACATTATTTCTAATTAACACAAAAAAAACCTAAAGAGAATCTTGAAAAAGAAACCTCAATAGAGGAAATAGAAATTAACAGCAAAAAACATAACACAAAATGAATGTTTTACTTCACTTTACTAATTAGATGTACGTATGAAGATTTTCTTCCAAAACAGAAAGTGTGACCATGATAATCACGGGTTAACTAGAAGCCTGCAGCATAAAGTTTTGCCTTGTGACAAGAGAAAGTAAATTATTCTGAAAGAACATTAACATTTCCTCTCTTTTGTAACTTGTAAGTAATCATCATCGTTCTACAGGAGTTCAATATCAATTTTTTTTACCCGTGACGTTTTGAGAAATTATGCCAAAGTAAGGTATGTAAAAACTAATTCATAACACAAATTTTCTGGAACCAGCACTTGTAACCAGCATATTATAATTAAGCTGCATAGTACCAACTAATAATGCTCTTGTACAATCTCCAGGTATGGTTTTGGGCAATTATCGAGAAGATATATTGATATAAAGCCCAAAAAGAGAAATACAGAAAATTAAAGAGAGGCAACAAAGTCCTCAAGGTTTAGCTTGTGAATAGAGAAATTAATTTATTCTATACATTCACCTTTAATGTGTACGTTAAATCTTTCATAAAGTTGTGTATAGCTTGTGATGAGAGCAAATTATCTATTCTATTCCTTTTGTGCAGTATAACAAACGTTTAACATTTTTGCTTTGTGAGAGGAATTTCATTTTCAAGTTCATATATGGTGTTGCACAATCTCCATAAATAAATCACTATCTCTATTACAAAAAAAAAAAAAAAACCCACTATCTCAATAAATAAAACACAAATTTTTCGCACTAGGATTGGGACCGCAACTTAAGTTGGTTACACAGCAGCGTGGTCGGCAGAGATTTACTTCAACTTACTTCGGGGCTGCAAGGTCTGAGTGAATGTATGTATATATGCTTTTGTTTATGCATTAATTTTTATATTAATGTTATTTGAGGTGGATATAAAGGTGATGCTATTTTATTAAGTTTTTCTGTAGAAAGGCTGGGTTAAAAATGAAAAAACAATTTATACATAAAAAACTAATGAATTAGTTTGTACCTCAATTTGAGCACGTCGTGAACACTATCAAGATATATTGTTCCTTCATATCTGTATATTAAGGAAATAGGTCTTTGACCTTGTGGTGGCAAAAAAATAAATATTAGAAAACAATGAATTTAGATTTAATAGATATGAGATCCTAAATCTTACCAATGATAAGTAGTTCATGTGGTTGAAACTTCATTATACTATGTCATATGTCTATACAAGGAATGGTTGGTGCATGGTGTGACTGCCATTACCAAGTAAACACTTAGTTCATAGTTGGATGTTTCACGAATATGAACCCCGACTGAAAGTCATGAGGCAGACCGTTACTCTCCAAGTAACCTAGAACTGGTCCACCCCACCCCTTAAGGTTAATTATTTGCATAACGTGAATAGAAGTTCACGAGAGGGATGAAAAGAGGAGAAGCTCACCTCACGCATGAGTTTCAGTTAGAATCTGGAGGTTTAACTAGTGGCTCAAGTGGCATTGGTGCAAGAAATGGTGGTTGGCGTTAGCTGTGGGAGGAGGGAGAAGAAACTTATAAAGGAGAGAGAGAGGAGTTCGCGATGGCTATCTCGGACGCTGGGGTGGCCAGCTAGTGGTCTTGTTGGAGGCTTGTGGTGGAGCGATCGGTGGAGGAGGCAACGGTAAGGTAGTTGGGGCTAAAGAGGTGGTGGAGAGAGAGAGGGGAGGAAGAAATTAACAGCTGAAAACCAGAGGGGATGATTTTTGGCCAAATTTGGACCCAAATTTGTCCTCTCTTAGGACATGAAATCCTCATTTATTTATAGGGATTGGAAGAGGGACATTTGGTTTCCACTAGTGCCAAATTTTGGCTCTTGGTTTGACCTAAAAAGATCTCAACCGTTGGCTCAAAGTAGTCATCATGCGCTGTCAGATTTGTTGCAGGATATGGCAGATCAGGTTGGCCACACAGTAGGGTGTAGTTAGATGTCAAGTGATTATTTTGGTATAAGTTTTGTCCAATTTGGTCAAGAAATGAAGCGCTAAATGCATTGGGAAGGTGGCACCTTGAGTAACCTTCTCAGCTGAAAACCTAAAGAAGAAGATGAACAGTTGCAATGAAACGACGTCGTTTTGGCCAATTTTGATTTAGTCCTTTGATTTGTGATTATTCCTACGTACACTTCTAATTGACTTCAAACATTCAATTTTATGCAATCTTACCCCTAATGAACTTCAATTTAAGCCCCTGATTTTAACGTCTTTTTCATTTTGGTCACTGGTCTTGAATTTCTTCAATTTAGCTCTTATTTGACCATTAAACTTTTAAATTTCTTCAATTTCACCCCTAAATTCAGCCAATTGGGTCTCTAGAGTTTGGCGCCTTTTTCATTTTGGTCCTTCCTTGTGATTTTCTTCAATTTAACCCTTAATTGATCCCAAAAGTTTGATTTTTTTTGCAATTTTTCTCCTAATTTTATTAATTGACTTGGGAAAAATTAAATTTAGTATCCTAAAATTCCAATCTTCTTAATTAAGCCCAATTAGGCTCCCAAACTTAAGTTTTCACCAATTAAGCCCCTAATAAAATTAATTTGACCTATTTAAAGTATAATTAAGTCCTTGCACCTAATTAAATCCTTCAATTGGACCCCAATTAATTCTTAAAAATAATTAAACTTTAAATTGGCTCATGATTAAATTAAATTGGCCTTTTAAAAATTTAATTATGTTTTTAGGTTAATTTTTTATGCAGATTCATCTAATAATGATTTAATTTGACCTTAAATTTGTATTATTTCTCCATTTTTGGGTAAAATAAGGTACAAGTAAGCTCTCAATTTTGTCTAAAATTGTAGCTTGATTTTTCTTGCTTTTGCCAAAATGTCAACCTTCTTGCTATTATTTTATTTTTTTATTTTTTTTATTTTGAAAAAAAGAAAAAGGTGAATTTGAGGAATAACCCAAAAATAGATTATGACATCTACTAAGAAACCTCCTTATACTTGAAATCCTTTCAGTTTTGTTCAATCAATCTATGAACTCGTTTATCTATAAGGTTTCATCTAACTCGAGGATTTTGATGCGAAACACAAAATCATCAGATATAAGCTTTTCCCTATCATGAGGTTGTCTTCTCTATTATCCTTTTTAGTTTATAGTACTAGTCAAGGACCCATGATCACTCTTTTGGGTTTGTTCTTGTTCTTTGTCTTCTTGCTTACAAGTCAATTTTGGAATTTGTCTCTACATGTCCTCTATGATGAGCTCCTAAATGTTTCTCCCTTAAAAGGGAGCCTTCTAAACATCCCTTTGTACATGCCCTACTCTATGATCTTTTCTTACCATGTTTGTTTAGCGGCACATAACAAACAAACAAATATCCTCAAAACGATACCACCCAACAAGCAATATAAAACTTGGGATCGTTGGGATTTGAAATAAACTAATGTAGGTGAAAGTTCAATAGGTCAGTAACAACATGAAATTGAAAGAAAAAGACTTGGAAGATTTAATGAGCGAAGAGGATTACCTTTAATTTGCAATTTTATTCTCCAAATTAAAACATATGGTGGTTGCCTCTTTAAGAAGTTTACAATACCTTTAGATAGGCTTGAAAACCCTACCTCTACTAGAAAACAACTAAGAATCTAAAAATATCAAGAAAATAAACATAAACTCCAAATTTAAACATAAAATCCCAAACAACATAGGAAAAATAATAAAAACTGTCATATTAGGAGTATCAACTCTCAAAAAACGATTATGAAAGATCTAACGTTCCTTCTAGTAGCACAATTATTGCCCTATGGAAAAATGCTCATAGAATCACCTATAAAAGTTTTAATTTGATTCAACAATTAGATCTTCTATTATCGCAGTTTTAAGAACTAACCAGTTCAGGTTGCTCCAGATCTTTTTTTGGACCTAGACATGTCCCTCTAAGCCATGAAAGCATCTTCTAGATCATCGACATATACTTTCTAGGCTAGGTCCCCATCTAGTAATGTTAGATCATTAGTCGAATGCTCGGAACCATCGAAACGGGCCCCAAGATGTCGAGACCATCGAGCTTGAAAACCAAGGCAGATACTCACCAAAACAAACCCTAACATGATAAGACCAATAAGGCAAGTACCAACCAAATTGAACCTTGCCGAGTCAGGACAGACACTTTCAGAAGACCAAGTGAAATAATCACTACAACAGATCCTGACGAGGAAGGACCAACCAGGCCTGAAATCCATTGCAAATACCAACCCAATTGGGCCTTGATGGGCTGGAACCAACCATGACTGAAATCCAATGCAAATACTCATTGAAATGGGCCCTACCAGGTTGAAACCATTCGGTCCCAAAAATAGATGCAAATACTAACCAAACTGCGCTGTGTGACAAGCTAGGACCAACCGGGCCTGAAAACTTAGTCAAATACCCACTAGAATGTGTTTAACAAGTTGAGAAATGTTTTGATATTTTAAAAAATAAGTTTTGAAAACTAGAAAATTGTAAAAAGCACTTTTAGTAATTAATTGAAGTTATTTTCTTTAAGATGTGTGTTTTTTTGCATTTGATATTCGAATTTTTCTCTTTAAAAATAATGAGATAGTATGATTCATCTAATAAAAATTTTTATGTCCTTTTATTTTATTTAATTTGGTTTCAAATGGGAGATGGGACAAGGTGGAAGGGACAAGGGTAAAATGGTTGTGGGAAATGGTAATTAGTAGTTAAATTAGTTGTAATTATCAAGGGACAATAGATGTTATTGATGTGGTAAGACGTTAATTCTAAATGTTATGTTGGAAGCCAGATAGTGATACTATTTTCATATATATTAGGGGTTCATCAACCCTTTCCTTTGATTCATTATATTTTAATTCTTTAACTACAGAAAAAACTAGGAGGTTATATATATATATATATAACAACTATCGAAGTATAAATAAAAAATATTGTAATAAAACATAGAGAGAGAAAATTAGAAAGATCAATTTTTAGCTGTATATTTTGTGTTTATTGTTCAAATGAAAGATTATCTTATAAGCTTTTATTTAAGATATATATTGAATATATATTTTCTTTACATATGATATTGAAAAACAAACATAGGAGAGATCAATCCTTCCATAGTTTTTTGAAGTTATTTAAGATTTATAATATTATATTAGTTGAATTATGGTGTAAATTGGTAATTTCTTGATAAAATTATAAAATCATGATATATAATTTGTATTTAAAAAAAAAGCAATTAAACGTGAATATTTGTTGAATACATGTTCTTAAAGTTTTTGTTGTTTCTTCATTTATAATAACTACTTTTTTGTTTAATATTTCTTATCAATTTACTATTAATTCACTAATTAATAATAAAAAATATGAAGTCCATATATTTATTATAAAAATCCTCAAAAATGATTAACTTAATAGTTTTAGGTATCAGTTTAGAATTTCGGTATTGAACGGATGAAATAGTAATACTTAGAAATAAACATAACTTGAATTAAGATGTTGGGTAGTAATTTGCACAAATTATGCATCGCGGCTTGGCTGGATGACCAAAAATTTAGATTCAAAGGCAGAGACGTTCTTAAATTCATATGGTTAGGGTTCGCCTCCCTCTCCAATAACTATATAACTACCCTAATGACCACTGAACAACAATAGGGAAAGGGAAAAAAAAAGGTAATTTTTTATTTTCTCAAGTTCGTTTTGATCAAATTGTTTGGAACTATGCTGATTTATTCTTGAAAAATGTGTTTTCTAGGGACGCGTCGTCAAAGATTAATTTATCCCATTTGTCTCAAGATATTGTAGATTTATGGACTGAATGGCAGATTCGGTCATTAATGTTACTCAGTCTCTTTCTGCAAATCTTCCTCTCCATTTTTGGAAGACTACGGAAGTTTTCTACTGCACGCTGGCTTGGGCCTTCTCTTTGGCTAGCATACTTGTCAGCAGATTGGGTGGCAACTTTTTCATTGGGTATCCTTGCTCGCAGCGAAGCCGACTCTAGAAATCGGAACTTGATTCCAGTATTTTGGGCTCCAATCCTTCTTGTTCACCTTGGTGGCCCTGGAACTATTACTGCTTATTCAGTGGATCGAGTCAACAAATTATTCCTAAGTCGCCTTCTTCAGCTAGTAACCCAAGTTGGTGTGGCTTGTTATGTCTTGTTCCGGTTATGGAGCAAGAATGCCATCACGTCGGTAGTAATTCCCATCTTAATTTTAGGAATTATCAAGTATGGTGAAAGGATTTGGGTTTTGATGAGAAGCCACGAAGACCATAATGGATCGCAGCAACCTGGTTCGAAAGTGTCTTGCATCCCGAGTGCTGAATTTTTTATCAACAACAATCGTATACCTGAGGTCAGATTTCTTCACGATGCTTATCTTTTGTTCCAAGCGCTCCAGACGCTCTTAAAAAATTTTGATCTCGTCACTTTTGATCAAAGAATCACCTATGATTTGGTTTCTGTAAAGAATGCCGAGGAAGCCTTCCAGTTGATAGAAGTTGAGCTGGGATTCAAGTATGATCGGCTTTATTATAAGGCGACAATGATTTCCAGCCTTCGTATCATTCTCCGCTCTATCACCTTCTTATCCTCTATTTTTGCTTTAGTTTCCTTCTCGACAAAGAGCAATGGCGCCTATTCGAGAAACGATAGGATTATTTCTTACGTGTTGCTGATTGGAGTTGTCTTCCTTGAAAGTCACTCTATTATTGTGCATCTCTTGTCCGACTGGGGTATGATTTGGCTTAGCAAAAGTAAAATAGCATATGCTATTGTCTCCCGAATCAATTATCTTTCTTCATTAGTATCATTTGGCATGAAGAGCAAAAGATGGTCAACATCAATGGGACAACACAACCTGATAAGTGCCCAATCAAACAAACCAGTGAACAAAATTCTTAAGAAGTATTTTCCAGGGAAATGGAACGTTGATAGCAGGGAGAAGGTGGACAAGGAATTAAAAGAATTGATCTTCAAACAAGTCCTGAATAAACGTTCAAGGTACGATCCTTCTACCAATGATTTCATTGCCCTTGAGAATCTATTGGAAGAGAGAGGTTTAGAGGTGCTTCGAAGCAGGCATTGCTTTGATGGATTTGAATGGACTGTCGCTGGTGTAGAATTCATTCATAGCCTCCTCACTTGGCACATTGCTACTCGTGTTTGTTACTTCAATGATACTCGGAAGAATACTTTTGACAAGACTCGAAATTGCGTAATGAGCAGCAGATCATTATCTAATTACATGTTGTATCTCCTGGTTAATTGTCCAAATATGTTAGCGACAGAGCCCAGCGAAACAAGGCATGCTGATACTAGAATTCATTTGCGTCGTCTCCTTTTCTGGAGAACTCATAAAGATGTGAAGTGCAACATTACCTTGGATGCATTGGATGCATTATCGTTTCCCAAAGCTCAAGTGAAAGCATTTTTCTATGAATTGCTTGAAAGTCCGTCTACCATGTTAAAGGAAATTAAAGAACAAGACGAAGGAGAAATGTCAGCCCTACTAGATGGTTGCATGCTTGCTGTGTCATTGCAGTCATTGGAGACACAGGATGGTTGGTCAAATGCCAAGAAATGGGAAATGATAAGTGAAGTGTGGGTGGACATGTTGATGTATGCTGCAAGTCATTGTAGATGGAAGGAGCATGTACATGCACTTAGCCAAGGTGGGGAGCTACTCACTCATGTGTGTCTTCTCATGGCACATCTCGGTTTAAGTAAGCAATGTCGACCTGGAATGATAAGTAAACAATTAGCTGATCGGTCTAAAAGGCTTCTTGATATTGTTGGGCCAAATGTATAGAGTATTATTGTTATTTCTTTGGATTCGTACAGTTATTAATTAATGCTTCAATTAGGATGGAACTTTCTCATGTATTATTTATTATATGATGCCTTTTGGCTCTATTTCAATATTCCTCTTGATCTCCTAGTTTAGTGCTTGTTGGGTTTAGCTTCTTCTGCTTCTTTTTTTCTTTAATGTTATTATTTTTTTTTTATGAAATACCATAGATTATAATAATCAACAATTAAAGCCAATAAGAACATGGCTAAACATAGAGGAGAATACAAAAAAGTAGATTGTTGCAAATTTATACTTGCGAAACCCTCTCATACTAATTAAATAAATCTCCAAGTTATAATTAAGAAAGCCACGCAACTAAGGCATCGTTTGGCATTGTGTTTGGAATTGCGTTTCGTCAAATTTTGAATTTTTTTTTTGTTAAAATTGAGTGCGGTTTGTATTTTTTGGATCGTTTTGATGTGCTGATGTCAAAAATAATTTTTAAAAAATAAAAAAATATCATTAACATGTATTTCGACACGAAAAACTATTTAAAAAACAACCGCAACCATACTGCCAAACACGCCCTAAATCAATAGGTCTAAAATTTCCTTTAAATGCCATGGTCACATGATATTATCACCTATTTAATCCAAGTAATAACATTGTAAGAATCACACTCTATAATCCAAGTATTAACATTGAGGTATTGAGCACTATTGGTTTTATTTTATAAGAGTATGTTTGGCTGACCACCAGCCCCATCAAAGCCACTGGCGGCTTGCGGGTTCATACGCCGCAGCGGGAAAAACCACGCAGCGAGAGGATCTGATCTGCTTTTTTTTCCTTTGGTTTCACTTTCTTCTTGTCCTTTACAAGTGGCTGGCGGCTCTGTTGGTTCGAAGATGGAGGTGAGGGTAGCTGGTTTGGTGGTCGTACGGAGAAGAAAGCAGAACGGATCGGGGGAAGAGAGGTAGGCCATGGGTCGGCTTACTGGAGGCTGTCTTGTGGATAAAGATGAAGGAACGAAAAGGCAGATGGGGGTGGTGGTCAGCCCTTCCTGCGTTCCCTTTTTGCGGGGGAGGCGGCCAGAGGTAGGCGTTGGCTTCAAGGGTGAGCGGCGGAAGGGAAGGAAACGCTGCTGTCTGGGAGAGGGCTCTACGGGGTTAAGGTGGAAGACTCTGTGGTTGAAGAGAGAGTGGGGGGGGGGGGGGATCTGGTTCGGTGCTGGAAATGGCGATGGCTGGCGTTTGTGGTTCTGGTGGGTGTTCGGGTGAGAGAGGGAAGGGGAAGATCTGTGAGGGGGAGCTGCTGCGGGGCAGATGGAGGTGCAGCGGGGGAGGAAGGAAATGGGAGGTCTCTCTGGTTTTTGTCCAAAGGAAAGGGAAATGAGGGGGCTCTCGGGCTGAAGGTTGAAGATGAGGAAATGGGCTGGCTTGGCAAAGGGAGAGGGCTTCCTTGGGCGGCGGCTGGTTTTTGGTTGAGATAGGGAAAAAAGTGCCCCTCTTTACTTTCAAATATCTGTATTTTGATTTTTTTTAAAAAAAGGAGTAATATTAACATAGATTTAATGAGATAAATAATAATTTTAAAAATAATATGTTAAAAGTTAAATGTGTTCAAAAAAAATTTAAAATTTAAATTTTTTTTAGACGATGTAGAAAATACTAAATACGATGTAAATATATCAAAAATGTATTTTTTTGAGATTTTTGTTGTTTTTTCTATTTTGATTTTTTTTCAAAAATTTATTAGAAGATTGAGTAAAAAAAAAAGGTAGCAACAATTTTTATGAGGTGTGATAAAAAATTCAAAGGATACAAGTTGTACAATCCTAATAAAAAAAACAATTGTGGTTAGAATGGATATCGAATTTGATGAAGAAGGAGAATAGAATTGGAAAGTAGATAATGGTGAAAAAATATGATTTTCTACCTATTCTAAATAAAAAAGATGAGAAATATAAACATTATAAAGAACATATAGTTACATCTCTTCAAAAATCAATAAGTTTAACTTTACATTTATCTTCTTCTTTTTTTTTTAGTGAAAGCTCAAATAGTGGCAACTAACCAAGTCCACCATGAAAAATGAGAAGCCTTAATTATTTGTACAAGGTAACTAATTCTATTGATGATGATGTAACACTATATTGTCACCTTACTACATGTAATTCTATAGTGTTTGAATAAGCTATAAAGGATGAAAGGTAGAGAATTGCTATGGAAGAGAAGATTGTATCAATTAAAAAAAAATGACACATGAAAATTGGTTTTTAGATAAGAAGAAGAAGAAGAAGAAGAAGTCAATAAGTGTCAAATGGATCTACAAAGAAAAGATTAATATCAAATGAGAAGTGAGGAGATACAAGACGAGATTAATGACAAAAAAATATAGTCAAAATCAAGGAATTAACTATGATGAAGATTTTCCTCTAATTGCTAGATTGAAAAAGTTACAAATGCCACAAGAAAAGCCTATAAAAATTTATGTGGATAACTCAATAGTTATTGCTTTAACAAAAGATCCAGTATTCCATAATAGAAGTAAATATGTTAACATATGATTTCATTACCTACGAGATTGCATTAAAACAAAAAAAATTAAAATCAATTATGTAAAGTTTCAAAACCAAGTTGCGAATATTTTCACAAAGTCACTCAAATATGGTGTTTTTGTTAAAATAAGAGATATGCTGGGAGTTATAAAGAAATCAAGTTTAAGAGGAAATGTTGAAAATAAATTATATTTTAATTTTTCTAAAAAATACAAAAAAAAACTAGTCTGTTAATTGAATTAAATGAATCGGTTGATTGGTTTAGTTGGAAAAAATATCCTAGTTGAAACTGCGTAATGAGCAGCAGAAGATTATCTAATTACATGTTCTATCTCCCGGTTGACCTTCCAACTATGTTAGCGATAGAGCTCAGCAAAACAAGGTATACTGATACGACCATTCACTTGTTTCTTCTCCTTTTCTGGCATACTCATAAAGAAAGGAAGCACAACACTACCTCAGATAACTTGGATGCATTGCATGGCAAACGATCTGTTCAGGAAGCTAAAATGGATGCATTTTTCAATGAATTGCTTCGAAGTCCGTTTACCATGTTAAAGGAAATTGAAAACATAATATTTAACGAAGATTAAGTATATTAATTTATGTTCAAAACTGAAAACACTATCACATATTAATAATAATAATAATCATATGGAGAGGCAGCCAAATAAACATATAGCTTTAGGTAAATCTCAATCTCTCTCTGTCTCTGTATGTGTATCTGTTTAAAAAAATTCCCAAGTATTGGTTCGAAGATTTGAATAAATATAAGAGTAAAAAAATCAGAACAAATCTGCTTAGCCATAAGATGAAACTGGTGGAAAAGGATTTTTTGACCCAACCCATAGCTTTTATTCCCTCAAAATGAGGCCTTCCTAGTCTTACCAAATCAAAAATCGGGCCGATAGACTTCAACAGTCTTCTTCAATCGATCTTTCCTTCGAGGTATAATTTTACTTTAGCTTGCAAGTAAGGAAAGTAATTGATGCTCTTGTCTGAATGAATATTTATGAGTGCTGATGAGACTAAAGTTGCAAAACCTGAAAATGACGTGAATGTTTACAAGAGAAATATTTCAAGGAATGAATATCTAGAACGACGTGTGTGAATGTTTTTATTATTTATTTTTGAGCCCTCACCAAAAAATACTAAAATTTTTAAAAAAATATTAATTAAAAAAACGTAGATATTGTTAAAGACTAGTTGAGAATTAAATTGATAATTTAATTTTGACCGATAAATATACTATGAACAAGGGGTAATTCAATTTGGGATGGAAACTAAGTAGAGTCAGGCAACAAAGTCCTCAAGGTTTAGCTTGTGAATAGAGAAATTAATTTATTCTATATATTCACCTTTAAATCTTTTATAAAGTTGTATGTAGCTTGTGACGAGAGGAAATTATCTATTCTATTCCTTTTGTGCAGCATAAAAAACGTTTAACATTTTCGCTTTGTGAGGGGTATTTCGTTTTCAAGTTCATAGTGCTGCACAGTCTCCATAAATAAATCACTATCTCTATTATCAAAGAATAAAAAAGATCACTATCTCAATAAATAAAACACAAATTTGTCGCGCAGTACTAGGATTGGGACCCCAACTTAAGCTGGTTACACAGCAGCGTGGTCGGCAGAGATTTACTTCAACAAACTTTGGGGCTAGCTGCAAGTTCTGAGTGAATGTATGTATATATATATGTATGCTTTTGTTTCATGCATTAATTTTTTTTATTAATGTTATTTGAGGTTGGTATAAAGGTGATGCTGTTTCATTAAGTTTTGCTGTAGAAAGGTTGGGTTAATTTTTTTTTTTTTTTTATGCATAAAAAATTAATGAATGAATTTGTACCTCAATTTGAGCACGTCGTGAACACTATCAAGATATATTGTTCCTTCATATCGTGATATTGTAGTATTTCTTAACAGTATTAACCTCAGCCAAATCCCCTACTAGTAGTTTTGATGTCGCATGAGCATTAACTTGGCTCGCCTGTAAATCATAATCAAGTCAGCTTCTTAATCAGAAAGTGTTGCGGAGGAAAAGTTGGTGATTTTGAATTAGTGAATAGTAGATTCAATCCAGGCTAAGTTATTTTATTTTATTTTATTCTGTGTTGTATGGTCTCTTTGCTTTGATTGTTTTTCATGTACATACTAGATGGTTAACCTAGTAAAATTATCTCGTTTTTATGATAATTAATTAGTGGTTATATTAGCTGCAAGTTTCAATAATGAAAGCGACGATCGATGCTAATGATATGATATATATTCATGATATGATATTTATTCATTATATTTTAATTCTTAAAATAGAGAAAAACTAAAAGGTTAAAAATGTATATAAAAAATTAATATAACGACAACTATCGAAGAACAAGAACCAAAAAAAAAAAAAAATAATGCAACAAAATTAATGAAACAAAAGTGCTTGCAAAAATAACTATTAACTCATAAAAAAATATACATAAAAAATATTATAATAAAACTTAGATAGATAGAATATACATTACTAGATTTATTAATTTTATAGACGAAAAAATTTCATCGATGTCTTTGTTTGTATTTATTACTTTTTTGATAGTAATAAAAAAAATATTAAATGAAAAGGTTTGAATCGAGTTTTAGTTTTGTGTTTATTAATTTTACTTAAATCTAATGAAAAATCATCATATAATATTTTATTTAACATGTGTATTGAATTTATTTTTTCTATACATGTATTAAAAAAAGAAAAAAAATCTCTAATACGAGATCAATCTTTTCAAGTTTTTTAAAACTATTTATGATAAGTAAAAGTATATTAGTTGAATAATGTGTCATTTACACCAGTTTTATTTTTCAAGTTGGTCATTTTTTCATAAAATTATTAAATCATAATATATAATTTGTATTATTTCTTTTAAAATAGGAGAGCAATCAAACATTTAAATTGAATATTATTAAATTTTTGTTATGATAATAATAAAGTTTTATTGATAGGTTCAGAAAACCATCAAGTCAATGGATGAATATGTATTGAACACATGTTGTTATAATGACTTAATTTCTTTGTCACATGCTTCACACGTGTATTATTTAAGTATATATTTAATATTTCTTTTTAACTTACTATGAATTAATTCAATAATTAATAATTAAAAAAAATACAAAGTCCATATATTTATTATAAGAATCTTAAAAAATGATTAACTTAATAGTTTTAGGTATTAAACGGATGAAATAGATATTACTTATATATAAACACAATGAGAATTAAGATGGTCTGATTGAAATTAGTACGCTTATTTACAAATTGGATGATTTAAAGTAGATACCCACTAGGTAGAGGCATTTAACTAGTTTTCAATAGTAATTTGGCACAAGCTATGCATCGCAGCTTGGCTGGATGACCAACAATTTTGATTGCGAGGCAGAGACGTTTTAAATTCATATGGCTAGGGTTCGCGTCAACTCTCTCCAAAACCACCCTAATGACCATTGAACAACAGTGAAGAAAAGGTCATTTTGTATGCTGTTTTTAATTTTCTCAAGTTCATTTTGCTCAAATTGTTTCGAACTATGCTGATTAAGGTGGATTTATTTTTGAAAATATGTGTTTGCTAGGGACGTGTCGTCAAAGATGGGTTTAGTATATTTGTCCCAAGATATTGAAGAACTATGGAATGAATGGCAGATTCGCTCATTAATGTTACTAGGTCTCCTTCTTCAAATCATCCTCACCATTTTAGGAGAACGACGGAAGTATACTGTTGGGCTCGGGGATTTTCTTTGGTTAGCATACCTGTCCTCAGATTCGGTGGCAATCTTTTCATTGGGCATCCTTGCTCGCAGCGTAGCCAACACCACAAATCCGAACTTGATTCCAGTGTTTTGGGCACCAATCCTTCTAGTTCACATTGGTGGCCCTGGAACTATCTCTGCTTATTCAATGCATGAACTCGACAAATTATTGATAAATCACCTTCTTCAGCTAGTAACCCGAGTTGGAGTGGTTGGTTATGTCTTGTTCAGGTTGAGAGAAAATGCCTTCATGTTGGTAGCCATTCCCATCTTTATTTCAGGAATGATCAAGTATGGTGAAAGGATTTGGGTTTTGAAAAGAAGCAAGGAATCCAGTAATTTGTCACAGCAACCTTCTGCAAAACGACCTTGCATCCAGATTAAAGATTATTTATTAATGTCCCGCACCGAAAGTTCAAGTGAGGTCAGATATCTTCATGAAGCTCGTCTTTTGTTCAAAACGTCTAATAAGATGCTGTTCCAAAATCGTGATCTCGTCAACTGGGATCAAGAAATCACCAATGATTTGGTTTCTGAAAAGGAAGCCGAGGACGCCTTCCAGTTGACAGAAATTGAGCTGGGACTCAAGTATGATCGCCTTTATTCTAAGGTGGCAACGATTTCCTGGCCTCGCTTCATTCTCCGCTCAGTCACTTTCTTATCCTCTATTTTTGCTTTAGTTTCCTTCTCAATAATGATAAAGAGCAAGAGTGTCTATTCGGAAAACGATAGAATTATATCTTACGTGTTGCTGAGTGGAGTTGTCTGCCTTGAAAGTTACTCTATCATTGGACATCTCTTTTCCGACTGGGCTATGATTTGGCTTAGTAGTTGGGGAAAAAAAATTCCTAATCTCTATCGAGCCTGTTGTCTTTCTCTGCTACAATATTTTTCCAGGAAGCGCAAAAGATGGTCAAGATTAATGGGACAACACAACCTAATAAGTGCTCTATCAAAGAAACCAGTGAACAAGCTTCGTAAGAAGTACTTTCCAGGGACTTGGAACATTCATAGCAGGGTGGATGTGGACAAGGATTTAAAAGAATTGATCTTCAAACAAGTCAAGGATAAAAGTCGTTCAAGGTACGATCCCGATACCAGTGATGATTTCCCTGTCCTCCTCAAGCTATTGGAAGAGAGAGGTTGCAGTGTGCTTCGAAGAAAGGGTTGTTTCCGTGAATTGGGATGGAGTGTGGATGAAGCAGAATTCAGTCATAGCCTCCTCACTTGGCACATTGCTACTCATGTTTGCTACATTGACGATTCCAAGAAGAACGGTTTTGCAAATTATCAAAATTGCGCAATGAGCAGATTATTATCTAACTACATGTTGTATCTCCTGGTTCAATGTCCAAATATGTTAGCGATGGAGCTCAGCGGAACAAGGTATACTGATACTAGAATTCATTTGCATCGTCTACTATTCATCAGGAATAGTCATAAAGAAAATGAAAAGAAATCGAAAGAAATTTCTATGGATAAATTGGATACATTATCGTTTCCCGAAGCCCAAGTGAAAGCATTTTTCTATGAATTGCTTCGAAGTCCGTCTACCATGTTAAAAGAAATTAGAAGACAAGGGGAAGAAAAGTCAGCCCTACTAGATGGTTGCATGCTTGCTCTGTCATTGCAGTCATTGGAGTCCCTGGATGGTTGGGCAAATGAAAAGAAATGGGAAATGATAAGTGAAGTGTGGGTGGAAATGCTGATGTATGCTGCAAGTCATTCTGTATGGAAGGAGCATGCTGATGCACTTGCCCGAGGTGGGGAGCTACTCACTCATGTCTGTCTTCTCATGGCACATCTCGGTTTAAGTAAGCAATGTCCACCTGCAATAAGTGACGAATTGGATGCTCGCGATAAAAGGCTTGATGATTTTCTCGAGACTGTCGACTCTGAGTGTGAGGTATAGAGTACTATCTGGTTTTTCTTTTTTAGGGATTAGTACAATTATTTTTAATGCTTCAATTCGGATGGGGCTTTGTCATGTACCTATGATTATATTATGCCTTTTTGGCTCTATGTGCAATTCCTCTTCATCAGCTTTGTTAATTTAATCCTTCAAGGGTTTAGCTTTATTTTGTGTTCTGATATATGTTCAGTTTAAAACTTGATTAAGAAGAATTTATTTTCTTTATTATGTAAAAATTGGTCTAGAAAATCTAGATAGATAATAATAATAATAAAAAGAAATTTGGAAATGTTTGAGCTACAAGTGGCTGAACTCTAATTTGTGTTTTTTCCTCTTTTTTTTTTCTTGAAACAAATATTTTCTTGTTTTTCATTATCCAAAAACTGATGTGAAAATACTCTTACTATCAAAATTACACACGCAAAAGAGCTGAAAGCAAGTTCAAAGACGAACCTCCAAAGTACACCACATGACAGTGGGCTAGCCGTGGATTTGCTCACCGACCGATCAGTGATTTGAAACAATATGTAGTCTCAAGTTTTATTTGCAATAATCGGTTGTAAAAAATAATAGCAAAAATTACCATAAGATAGGTCTAAAATATCAATATTACATTATTCAATTTGATAAAATAATGATAAGAATTAACTCGTTCATTATAAAATAGTATCTGATTTTTTTTATTGATATTGATATTTTACTAACTATTTAAATATAAAATTTATTTTATATTAAGAATTTTTTATATACTAAGGAAAAATCTCATGTTCTTAATTCTTCATAAAAAATTTAAGAAATTTCACCAAGTAAATTAAGCTTTCATATCAATTTTTTTTTACTTGAAAATAATTAAAACAAAAATAATAGTATAAAAAAATAACTTTTGAGATATTAGATCTACAATACAACTATAGTTAATAAATTTAAATTCACTCGATAATCTAAATTATTTATAATCTAGTTTAGTTTAAGTTTTTTTAGAAATATTAACTTGATAAAATTCAAATGATTTAACTAGTCAATTTAGTTAACCCAATTAAATTTGAGTGAAGTTTTATTGAGTTATTTTTTATTTTATTTATAATATATCATTTCAAATTTTTAAAATTAAAACTTATTATTTTAAAATAATTCCAAGTTGATTTTCTAATTTATAAATTAATTCAATTAATCCATCGTTCTAGCATAAATATGGATACAGATGATTTTGTAGGGTCCACGTTTTTTTACTTCCATGCCCAAAAAGGCCACCTCTCAAAATGGTGTCGAGTTGTACTTGATTGCCTTCTCCCACCTGTCCACTCACTCTTGCACTTAGATATAGCGGCAGGCAACCCAACATAACCAACTAACCAACCT
>Ga0325411_1002575_pt1 | contig 20569 bp, 7 predicted proteins | sample PopdelMetagenome_13_FD_206181 | JGI IMG/M metagenome (GOLD analysis project Ga0325411, IMG submission 206181) | Populus deltoides microbial communities from Bellville, Georgia, United States - Xylem-PdIQD-R4 | ecosystem: Host-associated > Plants > Phyllosphere > Stem > Wood/Secondary xylem...
TTCTATAGATATTTACGTTATATCTGCCAATTTTTCTAAACATTCTCGTTTTATATAGTTCCACCGTAGGTACGTAGGTTTTATTGAGAGTGACCGCTTACCTATGTATCGTTGTATCGTGTTGTGTTTAGGAGTGTATCCAAAGATATAAAAAAAAATGTACAAAACAAATTAAGAGCAGTATTTCCAGAAAAGATCCAAGATCAGCTGGCATGCAATGTAATTCTCGTATCTGTATGGAACTAGTATATGCTACCAGTACCAAACAGTAGTATTAGCATGAAGCTCAGCTCCTGTTAGACATGTTTTAGATTCTTCAGGGACATAGCAAGGATCAATATTATCAGAGAATTGCCGACATCGTAAGGTCAAGCCACCAAGTACATAACTAAATTGGTGGAAGACTTGGTCAAGAGTCTGCTGAAATAAAATAGCAGGGTCAAAATCTTGTCAGCTTAATTTGAACCCCAACAAGTTAAATTACGGAAAGGTGATTCTCTTATGGAATAAAAATGATCATAAAGTTGTGGAAAACTGAGAAATTATGACGAGTTTCAAGAACAGCAGAAAACCCTTCAAATCTAATATATATTGCTGCAACTTGCTTGGTTAAAGAAGCATTATAAGCACGCTCCATGGCATGCCATTGTTTTTGTTACATATTGCTCACAACACGTTTGAACATGCCTAGTAATTAAATCACAGCTAGTTTAGCAAAATCTTAATCTATAAACGAGTACTGGGGACAGCATCATTGGTCGCCTTTGGCTCCTGTAACTTGCATTTTTTTTTACATAGTTTATGTGCAACTTGATCACTATGGGAGTTTATGAACAGATTAATGCCCTTAAACAGTGTTAGCACATTTTATCATACCATGTATCCGACAATTAGGCTTGTAGGCACTAGATTTTAATACAATAATCATTAGCAAAAGCATGTGTTAATTATAATTAATCCCAATTACTTAAATATATTCTTCCTTTGTTGACATAATTGGTTATCATCTGCTAAGTTCTGCTGGATCAATTGATATTTTATTTATAAAAGATAAACAAGCATAACAGGTAAAATGTCCAGGAAATAACTAGTTTTTCTTTTTGTGCGCACTGCTCTCTTCTATATATTCAAGTAGCTGAACACTTAATTAAAGTTAAGCGCAGGGAAATTTCCTTTCAAGAGATACTATTTGAACAATTGGAAAGGTTCGGATTATATATATATAAACACTAAAGGGAAAGATAAAAACATTATGCATTAAGACTTTTATTATTCACTATAATAGTAAAATGATGATTTTAATTGCCCTAAAAAAAAATTTTTTTGCTTTGAGGTTATTTTTATCTTTTTACATGGTGTATGAGTCATTAAAGCTAGGATTTTTAGGGATATAATTATATTTTTTATTTTTAAACACAATAAAATAATCCATATCTCCAAAAAAAAAATTATAATAACACGGATGAAGAGAGGCATAATTATCTTCTTATTTGTTCATGTACATTAAATTGACAACTATAGCCTTGGAATCAAAGATATAAACCATAGGTACATAGGTCTTTTAGTCTTTTCTTTTAAGGTTTTATGTAATTATCAGGGCAATCAAGGCCAATTTTATCTTTTAACATCAATTAAATATTATTTAAGTTTAAAAAGTTGTTGGAACGTAGGAGACGTCTATATCTTTGGACGGTACATGCGGTACATTCAAGAAACTTAAAATCCCTTTTTATTGTTTCATTGAATGCGTCATCATGTCTTTTTCCTTCCAATATGATGTATATTAATGGTGGTAGAGTGGTTTATCTCTAATTGATTGTTTGTTTTTCCTTTTTTTTCTTTCTTATACCCAAAAACATTAATTGATCTTTTTTATTGTTGATATTTTAATTTAATCTTTGATTTCTTGATTTCTAATTTTTTTTCTTGATTCTCTTATTAAATTTTTATTTGTTTTTAATTATAATTTATCATATATATATATGTATATAAGTTTTTCAAATTTATTTTTTTTTCTTGACCCTTGGCTGAGCGTAGCGTGTTCCTATTTCTAGATAGAGCATAGTTGTCAACCATTACAAGAAGGATTTAAATAGGTTACAGCTTTGCAGTAATTTTTTATTTTATAACGGCGTATCAAGCATGTATCAGCACAAACTAGTGCAAAACCCTAATTCTAATTAATTGAAGAACTCGGATTCAAACTGGCAAACATTTGTGGGCTATAAAGTGTGGATTTTTACCACCGACCACCTCCACGGGCCGGAAAATGGATTTACAAGATTAAAAAATTTCGCCTCCATGGCTTTTCTCTTGTAAATTAATTGGGCAATTCCCCTTATAAGGACTTGACGATGAGCTCAGAACACGATGGAAGTAATGGAGTGCGGTGCTGAAAATAAGGCTAGCTTCGGCTGGTTGGTGAATTGTCATGATGAGCAACAAATGAATTAATAATAAAGACTGAAGTTTTCGTAGCTAATATAACTAAGTTCTGTTTATTTTTTTAGTTTTAAAAAAAATTTAAAATTTTTATATTGATAATAAAAATAATTTTTAAAAAATATAAATAAATATTTTTTCAAACAAAAAATAATTTAAAAATCAATCATAATTACATTCTCAAATATCCCTTAACTAGTAATGTGAACATGGTTTGACCTAAGCCATCCCAAGTCCCAACCCTACTTTATTTTCAGCCATGAGCAAGAAAATGGATACAAAGACCGAGTCAAGTATGGATGGCAATGGATAGGGGTTGGAGTTGGATTTTATCCATTCGTTTTTCTAATCCAGAATGTTAAATCCATCATCTATCTCTGCATGTTTAGGTTCGATGGAGGAATTTCTTCACCTATATATATATATATATATATCAGGTGTTCTTCCCCAACAAGATGTGGGTTTTTAATTTAAATCAATTCCAAAAAAGTAAAATGTAAATCAAGAAAAAAAAACTACATGAAAATAAATTAAAGTTTAGACTTCAAACTCATGCACAAAACCATATAAATTCTTTATATATAAACTAAGAGATAGACAGATCCGTACACTATATTGAAAAACACAATAAAAAAAAAAGAAACTATAATAGAACAAGATGGATGTCAAGTTTGGATGAATCCCTCACTCACCTTTGCACCTATCCCATTAAATTGGAGTGAATTTTAAGGTGGAAACACGATTGAAATAATGTTTATTAAAAATTAATTTTTATATTATTATGATATGTTGATGTTAAAAATAATTTTTTAAAATAAAATAATATAATTTTAATATATTTTCAAACACAAAATACTTTAAATTATAATTAGTACCACACTCTTAAATATCCTTTTATTTATATTTGTTCGCACCAAATAAAAATACAATACAACCAAATCGGATTATCGGATACACCGGCATGCCAGTGAAATCGTCGTCGACCTAAAGGCAAGTCATGCTTATGCGAGGACTCGTAATTAGGAGATCCTATATGTATAGTCCTCCTCATATTCATACTGTACTTAACCCTTAACTAGCCTAATGAAGTTCAGAATCATAGAGAGAGACACAGAGCAGCTGTTCCAGGGCATTAATTATATGATTTCCCCTTCAAGTTCAGGAGGAAACAACATCAACGATTTCCGACAACAAACAAGTTCAGGTTTTTAGAACCAGAATCCACCCACTTGGTTTCATGTTCAGGGCAGTCATTTTTCCTCGTTAACCGAATCAGAAGACCCAAAAGTCTCAATCTGTTATCCCTACAGAAGTGATGAAAAGTTCGCCAAATACACTGAATAACATTTGCAGATGAAAATGTAACACGTAATTCCCTTTCCTAATACCCACGTAGTAACTGGAACATCATCGTTTTCCTGCTGGGCTAGCTAACTGCTATGGTGTGCTATCCTTAAGATCACTCAGTGCTATATTACCCAATCAGGGACACATAAACACCATCTGATATTTCTTTTAATCTCTGGGCCCATCATCTAGCAGACAAATGTACCAAAACGCCACATCATCCCCTAAGCATGCTCTATTAACCTAGATTATCTTTCTCTTATTACAGCCAACAATCCACTAATTAAGTCCTTTCCCACAAGCAAACAACAAGAATCCAAAAGGTGTTACGATGTTAGGCCTGTAGCTGACATGTACAGCACAATGCTGTGCAGCTTGTAACATTGCTTACGTGCCATTTCGCACGTGGACACTTTTTCATCCGCTATTCGTTGTGTTTCGTAGTCAACCGTCACAGGCGCCAAACGTACGTTTCACACATTCAACGGCAGTTAGGCACAAGAATTCTCTCTAGCTAGCTGAGCTTGAGCGTTTTGCTAGCTTCTTTATATTGAACGTGTCAAAGACTCAAAGCTATATATCGTCTTCAGGCCATATGGTGGTGCATTGCTCATTCTCTACCGGCTCCCTCTCTTTCCTCTTGCATTTGAAACCTCTTTCCTTGAGTTTCTTTAACTCGAAGAGGTCGACCAAGAATCAAAATGGGTTCTTGTAAATTCTCTATGTTTAGTTTCCTTTGTTTGATCATCATTTTGTTCGTGGTTTCTGGGGAAGAGATAAGTCCCCAGCTTGTTAAGGAGAGAATCTCATTGCTTTCTTTCAGGTCTGATGTAGTATTAGACCCTGAAGGTGCGCTTGAGATCTGGAACTCTTCAGGTATTCATGTTTGCAACTGGACAGGAGTCAAGTGCAACAATGCTAGTGATCATGTTGTCCAGCTTGACCTAAGTGGCCTGTCACTTCGTGGCAGGATTTCTCCGGTTCTTGCGAATCTTTCTTCTTTGTTGGTTCTTGATTTGTCAAGGAACTTCTTTGAAGGCCATATTCCAGCAGAGTTGGGTGATCTTCTCCAGTTAAGACAGCTCAGTTTATCATGGAATCTTCTCGGTGGAAACATTCCCGAGGAGTTGGGATTTCTTCATCAATTAGTATATCTTGATTTGGGAAATAACAGGCTTGCTGGTGATATTCCTGCACCACTTTTCTGCAATGGGTCTTCTTCTTTGCAGTATATGGACCTTTCTAACAATTCTTTAACTGGAAAAATTCCTTTGAATAATGAATGTAAGCTTGGTGCTTTAAGATTTCTTTTGCTTTGGTCTAATAGACTAGTTGGCCAGGTCCCTCGAGCACTTTCTAACTCCACCAATCTTGAATGGCTCGATTTGGAGTCAAATATGCTGAGTGGGGAATTGCCTTCAGAGATTGTACGCAAAATGCCAAAGTTACAGTTCCTCTATTTGTCATACAATGACTTTGTTAGCCATGATGGTAACACAAATCTTGAACCTTTTTTTGCTTCTTTAGTTAATTCATCTAACCTTCAGGAGCTTGAATTAGCAGGAAATAACCTTTTTGGAGAGATACCTCCTATTATTGGTGATCTTTCTACCAAATGTGTACAGATTCATCTAGATGAGAATATTCTTTATGGCTCCATACCCTCTCACATTTCAAATCTTGTCAACCTCACCCTCTTAAACTTGTCCAGTAACCTTCTGAATGGTACCATCCCACCAGAATTATGTCGTATGGGAAAACTAGAGAGGGTTTATTTATCAAACAATTCACTCTCTGGTGAAATTCCAGCAGCTCTTGCTAACATTTCCCATTTAGGCCTTCTTGACTTGTCAAAAAACAAACTTACAGGCTCCATCCCAGACAGTTTTGCCTACCTTTCACAGCTTCGGAGACTCTTTCTCTATGAAAATCAACTGTCAGGAACCATACCACCAAGCTTGGGACAATGTGTCAACTTGGAGATCCTAGACCTTTCTAGCAATGACATTTCTGGGACAATTCCTAGTGAAGTTGCAGGATTGAGGAGCTTGAAGTTGTATTTGAATTTGTCAAGAAATCATTTACATGGGCCTTTACCACTTGAGCTGAGTAAAATGGACATGGTGCTAGCAATCGATCTATCTTCCAACAATCTCTCTGGCACAGTCCCGCCACAACTTGGAAGCTGCATTGCACTGGAGTACCTTAACCTTTCAGGTAATGTCTTAGAAGGCCTTCTTCCTGCTACAATAGGGCAGTTGCCTTATCTTACCGAACTCGACGTATCTTCAAACCAATTGAGTGGCAATATACCACAATCTATTGAGGCATCGCCGACTCTCAAGCATCTCAACTTCTCTTTCAATAAGTTCTCTGGGAACATATCAAACAAGGGAGCATTTTCTTCCCTGACAATAGACTCCTTCCTTGGCAATGATGCCCTTTGCGGACAAATAAAGGGCATGCCCAACTGCCGGAGGAGAAATGCTCATCTTTCATTTATTTTACCTGTCCTACTGTCACTGTTTGTTACTCCCTTATTATGCATGTTCGCATACCCCCTCGTACTCAGGTCAAGGTTCAGAAGGAAAATGGTGATATTCAATGGAGGGGACTTGGGAGATGAGGACAAAGAAACAAAAGACCTCAAACATCCAAGAATCTCATATCGACAGCTTATTGAAGCTACAGGGGGTTTTAGCGCCTCAAGCCTAATAGGTTCAGGCCGGTTTGGCCATGTCTACAAGGGCATTCTTCAAGACAATACAAGGATAGCTGTTAAGGTATTGGATTCAAAGGAAGATGGAGATATTTCAGGAAGTTTCAAAAGAGAATGCCAAGTACTAAAGAGGGCCAAACACAGAAATTTGATCAAGATCATCACAACATGCAGCAAGCCAGACTTTAAGGCTCTTGTCCTTCCTCTCATGTCAAATGGGAGCCTGGAAGGGCATTTATACCCAAGCCATGGACTAAATACAGGGCTGGATTTGATTCAGTTGGTTAGCATATGTAATGATGTGGCTGAAGGAGTGGCCTATTTGCACCACTATTCTCCTGTTAGGGTAGTGCACTGTGATCTCAAGCCAAGCAATATTCTTCTGGATGAAGACATGACAGCTTTGGTAACTGACTTTGGAATCGCAAGATTGATTAAAGGTGCTGATGATAGTAATTCAACAGATGATTCAATGTTCCTTAGCTCATCTGATGGATTGTTGTGTGGATCTGTCGGCTACATTGCCCCTGGTATGTTCTTACTTTCTGCAACAACTTAGTATTATTTCTAAATTATGAAATGATTTATTATTCATGTTCCTCATGGAGAGGGAGGAAAATTTTCAAATACCTTGTTACGTTTATTAATAATTTCCTTGTCAACTTGATCTCATGCAGAATATGGAATGGGAAAGCGTGCTTCAACGCCAGGAGATGTTTACAGTTTTGGAGTCCTCCTGCTAGAAATTATAACAGGAAGGCGCCCCACAGATGTTCTATTTCATGAAGGTTCAAGCTTGCATGAATGGGTTAAGAGTCACTATCCCCACAAGCTCAAGCCCATAGTTGATCAAGCAGTGCTTAGGTGTGCTCCATCTGTCATGCCGGTATCCTATAACAAAATATGGAGTGATGTAATCTTGGAATTGATTGAGCTTGGTCTTGTTTGCACACAAAATAACCCTTCAACAAGACCAAGCATGCTAGATGTAGCCAATGAAATGGGTAGCCTAAAGCAGTATCTCTCTAACCCTCCCTCCCTGGTGATTGAATAATCATATCCTAAAGCTAGTGCTTCTTGAATTTGCAATGGCACTGAAAGTAGTTTCATCAAAATCTTAGAAACTTCTAATCATTGTACTTATTTGTTTGATTGTTTTCATGGTAATAAATGGATTTAATTCAATGCAATAGCCTTGTTGATTAGCTATTTGCCATAGTTTTGACGTTTTCGCAGTAGTGTATTCTTGGGTTATTTTCATTACCTTTAACAGAAGTTTCCTAGTGAGGTGAAAACATCAGACAGGTATATTGTTAAATCATAAAGAAAATCTTCTTTCAACCGTCCAAAGGATTTTTTAAGCTAGAAAACAGTTCTCTTCTATCCCTTACTAGTCATATTTTTAATCACAACCAACCAAAAACTTCCTTTGATTTGTTAATTTTTTTAATAGATTTCACTAGATTGTGAGCTCTGAATCACAGTTCAACTATGAACTAGGTAGGCATTGATGCTTCAACCTATGTCTTTCTTCTTCCAGATTATTCTGGTTAAAAAATATCAGCATTTTGTTTGTGTTGTGAAACACAGTGATTTCTATAATCAAGAAAAAGCACTAGGATCCCTTTTAGCCTACCTATCATATGGATTTGCCTAAATTAAGTGATAAGTGGAAGATTATAATAATATGCCTATATGCTCACTTCCATATCAATCATAAAAAGCACTCGGAACCTTTTCATCACTTTCACATAGAATAGCGAGAAAGTCCCTAGACACAATGGTTGCTGCAGTGGGTCAAACTGTCTCTGAAACAATATTAACTAAGAACTCAGGTCACTATCAAAGTCAAACAGGGATGCCACAGAAGGTCGAAAGCATTCGATCCAGACTATCCTGGAGACAGATTTCATATGCAATGTACTATGAATTAGGTTACTGTCCTAATCTCTTATAAACTAAATTGTGTGCTTGCTTGCCTGGAAAAACACGAACTGCCAATATCTTGCTATAGTTTTCTCTAATTGGCAACTTGGTTAAGTGACCATCAGAATTCATACACCTACCATCACCTCCTCTTTCTTCCCCCCCTCTACTTTTGTGATTCTGGGAAAAAATCACAGGCGAGCACAAACAATTTCTTAGCATGATCTCAGCAAACCAATGATTCTCTTCCTTCCCTGTGCTACTAAAGCAACCAAAAATGTTTCAGGTATTGGTACGCTATCTACTTACATTAGTTAGTACAGCTACCAATGAAACAGTTCCTGTCACCTCCTGAAAATTGAAAGCTGTGTTCATTGTCTGGTGTAACCATGCCTATAGTAAATCTCAGGTGCCAATTATTTATGGATTTTTCAATCCTTAATCTCACAATGAATTACTTCTTTCACAAAGTTCCAACAGATTTTATTTTATTTTTGTAATAATGCATTCAAAATGTAAATCCGTTGTCCCACCAGAAGTCAAGGAACTAAAGAATATGCTAGACCAATACCATTAGCCTCTTGCACCTTCCAGGGTCTAATTTCTCCAATAATAATTTATTCCTCATCGCACAAGTATTAAACTTAATTTTTTTAACCAAATTAAATTTATTGTATTTTTTTAAGGGTACAACAAGGAGGTGAAATAATCATTCCAAAGTGAGTAGCCTTATGGAGATAAATTAAATCTGTTTACAAACAAGGGTTCTAGGACTTTTGGTGCCCAACTATGAATTAAGCTGCAGTCACACATCAACTTCGGCGCTAATACAGGTAGAGTTCAAGATAATCATCATTTATAGGTCTTTCGAGATAGAATTCTTACATTAATGTCACTCCAAAATATGTCATTTTTTTTCAACGTACATTAAATGAGGCGCATATTTGGGAGTTATTAAGAAATATCCAGTTGAGGTTTTTCACAAAGATTATATCTAGCAAGAGATGTTGACAAGCTGGGGCTTAATTTTATCAACTTTCCTCACAGTTTGCAGCTTTCAACAATACATCTGTTTTTTCTGCAATTTTCCAATAAGTCTTACTGGATTGATTCATTACGCCTCCCATTTCAGAAATGTTTTCCTGAGAACGTGACAGTTCTTGTACAAATTCAAAAAAAAATTAAAAAAATCACTTAGATCTTCTGCTCGTGTGCTCTTAGTAAATATATGCTGTATCCTCAAGTTTAAGTAAATTGAAGGTCTCTTTTATCAGTCATAGCACGTGTTGTGAACCATTTACAGAAGAAATTGTTAGTAAGAGATAAAATATCCCAAGAAAAGGCCTACTCAGTGCTGAAGTACCTGTACGTAGAGCATTAGTGCAATAATGACATGGGGTTAGGTAGCTACCAAAATGTCTACAGACCGACAGCAGGGAATTATGAACCGCGGTAGCAGAAACAAGCACTGTGATTGCTATCTTGCTAATGCTATAGGACGTGCAACCTGAATAGAATATGCCAAACTTTCAATCTACAAATCAAACCTTATAAGAGATGATGGTTTGTGGGCTATAATATGTCTAGTTAAAGATTGAAACAGCCATATCTGGCCTCTGAATTCGGAAGTTCATAGACATTTATAGATACCATTTGAGACATAAACAAACCAACCTCCCGAAGAAGATGAGATAAAAGGCAAAAGATTTCATGATCTCTGCCTCCTCACTTTGACAACCTTCTTCCACATAAAAAGGAGTCTTCCATAAACTGCAAAGCTCATCCACTATTCTTAGTCATTGCACTCACGAAGATAATCTAATCAGGCATAAAAGTTACAAAGTATTATTGAGTTCTAGAGGAAGATTGAAAGAGTAGTTCTAAAGCAGTTGCAAATGATAGCATAGTCCAGTGTTTAACCCACTAGCTACAAGGAGTGAATAAAATACTCCTTGAGCATGATGAAAGAGGAAAGTGAATGTGATATAGTGCTCCATGATAGTGACTTCCATAACCAGCGTGTTTCACAAATCTCTTTCTGCTACAGATGTTAGATTAATTTACAGAGAAACTTGGTCTGTCAAAACAAACATGTAAGAACATTAGGGACCAAACGTAATATCCCGAACCATACAAGCAGTGCATGAGGATGCAAAACAAAGAATATAGACCGTTGAGACAAGGAAAGAAAATCACAAGACCATGAAGATTATATTTGAATTCTGCTAGCCACATACAATTAGGTTGTATTTGATATGTTCAGCAGGACACGATAAAATCAGAAAGGACAAATTGTCAGTGTTTGATATACACTTGTGATAATATTGCAAACTGAGAGAATAAATCAAGCTGCTTGTGGATTTTTAAGCAAAAAAAACATGATATTGGAAAACATCCATGGATGAGTGGTTTGCATTTGTGTATTTTTACAGAGTAATGTCCAGAAAAAGACAAGACCAATTTACTAAATTCTTTTCATGTCATCCTAAATTCCACACAAAAAAGACAAGCCAGTTTTACCTTCATGAGAATAATGTCCAAAAGCTCTGCCCCATCACACACATTGGCTTGATGGCTGTCGATTCAAAACAATCCTCACACTCATTAAAATCACCCCAAGTCGCAAAACAACCGGATAATCTAATAAAAAAGAGAGCAGAAATCACTAAAAACTATATACCTCAAGAACCATCTCAAAGGTCTAATGGAACTTCTTTTCTCTCATCACAAAAAAGTAAAGGCGCTCTCTTGAAGATTGAATTGATTCATCATCTTTAGCTTACGTTCAAATGATTTCGGGTTAGTTTTAATGTTAAAGTTTAGCTCTAAGTTTTTGTTGGTGGTTTTCATGGATGAAAGTTTGCTTTTATTTAAGCGTGTTGGAGCTTGTCTTGACTTTGAAGATTTCATCTTTGATCCTTGTTTATATATAATTTCATGGTTGTTAGTTAGGTTTCAAATGATTCTTAGTCAGGACCAGTGTCAAAAGGCTCATCATAAATTTTGTTTCTCATCCTTCATTTTGTTTACGTGGTTTCGAATATGTTTCAGTAAAAATATGATCTTGTTTCTGGTTTTTCTTGTTTATAATTTCAAAAGTCTTGACTTTCCGACTGGTCAAAGTTTAATTATATTGCAATCTTTTTCTTTTTTTGAAGCAATTATATTCAATCATAATCATCGTGGAAATTGTTTTTATTGGTACTTAAAATTAACTGAATCAGTAAAATAAAATGCTAAATTAATAAGACGAAGGAGCCAATTAAATTTATACCCATCATCATTACTCTACTAATTACGTAATAAAAAAGGAATCTGGATGATTTCGGAAATCCTTTTAATATGAATTGGGCCTTTTTTTTTTATTACTAATTCATTGGTCATGTCTTTTAGAAACAGAATCTTTGTTTTCTTTGTTTTTAATAACCTTCATAATTAACATAATTACATAATGTAAAAATATAGATAATAGATTTTTTTTTTTGTTAGGCTGTGATTGTTATTATTTTTATATGTTGATATTTGATTTTTTTTTTCTAATTAACTACAATAAAGAAAATTTGAAGCTATTATATATATATATATATATATATATATTGAAATTGTTTTGATTGGTTCATGTGTAAAAAATATTTAAATCATCTTGATCCGCATCTTGAATAAAATAGTTTTCGATTGTCAGATTTAATTATATTTCAACTATAATCATCATTGAAATTTTTTTAAAGGGTATATACAATTAATTGAGTTAGAAAAAATACCAAACAAACTAAAAACGAGGGAGTTTTATTGTATTCCTCCTCACAAAATATTATTTACTGTAATGATTTTTTTATATAATTTATGTTTTTTTTTAACTTCATCCTTTAACATTAAGTTTATTGAGGATTAAACTTCATAATTTTTTTATTTGTTTTTTATAAGGTTATTCCAGTCTCATAACCCGGACCGTGAGTTCATCAAGTTAACAATGTTGACTCAAGTTTTTTTTTATTTGTTTTTTTCCTCAATTTCATCCTTCAACATTTGATTGATTGAGAATTAAGTTTTGTAATTTATTTTGATTTGTTTTATATGATGTTATTCCTATCTCATGAATCGAGTCATGGATTTGATGGGTAAAATCGGGTTGACTTGAGTTGGTTTTTTGTGTCTTTTTTCAATTGATTTTTTAATTTTAATTTTATCCTTTAACATTAGGTTTATTAAGTATAGAGCCTCATATTTTTTTTTTCCAATTTACCTTTTATAAGATTATCCCAATCTCACGCCCCAGACCGCAGGCTTGACAAGTTGACTCGGTGTTTCCTTTTTTCTAATTGACTTTTTTTTCTCAATTTCTTCCTTCAAATTGGGTTGATTAAGAATTAAGCTTCATGATTTATTTTATTTTTCTTTCTACAAGATTATTCCTCTCTCATGATTTGGATCATGTGTTTGATGAGTTAACCCGGATTGACTCAAGCTGTTTACTCAAGTAGTTTTTTTGTAAACTTTTTTAATCAATTTTTCAGTTTCAATTACATCCAGGTTCAATATTAGGTTTATTGGGGATTGAATTTCATAATCCTTTTCAATTTACTTTTTATGAGGTTAATTTAGGTTGAATTAAGTTGTTTTTTAAACCGTTTTTTAATCGATTCTTTAGTTTCAATTACATCCTTTAACATTATGTTTATTAGTGATTGAGCTTCATATTTTTTTTTATTTGCTTTTTATGAGGTTATTCTAGTCTCATGTGATGAGCTAACTTAGTTTACTTGAGTTTTTTTCCTTTTTCTAATTAACTTTTTTTTTCTTAATTTTATCTTTTAATATTAGGTTGATTGGAAATTAGGCATCATAATTTGTTTTTTTTTTTTTTTTTTGCTTTCTATGAGGTTATCTCTCTCTCATGACTCGGGTCATAGGTTTGGTGGGTTAATCCGGGTTAACTCAAGTTGTTTTTTGTGTTCTTTTTAAAATTGATTTTTTAGTTTTAACCTCATTAACGCTAGGTTGATTGAGAATTGAGTTTTATAATTTGTTTCAATTTGTTTTTTATTGAGTTATCCCGGTCTTATGATCTAGGTCGCGGGTTTAGCAGATTAACTCGGGTTGAAGCAGGTCATTTTTTATTCATTTTTATTGATTTATTTTTAATTTTATCCTTCAACATTGAGTTTATTATAAATCAGGCTTTATGATTTATTTTAATTTATTTTCTATGAAGTTATCATAGTCTCATAAACTGGCATACAAATTGACAATTTAACTCGAATCGATCTAATATGTTATCGTTTCAATATTTATAAAAAAGATCTTAGCTTAAATATTTATTTTCAGTTAAACTATATTTTTACCAGTCATTCGAGTTGTTTTTAAAACCGCCAAGTTAACTGGGTCAATCCCCACACAGTTTAAAAAAATTTATACTAGAAAAAATATTAACAACGCCTAGGTATTATTTTTTACATTAAAAACCCTTAGCATAGCATGGTACAATTATCTAATGAATTACTAGAACAGAGTTGAATAAAAAAATCTATAGAGAAAGAGAGTAGAAAACATTTATATTGTTTATGGGTGTTTGGTATGTATAAATTGATAGTCCATGAGTATAATAATACAATGATGAGACCATTTTAGAATTTTTATATAATTATATTTATAAATATATTGGACATCATCACTATCCTTGTCAACTTATCATATAATATTGTTGCGAAAATAAAAATATTAAAATATTAAAAGAGAGAGAAATATAAATGATAGAGAAATCACTAATGTTTGAAGACATTGCAATATATGAATGATTAAATGATTATCATTTTAAAATTATTTATTAATACTTAATATTGTCAATAAGTTCTTACACATTACTTCCCTGATTCCAATAAGAGAAAACGACGAGTATCACATGCAGCAGAGTGACATGGGACATGGTTAGAGCTGTACACCGGTGAAAATGAGTGTAGTGATTTTTATTTTTATTTTTATTTTTATTTTTATTTTCCTCAAGTATTGAATGAGTGATATGATCTTGTGTTGGCATTTGTTCAATGAATAAAAAAGATGATGGCTGTAGTATCAAGCTTGTCATTCACCGGAATGGTTGTGTCCGGTCACGTTACATCTATTGTAAGAGGGTTTTTTTTTTTTTTGAGTAATTTAATATGTATATAAGGAAAAATATAAATAGTGATACGAGGTATACCCCTAGAAATACAATAAATCTATTATTCGGATACAAAAGTCATGAAACTTGTAAGATTAGAGCAAATAAACTACAAGAAAGCTTAAAAAACTAAACAACATCGAACCAAAATAAAACAACATAAATAAATATAGAAATCAAAGCTATCACGTAGATCTGATCTCTGCATATATCTGATATCAGGATTTTATGTCTAGAAGCTGAAGATCTTTTTCACCACATTATATTGTGATCAGTAGAGCTGGCAGAAGACATGAGTATTCTTCTCATATCATATGAAGTAAATCGTGACAGATAATGACAATCTCGCTAGAATATGCATGAAGTCCTTCTCTCGAGATTGAAGAGAAGCCCATTAAAGAAAAGGGTGTCATCACATAGAAGGCCAAGGTAATAAAGTCTTGTATGAGATCTCTTTTTATATTGAAGCTGAGAAGCACTCAAAAAATAGATGATCATGGTCTCCACATGTTAATTATATAAGATATATACCGCTGAGGTGATGATCTAAAAAGTTTATAGACTGTTCATAGTATATAGTCGAACTAAAAAGATAAGATGATTAAGTCGTGGGACATGTCCTGAAAACCAGAAAAAATGGTGCTTAGCATTCTTGAGTCTAGCATCTCGAAGTACCTCCCAAGCTGAATCAATTGTGAACCTTCCTATATAATGACTTGTTCAGACATAGTGATCCATAGAGCTAACCCAGGAATAGAATCTAATAAAATCCCAGATCTGTTGGAGGTCCGGACTACCAGAAGGAAAGTCTCAACCACCATCCTTAATAATATTTGTATCCTTTGCATCCCAAGACAATCCAGTAGATGATAGAGTCATCAGTGACTTATGATCCTATAAGTTTGCTAGGCAGATGGTGTTCTTGTTTAACATTGAGGATCGAAAGACAACTCATCAAGTAAAATGATTACTAGTGATTAAATCTCGAAAGAGAATACTTAATCAGAGGGGTAAAAAGAAGACGACATCTACTCTTTCATATTTTGCCTTCAATGAAGACAACTAGCCGACCAGAAGACACGAAATAGAAATTGTGAATATATACAATGCAGCTATGAAACAAATTCATGGGCATAATTATTGCCAGTATTTAGTAACAAAGTTAATAAAACCAAGTATCAGAAGCTAGAGACAACATAAATCACTTAAAATTCAATTCCTGACATGCCAATTGCACATTTAGAGATCACTTGGTACCTCATTGAGGAAGGAAAATGAAACCAGAAACAGCCTTGTTCTCTCCACTCATGAACTGGAATTGAGAGTTCTACATCACTCAAAATTTGTCAAGCCACTTAAAAATTTATGTTAGACTGTAAGAAATGGACAAAGATCATATACAGATTGAGAAATCGAGCAAAGTGGAGATAGTTGTATAGAATATAATTTACAATCATAATCCCAATATTAGGAGAGAACAAAATAAAAATGACAGCATGCCTAAGACATCGTATTGAAATCAAACTTCTTCTGTGATTGATGTTAACTCAGCAACATTTACATTGAATAGGTTTTGTACAACAAATCAAATAAAAAAAATTCACAAACTTACTGTATAATATATTCACTCTATTCAAGATCAAAACATCATCCTTACAAAGTAGCCCTTGTTGCAGGTGTATCAGAACCCGGAAATTCATAAAAATTCGGTGATTAAGGCAGTAAGAACTTGATTGCTCTAATTAAAACCAAAAGTACAGCATTGCCTGAAAATAAGAATAATATTAGTGTTACGTATCTCTAACTTGACTATGCCTGCATGCATGAGTGGGTGAGAGAGAGAGGAGAAGACATACCTCTTGGAGAAGATCTAAAGGTTGCTTATCTGCAGCATGGGGATTTTTTGTTTTTTTCAAACTTCTGATCTCAGACTGTATTGAATTGAGTTGTTCTCGTATCTCCTTCAACAAATTCAGTTCCTCTTCCCCTTCAGAAATAATTTCTTGGCTTGTATTGTTTCTTACTCTCTCAAGCCTCTCAACTCTCTGACTCAGCTGTTGATACTCAGCTTGAGAATTGCTTGCACTAATTGCTGGGCGGCTCACAGGAGACACATTGCGGTGAAAACTTGCCCGATCTTTTGGCTTAGGCAATTTCTTCTCATGGACCGTGGAAAGCACCATTGCCTTTACCAGGTCTCTTTCATCTTTATTAGGCGTTATCAGAATATCCTCAGATACCATATCTGGCTTTTGAAGCCTGTTTTCACCTTCCAAAGTCATTTTGTGACGTTCTTTCACAGGATGTTCAGAAACTTTGCAACTCTCGATAGTTTGTGGGACTTCAAAAATATCCTGAACACTTTCCCGTGAATCCTGATGCTGTTTAACTTTGTCTGAATGAGTAGAATTTTCCGTTCTTGTTAGATCGCCAGATGTGCCAGTGCCCATTTGTGAAAACAATGACGGAGACCAAGTGCCACCCTTCCAGATTGCAGAGTTTTTCCTACTGGGATCTTTGTCGTCAGAAATCTCTTTTACCCGTTCATCCAACCTTTTGATCTGCTCCCAATATGAACCAACGTGTGCACCAGAAGGGCTCCCTGATTTCTTCTCTGAATCATTAGCTTCTCGAATTGCAATTTCCTCCGCATTCGTTTGCATTGTATCTAGCACAGGGACTATAGATTTTTTCCTTTCAATATCACTTTTATTGTAACTGGCATCCTTGGTTGAAACGTGAGGCAGAGAGTTGAATCTCGTTACATTTCCATTGGCACCATTTTCCCCAAATAAAGGATCGTTTCTTTGCATTAACAGATTCTCTGGATAAGTATTCTCGTACACACACAAATCATTACAGCCCATGCTTAAAAGTCTGTACCTATAAGCCTGAACTTGGTACTCAAGAGATGCAATCTCCATTTCCCTCTGATATATGAGGTCTTCTACAATTGCCAGAGCCTCTTCTGCATGACACATCTTTTCCTCTGCCATTCTCTTATATTGGCTTGCTTCCATCTTCAGTGAAGCCTTTTCACCTTGCAACCGCAATATCATAGATAAAGCTTCGCTGGCTGCAGTGGCTGAGGCTTCTCTTTCCTCATCTAGCTCGGCATAAAGGGTTTGCAGAAGATGTTGCTGTGTATAAAGGGCTTCTTTCAGAGCTGCTATATTAGTTTCAGGCGCCGGTAATAAACTACTTCCATCCATGAGCAATAAATTAAATGCCGACTCCTGCCTGTGCACAAAATAGCATCAACTCTTTTTTAGTCTCAATAACCCATCAACGGTTTTCCTTATTCATCTCAAATTTCGCTTAGTATCTCCAGCAACAAAAACAATGAATTAAAAAATCATACTAGAAAGCACGTATGAGAGTTTAAGCAACCAGATAGGCAAGTGCAAAGGGTCAACAACTTACCCTCCCTTGCTAACACATTTGCACGCAACAGTTGTAAATATTTTGGTTATAAATATGAACACAAACATAAATTCCTTTGATCCTTTACACAACTGGGTGGCTCTGTCATCTCGAACATCCCATCTGCACCACCCTCACTTCAGAAAACATAACCCAGTGAAAAGGACCGATTTCATCCCATAAACAAGCAATATTTTCATGTGCCACACTTAGATATAGCAGAACAAATAACGTTTTGACAGAAACAAATGAAGAGATGTTATAATCATTTTCAACTTAATTGTGAAAATACGAGTCATAAGCGCCAAAAGGAAGTATGGAAGAAAAGAACTCAGGGAAATCCCGAAAGATAGAAGAAGAGGGAGTGGGAAATGATAAAAGATATTGGACAAAACAATAGAGAGCACAAAGAATCATTCTATGAAATACGTTAAAAAGCACAACAAGAAATGAAATTTGAGCCTATCACCTGCAGTTTGTATATTCACTCCTTGGAGCATGACCCAATAGAGAGAAAGAAAAAGCTTTTAGCAAATGGGAACTGTCGTCTTCAACAAATCAAGATATAACACTGTCTGGTCGAAAAACCAAGCAATCCAACCATGAAGCAAATTGACAGTGTTATATCTCTGGAAAAACCGAAAGAATGGCAAAGCAGACCAGATAGGCTTGAAAATTTCAGGCATAAAAACCTGTACAAGAGCGTAGGACAAGACCCCACTTATTTTTAAGCAACCAAAGCAAACCTCCTCATTTCCGGACTCTCGTTCCAAACATAGCTATAGAAATGTCATTGCTTTTCCATTGCTTTTCTACAAAGCAGATGTGAGATTTGACGTAAATGTAAATTTCTTTTTGAAGTTACGTATTCAAAATGTTGCTGACATGGAATGCCTTAATTCCTTAACGCATGGATTGAGAATAAAAAAGAACAAAAAAAAAAAACAAGTTAAGACAACTATGCGCCTGATCTCAATCCATCAACCTCGTTGGCCAAATGACCAGGATAGTTAATCTTCCTGTCACTTGTCAATAAATGCATTAATTGAGGGGCTTTTAAAAAAATAAATAGATTTATGATTACCATGTGGGGCCTTGGTTGCTTTTTTCCTCAACGGGCGTCGAAGGATATTTATCAGGCTAAAAAATTGTTAAAAGGGGAGGTTTTAACGGCTATTAATAGGCCCCATCAGGGCCATCACCACACACGCGGCGGCATCTGAGAGGGGGAGAGGAGTTTAGACAAGTGTCACTAGTAAAGCTAATTATGACGGCAGAGTTTTATTCTTTGTATTTATTTATTTTATCTTTATCTTTTTTCTTTTTTGAATTTCAAATGTACTTTTTTAAGCATCTTGGCCTGTCCATATCCAACACAAACTAAACAGTATCATTAACAGTGATGATGGTATCTGCCATCATCATTTCCCTGTGTATCACGCTTAACAAATAGAATCCAGCACGGTTTGTTTGGAGGTTGCTCTTCATATGAGAAAACGGAGATGGAGATTGACACTTGGCAGCCCTTCTTCTTCCTCCTCCGACCATTTAAAGAGTCCCTGCTCTTTCAAGTATAAGTGAGGGGTAATTTGCGAATTTATTTTAAAAAATGTTTTTTATTTAAAAATATATTAAAAAATACTTTTTTATTTTTTAAAATTTATTTTTAACATTAACTCATCAACACAATCTAAAAATATAAAAAAATAAAAATTCAAAACTTAAAATCAAGAATTTTCCACGATTACAACTCAAACAAGATATTGAACCGCACATATGGAAGCGCATGCTGTAATAACGTGGAGCCTGAGACCATGGATGCATTTACGGATGACCAGGCGAGGTTTGGACGTGAAGGGCATTTAAGATTTAATGCTAGAAGACTTGTAACACTGGCAATTGCAAAATAGTTCATTGCTTGAATCATTATCAACTAATTGGAATCCACATTTTAATTTATGAATTGCTTTAATCATAAAGTAATGTAAGATGATATAACGGTCTAAAATTAGATACCTTACAACAGTTGCATTTGAACATCGATTTACAGAGAAGTGTGGCAGCTCACACTTTTCGCCAACAGAATTCAGTCTACACTCCACTATCCGGGCTGAAGTTGCAATTTTATTTGCTACCAACTGCATTTAGTCCACTGGAACTTCAACTTCCATCTTCAAATCAGAATTTCCAAGAATCTGCAAGCAAGCAATCAACGGTGAGCGCAAGAGATGAATTTAAAGAACTAATTGAGTGGAGAAAGTGACTAATTAAATGTTATGAGACGCTAGACGGATGATGCAATAACCTTATGGGAAGGGCTCCACTGTCAAAGAAACAAATAATTGAAGGGGGCAAGGTTCAAATGGGAAGTTTAAGGCAATAAAAAAGATATAATCCATAAAAGTTTACAAGGAAGGCAAATGTAATATCTTTCAGTTTTTGAAATTTCATTAAAGGAAAAGGGAAAAAAATAATCGTGATCAGATCTGAATTGAGTGGGGTGCATGGGAAGTCAGATTCAAAGATAAGATGGTTAGAAGTGCACATTGAGATGA
>Ga0325411_1002578_pt1 | contig 20555 bp, 7 predicted proteins | sample PopdelMetagenome_13_FD_206181 | JGI IMG/M metagenome (GOLD analysis project Ga0325411, IMG submission 206181) | Populus deltoides microbial communities from Bellville, Georgia, United States - Xylem-PdIQD-R4 | ecosystem: Host-associated > Plants > Phyllosphere > Stem > Wood/Secondary xylem...
TGCAGAAGATTTTGAGGAGGAAGATAAAAGGAAAAATTAGGACAAGAATTCGACAAGAAGCAGATAGTTAGCTCTTTGACCTAAAGAAGGGGACCGGAAAGCAATGCCACATACCTGCATGATTATACCTGCATGATTATAGCCACCTGGGCTAGCTCAGGTGCTGATCAGGGGTGGATTTGCCTGTTATGTACGGTAGAGAACAAAGGGATTTAAGCTGGATATGCTGCAGCTGAGTCAATAGACATCACCGTACGTTAACACTTTTCGGGTGTTCTGGGCGTTGTAACTTGCTGCTGAAGGATCGAGCCAAGGTCAAATTACTTGAGGGTTTATGACCAGCTTTAGTCAGACGAATTATCAATCAAGTTTTCACTTAAGAAAGTGCTATGCAAACAAAATGCAACGTGTATTTGTTTGTTTTATTGCTTGGGGATTAGCTAAGTAAGAAAAAAGGAACATTTTCCCTTTTTCTCTCAAGACTTGTTGACAGGCCATTGACTCTGCACATGGAATTTTTTTGTAGAGTCAATTACGATTTTATAAAGTGCTTCCTTTAGTAGGGCATCGAGCCAGAGATTAGAGAAACCATTATTTGAAAGCAGCAGAAGCATGTATGAAAAGGTTGAATTATGCTGCCGAACAACTTGGACCACATAAAATCTCTTGTTCCACTAGACATTCTAATGTGCTAAATCAATTTTGTATTTGGATAATACGTTCTTCCTTTTCCTTTTCCAAGCTTGCTTTTGTTGCCACTCAAAAAGAGGTTTCGTTGTAATCAGGAGGGACCAAAGTGACCTCCCAGGCTATGCGAGGCCCACATAGCTCAAGGATTGGATCAGATCGCTTCGGTTAGAATCCAAAGCACCTGCTCCTGGAGATTTGGAACCTGCGAGTGATATTGTTTCAAGGCATTCATCAAGACCTAGCAAAATCACACAGCACTTGGTTTTTTTTATGTATTCAAAACCAGTTCAAACCAGAAACCGGTGTACACCGGTCAATTTCAGCTTGTTTTCTTAAGGAGTAAAACTAGCAAAACATGTGGGTTTTTTATGGCCAAATCCACTCGGGCAATTTAATGAAACATAGGTTAACATCATATGCAAAAATCCTAAGAGTAACCTAAATCATTTAATGAAACACATCCTGCAAATATTCCTATCACTAATATAAACATAAAAAATATTTATTTAGGAGATGAAAAGATCCTCGATTTATATCAAAATACACATCCTGTAAATACAAAAACAAAGGGACATAATGATCACACACAAATCCTGCAACACTTGAGAATTTAGGAATGGAAAACGTCTCCCATATCCTGCAACATTAGTATGCAACTATCAATATATCATTTAGAAATGAGGCATTAATGATTATTTACACTCAATAAAATCAAAGTTAGCTACCACCAAATGCTCACTTTACACCAAATTCTATAAAATAACAAGTTAGACATGTTAGATTAAAAATGCATTGATTGATAAACCATAAAATAAAAGATGTAAGTTTATAAGATAAATTATCTAACTCAATGTTTTTGCAAGTTTTAATATCATTTATCAAAGCTCTAATGTCGATTGGAATTTATCCGTAATGCAACCAATTTTAATAACAAACAAGTGCTTGAACTGTTGCTGGAGATAAAAAACTTTAAAATTAGTTGAGTATACTCCCGTCAATATTAAGAGTTGATTTTAAAGCCATTGTCGACACAAGAATAGCTAGCACTTGTTGTGAGATCTTTGAAAGAATTTTATATTTCAAAACATAACACTTTCACCAACTTAAAATATCTAACTTATTATCATTATGATTTTCACAATCATCAATTAACTACCTTTTTATCTAACATTATGTCTGCTAATATTATGATTGTTAATAAAACTATATAATTGTTAATGAAATAATTATATTTCAAGTTATTCATTAAATTGAATAGTTATTATTCAGTTTTATCTCAACAGTCATAAATATCAAAATTAATTATGAAAATCAAATAAATTAATTCAAAAAATAAATTAATCCTAGTGATATATTAAATGCTAAATATCGTATTTTGATATTATAAATATCTATATAATAATATTAAAAAAAACTAAAAATATTTAATTTATTACACAATAAAAACTTATTTTTATAAACGTTAAAGAATAAAATATTTCTTTCTTGTCTGAAATAAATATCTTTTCCTTCCTTATTTTTTAATAAACTACACCGACTATACCTTTTGCCCCATGATGAGAAGTGACAACTTGCCAAGAATGAATAGCTGCACTGTAACTAATTAAACTCTCCATGTCTCCTCACGCTATTTGTTTCCCCTCGGTCATATCTTGTTCAACACCTATTCCAGGCTAGGATATCATTTTTCATGGAACATTCCACCTCTGAATGTCTGATTTGTCCTTGAGAATCTAGCTAGCTTCTAGCTCTTCCACGTGTCACCATAAAAGGCAGAAAACTAATGGTTCAATTATTTGAAAGACAGAAGACGAGGCAGCTAGCTAAGGGTTTTTATTTATTTATTTTAATGGGCAACCTTTTTTTATTTTATTTGGGGAAATCCCACCCTTAAAAAAAAAAAAAAATATTTTGTGAGTTTAGATGAAAGTAAAATTTTGATTGTTCTAATCTCTTATAAAATATACATGCTCTAATTCAAACTTAAAATCTGCTATGCAGATTTTAAAAACTTTATTATTACACCTCGTCCATTAGAAACATTTAATAGGAAACCGCTAATCTCGAAAATAAGTAAATAAAGGGAGTAACTACAAGCTGGGGATACGTGTATAAATTACTTGTATATAGCAATTACCCAGCCGCTGATTGGTATTTTTTATAGTTTTAAGATGTTAATATAAAAAAAATCATTTTAATTAATTTTCAATTAAAAAACTCACATTACCATTCACACGCTAAGAGAAGAATAATCAAGGATGATTCTCAGCAGCATGTGATGGCTTACCATCTTAGTCAGATTTGCAATGGGGAATTTAATTCAAAATTAATGTTTGAAGACAAGGGCTTTTGCTCATCACAAAACTAGTTGTGAGCACAAATTACTCGTATTGAGTTTCTAAATTCAAACTACTGGGATAATGACCTTCCTTCGAACATCAGTGTCTATCGTCCAACAGCGCCATCATCAGCCATATTAGGCATGCAGTAGCTGCGCTCTTATCTGGTCCTCATCGAAGATTTGACTTTTTATCAAGTCTAAGGCAGGATCACACAGCTTCCAACTGGAAACCGAACTGGGACTGCACAAACTTACAAGCATCGCATGACAATATTGTGCTAAAACTTCTAGTTTTCTATCCAACCAGCTTCATCGCATGGTAGCTTGGAGGAGCCGGATCCAACTGTTTCGCTCAACTTTCCAAGCTAGGCCCTCAGAGACAAGAAGTTTGGCAACTGTTAGGCGTTGCAGAAAGGATATTAATTATTTGTGCAATCGGAGGCCTAACTTAATAAGAATATCTACCTGTACCTTATCATGATGCATGGAGGGAGGAGTGTCGTTTATTGCCATTGAATAAGGGATATTTTTGGGTCCAAAGTACAGAAGGAAAAAGCAAAGAAAGTTTCACATCATCACCTGCAAATTCCATGGTTATTGTTGCAAGTTTTTATTTTTCCTATTCATCTATACTGGTTGGGGTGCACTAAGGGCTATGGCGATCCCCCTAGCTTGTGATCTCTTCTATCCAGATTCCTGTTAACTGAACTGATCAGTTAAAGTTAAATCTCTCTGTTCATAGTATGATCAGTGATGGCGATAGCTTGGGGAAAAGTTAAGTGAATTTCCAATTAATTTAGTTGTCACCCACCATAGATAATACAAACAAAAGAGCTTGTTCAATGCTGAATGCTTCGTGGTGGAAAGTGAACTGGCAAGAATGCAAATTAAGGAGAACCTGTCCTTTTACTTGTAATGTCATTTGCAAGCTCCATCTATGCAAAAGTGTAATTTCAGGAGTTGCATGATAGCTATTCTATGTCTGCCATTGAGCAATATGACTTCCTCTTTTCTCTTCAAATCAAAAGTTTGTTAAGAAACCTTTGATAACATACAAAGGCGAAAAGGTAAATAGAAAGACAAAGAAAAGTTGTATCATTAGTCCCACTAGACATCATCCTGAATGCTACAAGTGACTGAACTCTTACCATGGAAAAAGAGAGCTTCCTCTGATGTGGTCTGCAGGGGGGGGTTAGCCTGCTTGACTTTTTTATAGCCTGTAATTAATTTTGTTAACTGACATCGAACTTTAGCCTGCCAGTTATCAGGCCAAATGTTTATGTACATTTGTTAGGTTAAAATATATTTTTTAAAATTAATAAGTTTTAATATTTTTAAATTATTTTGATTTGCTAGTATTAAAAATAATTTTTTAAAATAAAAAAATTATTTTAATATATTTTTAAACAAAAACTATTTTAAACAATAACAGCCGCCCTCACATTCCCCAAATTCATATCTCCTTCTTTATCAATTCTGAAAAAAAAAATATAGAAAAATTCATGACGGTGAAAAAATAACAATGGAATCCTTGATCCAACTTTTAACTTTTGTGTATTTAATGTGTCGAAATTAAATCCAAGTCGAAATCTTTGTATACATATATATATATATATAGTGACGCACGCAACCTATAACATGGATGGAGAAGAACATGAAAAAAACAACAATGAAGACGTGATTTTCATGAAAGGGCTTACACCAAAAACTCCCTTCATATTTTATTATTGAACATTATTTTAACATAAAACCAAAAAATTAAGCTAAAATCTAAAATTAAATAGAAAAATAAAAATAAAATAAAATTTAATTCAAACAACATTTTTCAATTCTTTTTTGAGGGTCTTCCCAAGATGAGCTAGGAAAGTTGACTGGACTTTTTATAAAACACATGACTTATAGAATTTATTAGCTAAATTTATGTGCAATTTAATAATCCGATATAAAGTTATAAGCTTCTTAGACATATTGTTTAGCATAACTATTTTTTTTTTTTTGAATTTTGATTTTTTATCTAATTCAAATATGTATTGATTTTCTTAAAATTAGACTAATTAATAAACATTGATTGTTTAGTTTATCATATATATACATACATACTAGTAAAAATTATATATCCAGGAATTAAACTAATTTTTATATGAGTTTGGTTTCTAAGCATGTTTTTTTTATATCACGGGCGCAAACATACAATTAAAACTAAAAACTTATAAGGATTCTAGAATGTATACTAAACACATATTGAAAGTTTGAAACACAATTCTAGCATATATTCTAAGTATATATTGAAAATATATTTAAACAAAATAAATAAAAAATATTTACATATTGAAATCTTGTTATATAATCAATTTAGCATGGAACCAGCTAATCAACCATGTTCCTTGTAGAATCAAACATGAGAAATTTTTATCTCGTATCCGTCTCAGCGTCTCGTGCTCCCTACGAAATCTTATCCAAGTGTACTGGATAACTAATTAAGGAGAAAACAGTTCAATATGATGAGGTGAAAATGCAAACAAATCGATAAAAGATGGCAAAAGAGATTAGGTAGGTCTTTAGTAGATCTCTGTATCAGTAGCTAGCATGCAACAGAGAGGGATACACACTCTGCACATCACTTCGAGAATTTTGACACATCGATCATGCCAGAAAGACCCAACATTGTGGCTCATCAAACATGCCATGCACCCCAAAACATAGGCTATATGAGAGGCCCCACTACTCATGGACACGTGTTATCACCAAAGGCCTCCGCCCACTTGATACCCCTGCTTTTTAGTTCTTTCTTCAAAATCATTTCCCTCATTTTGACATTTCCTTTGTACCACTTCCCTTGCCAAGAACTTGCTGTGAACATGAAGGTTAGAAGTATAGCACATTATCAAAATTGAAGTGTATCTTGATGCTTTTTTATGGCCAGGCTGATCATCTACCCTCACTCTCTACAGTTGTTCTAGTGATGATCTTTTATTGGTTACTAATGTTTTTTTCTCTTGGAAACAGATCTTCAACTGGGTGCAGAGGAGGTTTCATCATGGCGCAATCAAAGGTTTGATATTCATTCGTATTTCTGTCTCTTTTTTCTCTACTGGAACAAACTGGACTTTTAAATGGAACAAAAGTCTAGTTGACTCGGTCTCGAGAATTTCTTTTTAGTATTATAATAATCATCGTGTCCTCTATAAATGAGTGCCTTGTTGATTTTAGTTCGCCTCTTTTTTTATTATTCCCCAACAAGCCTGTGTTACAATCATTATCAACACTTGTTTTGCTGATCAAAACCATTAAAATTATTATTTAAGTGTGACTGTGATTGTTGTTTATATAATTGTTGAATTAAATGGATGAGAAATTTGTTTTAACCAGATGGGCTAGCTAGAAATGTGAAGAAGGCTGAATCAATTACAAACGAGGCTGACAAGCAAGCATTGCTGAAACAAGTAGCCCTGGTGGATGTGCTTGATGGTTGGAAAGATGGCATTTTAACAATTGGCACATTAGGTCTTGACCCTTTAAAACCCTTTAACCAACAAAATGATCAGTATTTCATTTTGGAAAGTGAAGAGGAGGAGGAAGTAGAAAGGGAACAAGAACAATACTCAGTTGATGATGATTACTTTGACGATGACAATGTTGAAGATGAAGAAGTGAGCCCTTTGATATATGCAACATTTGAGCACAGTTTTGTGGGAACTGGATCAAATACCGTGACATGTGATGTCATAACCAACTCTAGTATCACCGAGCAAGAACAAAGAAAAAGGAAAGGAGAAAGAATAACACTGGCAGAACTGTTCTTGGAAGATGCTGACATGAAAAAGAAGCCGGATTCTGTTGAAATTGAGACCAAATCAGGTAATAAAAAGCCGGTTGCTCGTGCCAAGGGTGGCCTTTCTTTCGCCAAGAAGCTAATACGTCCTCGCCCAGGAGAGGATTCGCGTCCAATAAAAAAACTCAACCAAGTATGATCGATTCTCTCTTCTTGTGCAATGATACAGTTTTCTTCAAGGTATTTTCAAGTAACAATTTGTCAATTTTGTGATGTACTGTAGTTGATGAGGAGGATGTTGAAGAGAAAAATTCACCCAGAATTTGATGGGAAGGGAAACAAAACAGACAATCAAAATAAGCCTGGCATTATGGATGTCCAAATCCGCAAGGGAAATGAAGCCGAATCAGTTTTTCTGCTTCAAACTCCATCAGGTACTTGATCTCTGCCTCTCTCAGGAAAAAAAGTTAAAAAAAAAACCCTTTGATTTAATGTTTGTGTAAATTATGTGTGCTGATCGATATGGCAAACTTGCTACTTTATACTTTGCCTCAAAAGTTACTGGAAAATGATGGGTTGGTGACCATTAGTAAGATGAGTAGCATCATAATGTGATCCGCTCTTCTTCACTCTAGCTAGATTGAAATAATAACAACAAATTATCTAATTGATATCAGTAATTGTGTGAATAGTAGAAGACCAAAACCATGAGTTCGCCTTCCATCTGGACAGAATAATGCCAAATAATTAAAGCAAGTATTATATGCATCCAATGAACCTGCACATATGACCATACCGCTTGAGGACACGGCTTAAAAATTAATTTGTGAAGTTGTGTATAATCATTTTAGTACAATGGATGATTGCAATATGTTTAAACATCCAATCATTGGGTGTGTCAACAATTTCCATCGGCAGATTATTTAATTCTGTTATATATGGGACCTAATCTCCATTTTCAGAGTGGCCCAGATTGACAAGAATCTGCATCTTAATTTCTCTGTGATTTGGTAGCATCTAACAATCGATGCCACATAAATCAGAAAACGATCTCCCACATTATGTATGATATGTTGCTACACGTACCATATATAGCATCAAATTAAAAGGTGATGTATCTTCTAATTCTTCTTGGTCTTCTAAACTTCGCGTATGTGCTTTACAACCTGTTCTACTTGGACGTGCCTTAGTCGCATGCATGGTCTGGGTGGACGGGAGAGGTCTGGAGCTGGCCTCCCTGTCATTTTCCATGGATTTCTTATAGGTTGCCATCATCTATAGGGTAATGGGGTCCCTCCTAGGAAAAAGCTAAAAACTTAAATCCAATGAGGAAGCCATCCAATAAAAACATTCCAATTAGCTTTGATATGAATGGAAATGCTCAAACGATTCTCCTTCTCAAATTGCGTCCAACTCTGCTCCAGTGTAATCTCCTAGTTGGGCTGGCCATGCCTGTCCATAGACTGGTAGGGTATACAGACCAGTAACATTTTCTCCCCTTCTCCACATTACGTATACAATCATCACCGCACGGTCACTATTTGTAGCGTTTGCGATTTGTACTGCTGAGTGACTTTGCTAACATTTCTCTTGCCGTGACTTGTGTTGCAGGTCCTACCATATGAGCTTTCAGTGATGATCTAATTTGCTAGAGATGGATTTGGGTTTTGTTGTTAATTTATTTTTTTGCGTTAATGTGAATCGGGTTGTTGTATGCATGTGTGTGTGTAGCTTGGAACTATGTGATCTGTTTTGTAAGTTTTCTTCTGTTTTGGATTTCGTAAATATTGGATGTTTGGTTGCCAACACATTAACAGGCTTTCATTTGTTCACGGATCTTGACGTTGTGATGCATCCTTTGAAGTATCAAATTACTCAACTTCGTGTAGCAGAATGTGCATGCATGGATGCTGGAGAGGCACTTCATTTGGGGCACACACTTGCCTCTATAAAGCATATCATTTAAGTGCATTCTTAAACAAGACTCAATTACCTCAAATGAATTATACTCGATATTTCTCTACAAAAACTAAATCTGAATTCTAGAGTCTGAGAACAAATTTAAGAAAAACCAACAACAAATGAAGAAAAACTCAAGAAATTTCATAGATCCTTCTCCACCCATTCAAAAAACCTATTTATAGAACTTGAAAACCGAAACATTAATCTTCATTATTCATAAATGTTGACAGTTCATGAATTATTCGTCATAACATTTATTATCATTACATAGTTAGCATATTGGTTCATATACTAAAATATTTTAGAAACTAAAATAAATTACAAATCAAACAATGATGTAATAGTAAACATTTTTTATTATCCAAACTCAAGCTCAAACTCAAACTCATAAACTCATAGTTCACCAAGATATTTTAGATTTGAGACTTTTATTATCCAAAGATTATTTGATAATAATTTTTCCTTTAAATTTAATTGATTTTTTAAAAATATATTAATATTTCTTATCTTGAATTCATAAAATTCAACATGATTCTAACCCTAAATATAAATATAAATGCGTGATTTTAACCCCATTTTAGTTGGTCTGGTCGAAAGAGAATCAAAGCTCTTTTCAGGGCCCTTAGGCCTCGAGGCTCGTGCCTCTAATTATTTCCTGCGGCCCCCACCAGCGTTTCTCTCAATTAGTGGCGTTACTTATATATAATTCGTTCAGTAAACGAAAACAAACAAACCGAATCTGAGATTGAGCCATCATCGTGCCACCACCGAAGGGCTACGTCTCCATGTCAGGCTAGAACTGGGGTACAAGGACAATGTATTTGTTTGTGATAAATTATAAAATCAGTCCCTCTTGTTTTAGTGAATGTTGAATTTAGTACTCTTGGCTTCAAAAACCCTATATTTTAGTCCTATCTCTTGACAGGTATTAATTTTTAGCAAATAATTTTGGATATTATTTGGCGCGGCGCCGTCATTTAACTAGGTTTTTGTTTTCAAAACATTCCTGCTGTTGGGGATTTGGAACATACCAAATTGTCTAATTTCTTTTGTAAGTTGTAGCAAATTTTATCCCATTCATCTCCTTTTCTTCATCAAATTCTAGGAGGACACAACTTCTCGACAAGAAGTTTACCTGCAAGTACACCGTCGAGAGTTGAACTTGAAATCTTGGATCCATGAGAGCACGCCGTCAAGTCTCAGCTCTTCTCTGACCACCAACCCCATAAAGGTATAATGCTCAAATAAGGAAGATAACAGGGAAAAAAGAAGAAGTCCAACACTCATTATATTAACTTCTTCATCCTACTCAAAAGACTCCTAATGAGTTTTCCAAGGGTAAAATGTTTAACGATAATTATGATAATTAGAAAAGAAAAATTATACGTTCGTTCGTTTGCTGGAAAGTAGTTTTTTTGAAAAATTGTTTTTTTAGAAAATAAATTTCTGAAAAGTGAATTATTTTTTAATATTTGATAGTATTATAAAAAGTAAATAAGAAAATACTTTCTGGTGTTTGATTATGTTATGGAAAATAAACTGAAAAATAATTTATTAATAAATTAATTTTTTTAAAAACTTATCTAATAAAAAGGATGAACACCAATAGAAAAATCTAGACGAGATTAGAGTTTTCATTGGATAAAGAAAGGATGAACATTAATAGAAAAATTGACAAGGACAAGGAAAGTCCTATACAATATTGAGCCAGGAGAGAGTAACTCCTACCGAGAGAAGAGAAAGCATTATTTTTCTATTTATCAACCACAAAAAACAATAAATAACATAGAATTAGATTAATAAATCACTCACAATCTAGATAATACATCATTAACAATTTACTTGGCTTGTGAAAACTCTAAAAATGCATAAAAAGAAGGCAAAAAAAAAAAAACACCAATAGCATTAAAATATGAAATAATAAAACTACATTGAAGATTATACAACAACGACTCTTTTCCATAAAATAATTTACGAAAGATTATAATAATGATAGTAATCAATTATGATAGAAAATACACAATAATTTTATAATATTAAAGCTTAAATATTAACGTCAATATTCATCTAATGATTTATAAAATTTTATTTTTTTAATTATTTGCAAGATTTTTCAATTATAAATATTACTAACTCTTTGTAATCAAAATCAAACTTTGAAGATAGTGTTAGGTTATGTATTATCCTAACAGATCATATTTATATTTTGATAGGTTAATCATTCTTATTTTCATCATATGATTTAAACTAACTAGAACATGACACCAAAAATAAAAACAATTAAAAAAATAAGAATCAAAATTGAAATACAAAATAAATTTTATTTTTAATTGAAGGATGAAATTGAAAATAAAAATTAACTGAATAAAAAAACAATAAAATCAAAAGAATGAAGTACAAAATAAAAATAAAAAATAAAAAATAAAAATAAATTTTTTTATTGAATGGTAAAATTAAAAAGAAAAATCCATTCAACAAAAGGATTTATTTTGTACAATTCCATCACTGAATTTTTAATTTCATTTGATTTTCCCTAGATATTTAATCTCATTTAATTTTTATATCGAATTTAGTCCCGATTCTTCTAATTACTATTTTGTTGCACTATTTTTGTTGTTGTTTTTTTTTTCTTTTTAATTTCATCCATCAATGTTTGTTTGGTTAAGAATCTTGCTTTTTTTTTTTTCAGGTTAACCTTTAACTGGTTCACCCCAGTCTAATGACCTGTGTAATAGATCTGAAATATTAACCCATCTTGACTTTCATTTTTTTTCAAAGTATTTTTTTAATATTTTTTTTGGTAGTGTTTTTTTCGCTTTTCTATTTGTAGGGACATTCTAATTTCATGTTGTAAGTCATGTTTGATTTATTGACCTTGGTTGACTGTCGGGTACTTCGCTCGAGGTTTTTTTTGTTATTTTTTTCTTTGAAAAATTTTTTAAATTGACTTATAATAAATTTGTATATAGGACCTTGATCTAGGATTTAATATTTGATTATATTTAAGATGTTTGTCCGGGTTTGCTTGGTTTTTACAAATATTTTTAATTTTACTCTCTATGATTTTTCTAATCTTTAAGATTTGATCTTTATTTTTTTAGTTTATATTTATTTTATTTGGAATTATTTTTTATTTTTTTCATTAAGTTGCATCTTTCTTGGATTTTTCCTATCAACTTTTATCCTTATTTTTATGGTTGCTTTTGCATGGTTTTTATTAATACTTTTCTACTGAGCTCATTCTTTGAAATTAAATTGTTTGAAAATTATACTTCTTGATTGAATATGTGTAAACAAATTCACGGGATGCAACTTTTAAAGATTGGATCAGGTTTAAAAGGTTTGTGTTGTTTTTTTTCCCTTTTTTCTAAATTGATGTTGACTTATTTTTTATTCTTTTTTAAAACTTTTTTTTTGTTATTTTTTAGGTTTAATTCTCTTCTTTTTTTAAAAAATTGTTTTCTTATTTTTTTTTCTAGTTTGATTCTATTGGGTTAGCCCTCAATAATTGCTTTTTATATCATTCCCACCATTTTTTAATTTATAAAAAATCTATCATATTACAAATAATTTTCAATTTCACCCCTTTATGATTTTTCAATCTTTCAAATTTGATTCTAATTTTTTTAATTGATTTTTTTTTTGTTTGCAATAATTTTTTTTGATTTCATCTTCATCGGGTTTTTTCCTGTTAGACTTTAGTCCTATTGTTTATTGTTCTTTTTTTTGCAAGTTTTTTTATTAATAGTTTTTTCAATGATTTCATCCTTCAAGATTAAATTAGATGACATTTAAACTTCTTGATTGAATTCGAATCCATGATTTAATGCGTTCAATTTTTTAGATTGGACTAGGTTTAAGAGGATCGCCTAGGTTATATTGGTTTTTTTACTCTTTTTTTTTTAAACTGATGTTTTCTATTTTTTTTTAAGTTTGACTCCTTTTTTTCTCGGTATTCTTTCAGTTAGGTTAGCTTTCAATTGTTTGATAAACCGAATAGGCTCAAGTGTGATTTTTTTTTTGTTGGTTTATTTATCGTTACTGGTTTTTTTTTTTGTAAATATTAAAATTTTTAATTTAACCAATGACTTGAGGCTTAGATATTTTTTAACCTATCACTTTTTAACATTAAAAAAAAAAACTTATTCGGCCCACTGGCAACATATATAGTTATAAATAAACAATATTTTTCAAAAGAGGGTTTATTTTTTTTTTTTGTTAATACACATAGTTAACAAATAGAGGACAGAAACGAAGTTAATATTATTAACATACATTAGAAACTGCATTATTGGAGTTGATAGTCCTGGGGTTCATAGTCAGTAAGAGGCCCACTTCTATCTGGACCACAAAAAGGCCCAATTTTGTACTGGGAGTTTGCTTTTTAGTTTTTAAGAATAAAATAACTTTAAATATAAAGTGGTATATGGGACGCTTATACTGTTGTTTTGGTGGATCAGTTCGGTAATCATATCGTTTCGCTTGGGCTTAAAGCCCATTTCGTTTCTGGATTGCAACGTCGCCTTGTTCACCCAACCAGCCGGTTTAACGTATGCTTATATGTTTCAGAATGGACCGCTGGAGAACTACTGCCCTGGATATCATGAATCATGAAGTGTTTTTTTAAGAATATTTTTAATTAAAAATACATCAGTAAACACACAAGGTAAGAAAAGAAATCAAAGGGGTTATTAAATTATTAGATAATTACGCATTTTCTTAATCATCCGTTGGAGGTGTTTTGTTAAGACGCAAACTAGTTGTAGAATCTACTTTAAAAAGCCGGCCCGAGCGGTTCCGATTTGTAGCTATTGAATGTAAAATTTCACAAATCTTTTACTTTTTAAAATATTTTTTATTTATAAATATATTAAAATATTTTTTTTATTTTTTAAAATTTATTTTTGATATCAGCATATTAAAATAAATTAAAATTAAAATGGTTCACCCAACCATTCATGGTTCAATTATATATAATAAAAACAAGGTTAAAATGGTAAGCCAATGATTTTTTTTCTCCAAGAAACACAGATCTAGTTTTTACTTGTAAGTTTTCTTTTAACCATTTATGGTTCAATTATATATAATAAAATAACTTCTTTTTTATATAGAAATACAATATCATTAAAAGTTTTGCATATGATATAGTATAAGAAAAAAAATATAATTTTTGAATTTTATTCTCATTTTAGTGTAATAGTAAAAATGTCTTCTTGATTATCATTTGAGCTCCTTATTATAACCAAACACTTTTTTTCTAGCTATAATTATTAATCTCCTAATTAATCTTTCTTTGCATTAAAATAGTTAAACTTAATTTTGATACATGAAATTAAATTGATCACGATTTCACCTTCACTTGTTGTATAACAAAATAATTGTAAGGATGAGTTCGGGTTCCTAATCACTCTGCATGTTGAAGTGAAACAAGTGTCGCTAAGATCACATTTATCAAACAAGTCTTTTTTCAGGTGATCACACAAGGCGAATGAAACATTCTGCTGTCCATAGTCAGTAATGTACATAAACCTACTCTATTGTCTGATGGTGCCTCTCTGTCCCAGACATTCAGCCATGGCCTTGCACATGAATTTAGTAATGAAATTACATTCTCGTGAACCTTGCAACCCTTACAAATGCAATGTTTGGTGCGATTTGGACGCCCGCCATGCTAATTTGTCATTGTGCCTAGCTCTACCAGTTAATTATCTTAGCTAGCTAGCAGATCTGTGGAAGAATTTCCATTTCTTCTGAAGTAGCCCTTGCTAGACAGAAGAAGTTCATGGCAATTATTACTGTTTGGTAAAAGAAAAACAATAGTCAAGGCACATCACATGCATGTGCAGTTAAAATGACAACTGGAAATCAGAAGGGAGTTGCTAGAGTGGAAATTAGTGTGTCTCAGGAAGAACAGAAAAGGCTAACAAAACTGGGGTTATCAAAAAGAGCATGTTTTCCAATAATGTAAGAGCGAATATCTATGTGGGTCTAGCTACAGTAATATGATTTTGATCACCCAAGTCCAAATACTTGGAATAATAATTAAACACGATTTGATTACCTAGCTAGCCCACTGTTTGTTATGTGCTCGATCAACGCTAGATGATTTTTATCGGCACTGCATATGAATTGTGATATCCATTGCCAAACAAAATAATTAAGCCTCGGTAACTAATCCTCCTTTGCAAGGATTTTACAGCACTGCCGACGCAATAAGAAATGTAAAGGGTGATGATGATCTGCGAGATTTCTGGGATATGCTGCCTTCTTGAATTGGCTGGTAGATTAGACATGGAAAAGAAGCATAATTCACCAACTAGACAGATAGCAAAGTTTGTAATGGGACATGCTCTGAAAGCCAATCAGAACCTTAGCAGCACATTATCCTTATCTAGTTAGTTTATCTAGTCTCGGTTAGGTTAATGGCGTGATAATAACCCTTCCTTCTTTCAAATAAAATAAATAAATTAAAATTACCCGGTATTACTTCTAGACACATTTGGTAAAACAGAAGCCCCAGCAATTGTATTTTATAACGGCATGGCTCTCTAGATAACCCTGTGTTGCTAGGGTTTCTCAGCAAGTGAAAGAAAAATCACAAGAACATCTCAATTGATCAGTCATCAATGACACTCGTTCTCTTGTGGTCTCTAGTCCAAAAACTTCCCAAGTGAAAAATTACAAACACACACACATGCACTTGAATTTATGATGATCTTTCTCGTTATTAGCAAGTTGTCATTTTTATAACACCCTTGAGAAACAAAACAGCATCACTTCTGGCTTCAGCAATGGACTACTTAACAAGGTTCCATCTTATAAAAGAAATCAGATTGAAAAGGACTTGAACTAGTCCAGAAATGAAATCTCATTTCAAGCTATGCGCTGTTCCTTATCCATACATATATAGGAAGTCATCTCATTTTGTTCCTTATGCTTACATTTGTTATGCATGTCACGATCTGTCTCCATAGACACAGAGTAAGGCACGGGCAGGATCTTGCGGCTTTCATAATCAAATGTTGTTAGTATCTAGGTTATGGAACTGGTGGCGGGTCTTTATCAATTTCATTAAGAGAAAGGCTTAAATTGTGCATTAGATCGCTGTCTTTGGCTCCATATGTTCCTCTCAACCGTCTTCATATTGCATGAGCCAAATGAGCGACAACAACTTATCACATTTCTACACGTAAGATTTTGTTGTTCTCCTTCCTCTGTTGTCGGTTCTTTCCTGTGTTAACTGTACCTCATTTGCCATAAGAAAGGATATAATACAAGGCAATGCCTTTAATAATAAGACCAATCTTAGATAGGTTTCTATATTTATCATGTAGCTATAATTAATCTGGCATTTTGCACCACTCATTTCTATGCAGTACTGGTTGGCATATTATGTGATGCCTTTATTATTCTTTGAGCAGTACTTCCTTCCGAAATCACACTCTAATATTTCTTATCTTTTCTTTCTTGGCGATTGTTTGTGGGCTCTAGATATAGTCATGTGTAATTCAGTGAGGAATCTCTCCCCCTACATGATTCTTCAAAATCTTTTGTCTGGGTTGAATTTAATCATAGATTCTTAGTAACCTATCAAATAAGTTTATTATCCAAGTTAATTAGCAATGATCCATGGCTAACCGATGCTTTATAATTATGTTTGGATCAAGTTAATTAGCAATTAATAGTCAACGATATATGCTCAATTATTTTGTTTTATTTCCTGTTACAAATGAAGAGGCCGAACCCTTTGGGATTTCATGGGGAAAAAAGGATACAGTCATATAAAAACAAACAATTTCATTGACACACACTTAATTATTAGATATATTCTTAGAATATTGTTAAAAGCAAATTAAGTTTCATAAAGTTATTCAAATGCTTCAATTTTGAGTCGCGTGCTTGCAAAAGCAACTCAATCGATCGTTTGAATTTATAAAGACCTCTTAACTTGTACAATTGGATCTGGTAAGATCACAATGTGCTGGATAATTGTATTTTAATTTTATTACAACTTCAGCAACTAATTCACTTAAGACGGGAAGAAAACAGTTAAGGATTAGGTGGATAGAATTTGGTTTCATTCTGACATGGAAATAGTCGATGGTTCAATTCAAAAGAATAGTATTTTGTGCACACGGTTTTCAAGTGACGTACGTAGTTTAGTGAAGATATATTTTCTTTTAGCTTATTTAATTATATGAATGGGCAAAGAAGTTGATATGATGCGTATAGAGCTATCTATCTGATAATATTAAAGGTACAAATATTTTCTTAGCTTGATCTCTGTCTAGTCAAAGAAAAATCACATGCCTGACGAGTAAAATGGGTTGGTGTTTTGTTTGTTTTTATTTTTTTGATAATAAGGTTTGATGTCATTGAATTTGACAAAAGATAAAAGATACCTCTTCATCATTATCTAAATATATTTATTATATTTTATTCTTATAAATTCAAATTTAACATGTTAAAAAACTTTAAAAAATTTTAAAAAATATTTTTGTGGATTCTAGCATAGTAGTCTGAGGTAATGTTAGGTTTGCACCCGACCGCCGTTGGTGTTGGGCGGCCTCGGGCTAATATGCCTAAGCCAACTATGTTTGAGTCTATACTACATGGTTGGATTTTTTTTTAAAAGCTTAGATACTCTATTAAAAAGATTTTCAAGACCTTACATAAGTTTCTCAACATTTATACTATTTTAATATATATTATTTTGAATAGAATATAACTTAAAATATCACATAAATAAAATAACACTTTAGCCTCTTCTCTTCACAAAAAAAAATATTCATAAGCTATAAATACTGTTAAAGTAATTCAGATCAAACATAAAAAGAGGCTAGAATTCTCGATAATATGTTTATTATGAGTACTTAAGTTAACCTAAATACAAAGGAATTATATATAGGTTAAACTGAAAATACTATTGTACCCTTAATAAATAAAACTAGATAAATATTACTTAACATCTCCCCTCAAACTCACGATGCGGCATCTACAAGCATCGAGAGTTTGCCAACTAGAAAATGAAAACGAGATATGGAATGCGTCTTGGTAAAGAAATCTGCAATCTGCAAGGAAGAATGAACCAAAGGCAAAGTAATGGTGCCATGCTTGAGATGATGACGAGTAAGATGACAATCGATCTCAATGTGCTTAGTTCGCTCATAAAAACCGAGTTGTGAGCAATCTAAATAGAACTCTGGTTGTCACAATTCATAGGAGTAGGATGAGAAAAGAAAACTCTCATATCAGCAAGTAACCAACGTAACCAAACAATCTCTTTGGTAGTAAATGCAATGACAGAAGCTGAAGGAAAGTCGAAATACCAGATTTTGTAGAAGCAGAAGACAAAATATCACTCCAATTTTATTTTATTTTTGCAGAAACTTAACTCAAATACCAAATTGTAGAAACCGAAGAGAAGACAAAATACCAAAATAATTGCAGAGACAGAATAGAAATACCAAATTGCAGAAGCTGATACCAAATTGCAGAAACCGAAGAGAAGACGAAATACCAAAACAATTGCAGAGACAGAACAGAAATACCAAATTGCAGAAGCTGATACCAAATTGCAGAAACCGAAGAAAAGATGAAATATCAAAACAATTGCAGAGACAGAACAAAAATACCAAATGTAGAGACAGAACATAAATACCAAATTGCAGAAGCTGATACCAAATTGCAGAAACCGAAGAGAAGACAAAATACCAAAACAATTGCAGAGACAAAACAGAAATACCAAATTGCAGAAGCTGAAGAATCTAAAATAAAGTTTCAGATATTAATTCTTCAGCTGCAAGCACAAAACCTGATCTTCATCCTCCATCTTTTAATAGGTTAAACAACCCATGTCTGATGTTTTGAAAAATGGATCTGAAGTTAAGCTTCAAAGGAATGCATTGAGCGTGCTGGAACATCTTACAGGGAACGAAGTGGATGATGATAACGATTTTGATACGAGCAGTGGCTTTGATATTGGTGAACATGATTTCTACAAGAGCAGCGAGTTCCATAAAATTAACAAGCCAAGGGTTCAATCAACTAGGCTCTGATACCATGTTAAAGTAATTTAAATCAAACATAAAAGGAGGCTAGAATTCTCAATGATATGTTTATTATGAGTGCTTAAGTTAACCTAAATACAAATGAATTATATATAGGTTAAACTGAAAATACTATTTTACCCTTAATAAATAAAATTAGATAAATATTACTTAACAAATACCACATGAATCATTCAAGCTCTAGGTTCACAGTCTTTTTATTTTTAATTTTTTTATCATGCATATTTTTAGAGTTTCTCTTTAAAATATCTTTGTGTTTTGTTTCTCTAAAAATATATGTACCTAAGTATCTTAGAATCCACAAATCTATCAAACCAAATTTTTTATAAGTATTAATTACTCATTATCTTGATTAAGAAAAATAAACTAAATTAACTGGTTATCTAAATTACTAGAACTAATAAATTAACTGGTTATCTAACATAAACTTTTATATTTAAGCTACTTAGAATTTTTTTAACCTCAGCATGTTGATTGTTTGATATAAAGTAATAAAAATGAATGAAAATCAAATAATTTAATAAAAATAAATGGTATTGATTGTAGATATTTTAGAAGTGTTATGTAGATGGTAATATTTTAAAGTATTGGCAATAAATTTTATAACTAATTTGAAACATCAAATAATTCTCAAAAAATATATTCTAAGAATACCCGAACACTATTTTAAATATTCTTGCCATTTACTTGAAGCAAACAGGCTACTGCTCCATTTTTAACACCAAATTTAATTTAAATCCAGATGATTTGAGCCAGTACACTCCTAGTCCTAGCTAATTTAATGCGGTGACAGCAGCAAGCTCTTATTATGACACGATACTTGAGGGTTTAGTTCAGTCGTTCATTGTGTGACTTGTTCCGTTCATGTTTCGAGTTCGATTCTTTATGTGCATGCCTGTTATCCCCGTGGTGCTTTACCTGTTCACTGGGCTTGCAGGATGCTCAATGAGCCGTGAGAAATAGTCGTGGTGCGTGCAAGCTGGCCCGGACACCCCACGATAATAATAAAAAAAAAAATTAAGGTAGTAATATATATATATATATATATATATATATATTACTCTCTGGATAATAGAAATCAATCATGGACTTCGACATGACGACACTTGCTGCTAGACTGTATGCTGGATTAGTTTAATTTTTACATGGAAAAAATAATTGTCATGTCAACTTCATCGTTGCTAGAAAACATGATTAAAATTGTTTGATGACAATATGCCTAGCTAGCAGGCTACCACACCCACCAGTGAAAAGCGCTGTCTATAAGCTCTAGCATCTATATCAAGGGTCCTTGGAGTTATTCAATGTTACAAATCAATCTTTATTTTCCTCTTTAGTTATATAATTTATTGCCAATGCTTAAAAATATCACCTTGTAAATAAAACTTATTAAATATTTATAATCAGTACAATTCATTATTTTAGTTAAAATATTTTATTTTTATTACAATCCAATAATAAATGAAGTATAATTACATTGCGTAAGACACCCGTTAGCTTTTGCCTTTAAGCTTATCATAAATTCAATAAGGAAAAACGTTATACTTTTAATTAATCTTCATGTGTATTTTCAGAAATTCTAAAAAAAATTATATACATCTTGAGGAATTCTGAACATGTTTACCTGATTTATTTACTTCCTGTATTCTTTTAATATTAATATATATATATATATATATATATATATATATATATATATATATATATAAAGGACTCTCTT
>Ga0325411_1002579_pt1 | contig 20546 bp, 23 predicted proteins | sample PopdelMetagenome_13_FD_206181 | JGI IMG/M metagenome (GOLD analysis project Ga0325411, IMG submission 206181) | Populus deltoides microbial communities from Bellville, Georgia, United States - Xylem-PdIQD-R4 | ecosystem: Host-associated > Plants > Phyllosphere > Stem > Wood/Secondary xylem...
AAAAAAAAATAAAAAAATGGAACATTCCCCCACCTGATAATCATTTCAGTAAATGCAATTGAAATTCGAAAGGCGGCCCCATGAATCTTGAGGTTTTCTTCTCCCTTGTAAAACTCTTTTCTACAGAATAATTAATATTATTGTGGACCGTTTTATTTTTTTTTAAAAAAATTATAAAGTAAGTTGGCAAACAAGGTATTATTGAGCAGCTTGTCTGTTATGTTTCAATAAAAATAAGTTCTGGTGGATCTAGCTAGTAACACATGGTTGGTGAGATAATTATACTTCAACTGCTGGCTTGGTGGACAGCATGTAAAGCCATTGACATTCCTCTTACCTTTTCTTCCCTAATCCCATGTAATTTTATTATTATATCTAAAATTCAAAAAATTTATTTTTTCTATAATCTCAGGTTTTTAATGAGTGAGCTAGTGGTAAGAGATTTACTTTCCCTGTAATTTCAAGTTTGAGCCATGTAGTTGTTGATATAATAACTACTGGAAACTTGTATAGTGATTATTTTTAAAATCCGTGAAATTAGTCAAAATATTTATAAGCTAATAAAAATAAAATTCAAGTTTGTAATAAGAGTAAAATTATTATAAATTCTTTTTTTTTCCATACAAACCACGTATCACATAATGGATCTAACCTTCACATGCGAAAATCATTAAAAAAAATAATACAATGCTGTAGTAAAATTAAAAAAAAATACATGACCCAAAAAACAAAATCACACACACAAAAAAAAAGGTTAAAAAAAGAAAAAGAATCTTCCAAAAGAAAACCCGATTGCGTAAAGCATGACAATGGGAATAAATGGAGCAAGCCGTTAAAAATAGCCTATAAAGAAATAAAAAAAAAACATTATAATCACAGGCATCAAATACCACAGAAACTCCGTGCATCCCTCGCCCCATAATTGACCTAATCAAAACAGATTGCATCATGATAGTCAATAAAAGTCAAGAACGGTCGTGATTTTAAGTGCCAAGTTACTAATCATACATCACTAGTCTACAGTGGTCTTCCCTTTTCACCATAATTTCTTTCTTTCTTTCTCTTTCTCCCTGAAAAACACACTCTCTCTCTTTTAAATAAGCTTCTGTTTTTCTCTCTACATTTCTTCGACTCTGTGACTTTTTAGCTTCTCTTCTCTTCTTTCTTTTTCTTGTCTGAAGCGAACTGACACTTCTGTTTTAGATACATCTTCACTTACACTGTAAGTGCAAGACTAAAACTTTTGCCTTGCTACTTTGAGCTTCAATTTCTTTCTTTTTTTCCTCTTAGATTAAAAAGATTCAATCTTTTAGGTGAATTTTGATGTTTCAAGTGTTTGTATGTTTCTTACCAGTGAATTTGGAGATGGGTTTTTAATTTTAAGCATGGCTATTTTGTTTATTTTGCTCTTTAGATTTTTTTGTCTTTAATTTTAGTTTTGTTAGTTTGTGATGTTAAAAAAAGTTAGGGCATTTAAATCTGGTGTTGATTGATTATGTTTTGGGTTGCTAAGGTTGAGGATGTTTTGTTGGTTTGTTTTGAAAATTGGGGTATTGAAGAATGGATCTAATTCAATAACAATTGTTGAGTGCATGCCAGGGTCTTTATGGTAGTGTACAGATGGTGTAGACAGTTAATTGGGTTTTTGTTTTGGGTTGTTGAATTTGTCCTGAAGTGGACTATACTAGCATTGGAGTTGATTATTTTTTTGACAGTGTGGATTAGACATGAGTTAGTGGATAAAATGATGGGTCAAGCTGATTGTCTCCACTTGTAAAGGAGCACACAAATGGAATTGCAAGTAATGCAAGTGATATAACCATTGTGTCGAGAAGATTTTATTGTTGACCTTGGAATCAACTCATCAAGGATTATTGTCAAGCTAATAGTTAAATCATCAAAATCGTTGTAACTGTTAATGTATAAGAGTGCATGAAAAAGTCATCATGCCCACATTTTTTATCATGAAGTTTGATGCCACAAACAAATGAGAAATTTTCAGCATGCTATTTAGGTATAGTGATAACGGAACCCTGCGCGTTCTGTTTTTCTTTTTCAATGTGATTTTAGTTCTGATGTTATGCTTGAGTACGTACTTTGCTTAGCAGCTTATCATGAAACACTAATACAAGTTTATATTCACACTGACCAGGTTGACATTCCCGAGTTGTGCCATATTCTGTGCTCCTATTATGGAGATTTTTTTGCAGAAAATGCAATTGTTTTAAATCGATTTGTTGCATTCATGGCAACTAAGTTGGTGTAAACGTGAGAGTGTGTTGCTGATCAAGGGTTTGATCTTACGCTAGTATTTGTGGTCATTTTCATTAAGTGTTAAAAGTAAACATGCGGTCATGGTGGGGGAAGTCTTCATCCAAAGAGGAAAAGAAGAAAGCAAACAAGGAAAGTTTCATTGATACAATAAATAGGAAGTTTAAGATTACATCAAAGGAAAAGAGCAACAATAGATCAGGAGGATCTCGGAGATGTTGTAAAGATACTCTTTCAGAAAGGGTTTCTTTGTCCCGCGTTCCATCAAGATCACCATCTCCCTCCACACACGTTTCACGTTGTCAAAGTTTTGCTGAAAGGCCTCAGGCTCAACCACTTCCACTTCCACTTCCAGGGGTGCCTCATACTAAAATTGGGCGCTGTGATTCTGGAATTAGTGCTTCAGTGAAACCAGGATTGGATGGAGGGCGCAAACCATTGCATCTTTTGCCCCCACCGAGACCAGGACATGTCCTTAATAGACTGGACCAAGCAGATACAGCAGGGGATTTAGCCACTGCCTCTGTGTCCAGTGATAGCTCCATAGATAGTGATGATCTGCCTGACTCGCGTGTCCTTAGCCCTCTCACATCGGACTATGAAAATGGGAACAGAACTGCTGTGAACAGCCCTCCAAGGTGAGCTTCCATGTGTTTCATTGAAAGTTTTAAAGTGTCTTTCCAGGTTTTGTCTTGTCTCTGAAAACATTTGTCTTTATGTCTGCTGAAGCGTGATGCGACAGGATCAATCCCCTATCATAAATAGAAAGAACTCAAGAGAAACTCTGAAACATGCTAATTTACCTGCAAATAATCAGACCTTGTCTACACCACCAAAACGGGCAATTTTTAGCTCTCAAGTGCAAAATTTACAGATTCCTCATCGAGTAGCATTCTTTAGTGCTCCAGACAGCTCATTGTCAAGTCCTTCTAGAAGCCCAATGAGAGCATTTGGCACTGAGCAAGTTATCAACAATGGTTTCTGGGCAGGAAAAACTTACTCAGATATTGGTTTACTAGGATCTGGACAGTGCTCAAGTCCAGGTTCAGGCTATAATTCTGGGCAGAACTCAATAGGTGGAGATATGTCAGGACAGCTTCTTTGGCCAAACAGTAGATGCAGCCCTGAGTGTTCTCCATTACCTAGCCCCAGAGTGATTAGCCCAGGTCCCAGCTCCAGAATACACAGTGGTGCTGTCACTCCTCTGCACCCACGAGCTGCTGGGGTTACCATAGAGTCGCCTACAAGCCGGCCAGATGATGGAAAGCAACAAAGTCACCGCTTGCCCCTTCCACCAATAACAATCTCCAACACCCATCCCTTTTCTCCTACCTATTCCGCCTCAACATCTCCTTCAGTGCCTCGAAGTCCTAGTAGGATGGAGAACCCAACAAGTTCTGGTACACGCTGGCAGAAGGGTCGTATGCTTGGGAGAGGCAGTTTTGGAGATGTATATCTCGGGTTTAACAGGTCTGTGCAAAGGTTATTTGCTAAATGTTTTATTGCATAGACATGGGTGATTTAGCATCATAAAAAACTCTAGAAAGTTTAGTCCATAAATAACTGGGTGGGGGAAGCAGATTAATTTAGGCGTACAGCTTGATTGAGGTTGAGACTAAATGGAGTTGAGTTGACATTGTTTTGGATTAGTTATGACCATTGCATTTATAAATTTTTTGTTTTACTCTGCTAATCCATTCACCTCTGTAAAGCAACACTTGATTTGTCATGTTTCTTTCATCATCTTCATCATTGTGATGCATCAAGTGACATTTTCATCCATCTTTTACTTAACATTTGAGCTAACATCTCTCCTCTTCGTCTCACCGCTCACACCCTCTTTTAACTCATTCTGCATCCTACTCGAGTGACTTGTTTGCAACAGAACCTCCTTCATACCTTAAAGAGTCCTTATTTGCAATTGTCATCATTATTGCTATCCTTGTTATTGTTATCATGCATTCAAGTCTAATGTTAATATCATTTCACTTCATAATTAAAGAGGAGATTCCCTGATATTCTTGCACACAAATCTGACACTATACTGAACTGAGTTATCAACCATTTGCCATGCGCATTATTTATGCATTTTGCATATCTTATCTGATTTTGTTGTTTGGGCCTTAGAGAAAGAGGTGAGATGTGTGCAATGAAGGAGGTAACTCTATTTTCAGATGATGCAAAATCAAAGGAAAGCACACAGCAGCTGGGACAGGTAATTTTTTATTTTTCTGTTATTTTAGGCAGTTTATAGTTTGAAGAATATAAGGTTATGTATTGATATGCATAGATGTTAATTTAGAGCTAGTTCTTCTCTGGGAAATTTTGAGTAAGATTTTACAGTTATTCATGATACGTGCAGGAAATTGTGCTTCTGAGTCGCTTACGTCATCCTAATATAGTGCAGTACTATGGATATGAAATGGTAACATTTTTCTTGCCAGTTTATGTTTTCTCCTTTTAGATTTTTATTTTCTGAAATAATTTCATTTTACATGTTAGTCATAAAATATTGCCTGTGTATGTTCATTCCAAACTACTGAGACTCCTATATGTTGCCGACTTGCAGTAATTCCTAGTAGACCGCTTCTTGAATTTTGTGGGATTTAATTGCTGATGATTTATATAATTGCATTATCATTAGTTGATTCATGGTAGAGTGTTGTCATTAGATACTTTATTAGCATAAAGTTCCAACAGATTTATGAATAGAAATCCATGGCTTAGATTTTTGTTAGCTGAATTGCTATTTTATTTCTTATCAGGTGGATGACAAATTATATATATACTTGGAGTATGTGTCTGGTGGCTCCATCTATAAACTGCTTCAAGAATATGGCCAATTTGGTGAAAAAGCTATTCGTAGCTATACTCAACAAATCCTGCGTGGGCTTGCTTATTTGCATGATAAAAAAACTGTCCACAGGTGAGCCTTATTATTTTGCTATCTCATGGTTTTGACAGGGAACCACAACTTACTCTAATCACTTATAAACATTATCATGCCTATTTCATAAGTTTTAATCGTGTGCAGAGACATTAAAGGGGCTAATATTCTGGTGGATCCCATGGGTCGTGTTAAACTGGCAGATTTTGGGATGGCAAAGCATGTAAGGATATTCATCTGGAATTTTCTTCTCTCTAGTTATTCAAACCTGGGAAAATATGTTGACTGTTATTGCCACTGGTTTTGAACAAATGCTAAATTCTGCTGGTTATGCAACCAAATTAAATTAGTTCTCTATAACTGCTATCTTTTTAGTTTAGCTAGAATGCAAGATGAAAATTTACTCATGCATATTAACCTGTAGGCAATGCGTTGTAACCCATTTTAATCAATTGATCTACAGATATCTGGGCAGTCTTGTCCATTATCATTCAAAGGAAGCCCTTACTGGATGGCACCTGAGGTCAGCCTTGGTGTATTGTCACATTCTGATTTTATATTTCTTTGTGATGCTTTCAAGTAATGCATTTCTTGAATACATTAATTGTTTCAGGTGATAAAAAATTCAAATGGTTGTAATCTTGCTGTTGATATATGGAGCCTTGGGTGCACTGTTTTGGAGATGGCAACAACAAAACCACCTTGGAGCCAATATGAAGGGGTTAGTAAAATTGAAGTACAATAAATTTTTTAGTTTTGTAACTTGTTTTGCAGTTTGAATGGCACTGCTTGAAATCTTAATGTGTGTCTTGGTGAGATTGTGTTAAACTAGAAGTATGATTTGCTTGACCTTATTTCTTACCCTCATTTTGCTTTATTTTCTTCTTGAAAGGTTCCTGCTATGTTTAAGATTGGAAATAGCAAGGAACTTCCAGAGATTCCTGATAATCTGTCAGTTGATGGAAAGGACTTTGTGAGGCAGTGTTTGCAACGGGACCCATCACGTCGCCCTACAGCTGCTCAGCTTTTGGAGCACCCTTTTGTGAAAATTGTTGCTCCGATGGAGAGGCCCTTTTTGTCCCCAGAGCTTTCAGAAGAACTGCCTGCAATTATGAATTCAGGAAGATCAATGGTATTAGGATTTTTTCTTGGTGTGTCTAATGATATTGAATATTGCAATTTTTCTTGTAGATTATATGAGATAAGAAGTTATTCACTACTGTTTATCATACTATAATATTTTTTTAGAAAACAAAAGATTTCATCTGATGAAAAGAAGAAAATATACAGAGACAGGTAGGAGAATAGGTCATCCTCCAAACTAAGAAACAGAGCAGAACAAAAGCTATGATAATAAGCATCCCAAACTCATGGTACTTCATTTTGGTAAATGACTGGATGAATGTGTTAATTGGGAGTTGTTATATGTTTAGTCTTATGCACACCACCTTAGATGGCTAGCATATGTGGTCGTCTGATTTCATATTGGTATTGCTTGCTAATGCTACCATGATGTATTTTGTTTTCTTCATGACACAACACGGAATAATTCCTTTCACTTTGCCTGACTTGTCTGTTGTGGCTTTGATGATGTTGCTTGAATTGACTAATGAGTTTGATCTTGAAACTTTTAATAGGGAATTGGAGCTGCAAGAAATGTTTCAGGCTTTGACCCAGAAGGGATTTCTATGCATCAATCTAGAGCCACAAAAATTGGTTCAGGGATCAGGTCTCTTCTCCCTCCCTCCCTCATCAAGCCCCCACCCACACACTCACTTACACGCATGTGCTCTCGCCCTTGTTTTTTTTCTCTCGTTTCATTGCATATTCAGGAACACACATGGCAAAGTTTGTCTTATGTGTTGCTAGGATTACTGGCATGTGTACTTGTCTTGTCTGAAGATGGACTGATATTGCACAATGCATTTCAGCTAAAGGCACATAGGTTTTTCATCAGGGCACAGAAAAATATTATGTCAGATATCATGTTTCAAAAGCAATATCTTGCTATGAGAGCAGTATTGAAGGAGATCAGTATTAAAATTCTAGTCATCTTCACCCACAACTTGCATGAAATTAGTTTGATGGTGTTATTACTTTCTTTTTTTCTTGGTTGGCTGTTATTATTACTTTGTTCAACAAGAAGCAATAAACTGTATAGTGTTCTTAGCTCTTCATTAACTTTTTTTGTGAAGACTTCTTTCATTGGTTCTGCTCTGTACTTGTTAACATTTTGCTCCATTGCCCCAACTTACATTTAAAATTTGAAGTTCCATGTAGCATTTGTTGTATTGAGGGGAGAAATCCTTGTGCTTTAGCTTAAGACTGCTTAGTCTGCAGAATCAAAATGTGAAGATCTAAATGTGCAACTAGTTGGTTTATGTTGCGACAAAATTTGTTGTGTTAAAAATAAATATCTGGTTCTTGTTTTTATACTCAAAAATATTTCCTCTTTCTTTTAATTTGATGTTTTTCCTATTCCAGTGATGCCCATATGAAGAACTCATCATGCCCGGTGTCTCCTATCGGGAGCCCTCATCTATATTCAAGATCCCCGCAGAATTTGAGTGGAAGGATGTCTCCATCTCCTATATCTAGCCCTCATACTGCATCTGGTTCATCCACGCCTCTCACTGGTGGTTGTGGTGCCATCCCATTTCATCATGCAAAGCAGCACATAATGTACTTGCAAGAAAGCAAGGGAATGATCCCTGGGTCCCAAAGTAGTTTCTATCCCAATAACAACAACCTTTATCAGGAACCAAAGCCTGACCTATTTCGAGGTATGTCACAAGCCTCTTGTGTTTTCCGGGAAATAATTTCATCAGAAAACAGCAATCCTGGAAATCAGTTGGGATGGCCTGAACTCTATGATGGGCACCCTGTTTTAGCTGATCGTGTGTCCCAGCAGCTCTTAAGGGATCATATGAAATTGAAGCCATCCCTGGACCTGAATCCAAACTCATCAATTCGTGGCCGTACCAATGGAATCTAAAGTCTAACTATGCATGAATCCTTCATCAGAAAAATCTTTCTCAGTATTCTACCTCCCAATGCATCATTCATTTTTTTCATTCTAATCAAGGGGAGACAAATCAAATCTGTGTGCTAAAAATGAACTCTGGACAAGTGATTCCAGTAGGTCAGATGTTTTGGAAGCTTCAAGGGCAGGATTAATTTCTTGGAAATGGCCTTGGAGTTTGGTTTCAGAGTTCCTATGGCAAGTAAGCAGTTGGCTTAGATACGGGAGGACTCGAGTATGGAAATGTGGCAGCACGTGCAAGTTATTCCACTTGTGTCTGTGAAGCTCTTTACCTGGCAGCTATATATTTCACTGAAGTCAGTAACTCGGTTTGATTTCCTGCCAGCTTTGTTGACCCGAATTCGTGTGCAAACTATTCCATAAATGAAGATATTGATTATTCCAAGAAGGTTACCTTCTGAGACCTATATACATCAGCTCCTCACATTCAAGTATGTAACTGCTAGATAGACTGTATATTTATTATACTTGGAGTGCAAAGCTACTACCATTCGTGCATTTCACATCCTTTTATGTTCCTTCTACTATTTTTTGGGTGGAAGGATGTGGTGGGAGTTGAAAACAAATATTGTACAGAAAGATGGGAACCAAGTTGGAAGTCCAGATTTTGTCAAGATAACAGTTGAGAACTTGCCTGGCTTCGCCTGTGCCTTTTCTTTTATCAGTTTATGGTAGCTCAGTGTAAAACTTCTTGTGGGCTGTCCATCTGATATTCTTGTATCTAATGTATACGGTTATACCTTGAACCAAATTAAAGAAATCTAATTCAACCTGTGTACTAGTGAAATCCTCCGGTCCAGTGCAATTGTAAATTTTGGGAACAGCAATGAGCCAGGTTTATTTTTAAGAAATCTATATCTCCCGCATTGTGGCTTGAATTTCAGAGCTGGTTTTATTTTTCTTTGATAGCATCAGTTCCTTTTCTAATTCATTTCAGCCTATGGGGATGGGAAAAATACCTATCCTGGGTTTTGGAGGTGATTTAAGCCTGTAGTTTGGAGTCAGGTTATGGTATTTTTAGTGCAGAGACAACCTGGCATCATTAGCATATCTATATAATTCAGGTTAAGTCCCATCATGCATCTTCATTACATTTCAATGTCAACATTTTTTCTACCTCTGTATATACCATTGTCTCGAAGCGGCCCCACCCCCCTGAAGCTAAGAATCAAGGTTCATGTCACATTAGGCATTTTTTTTTTGTTTATATTATCTGTGGGGGGTGGTATTGAATCTATAAATTAGAGCGAAGTCTTTTGATTTTGAAGCTATACTTGGTTTGCGTCGAGGTAGACAGAAAATGTAGCCATATTTGTTTTTGGTTTTTTTGTTAGTAGCAACAATGATAATATAAAAACCTTCAAACCACTCAAATAAATTCAACTTCATGGAAAAAAAAGGAAACTTTTTAATGGACATTCAACAAGCTTGACTTGAGCATGTCTATAAGAGTACAGCTTTGTTTACTCGTAGAAAACCTTGAAATAATCCTGATTACTTGTTAGTGATGCTGAAGCTGAAATCCCATAGCTTTTTGGCCAGTTCTGCATCTTTAGCCTGTGAGCTAGGTTCTGCTATATTACTGTCCGAAAAATACTTTCCACTTATCCCCTTGACTTGTGGATGCAACGCTACATAGCATGTAGTTGCTGCTCCTTGTAACCATAACCAAATGAAATGAATTGTAGTAAAACAGATTCATTGTTCAGACAAAGCAATTTTATCATCATTTTGCCAATCCACACAGGATGGAAATGTTTTTCTCAGAATTATGAAAGCCATACCTGCTGAACATTTTTTATCATGTATTTACCAAACAAGTTCAAAATAGCTGCATTAAGACCACCGAATGGGAAAAATATTAATAAAACTAAAAAATTCCGGGTACTGTGAAAGAATAAGAAGGAATATATCCAGCTGATTATATCCAAATGCTATAAACTACAGATGCAAGCTCTGAGAGCCTTTTCCAATCTTCTGTAAAATTTGCAAAAAGACCCTAGCAACTCCATAACCCAACATCAGATTAATTTACTCCTGTAAAAGTCTCAAAACCGAAATATGTCGTCAAAGTACAGAATCTCGGAAAGATAAAAGTGACAAGGCTTAAGAAAGATTTACCATTAACAAAACCTTGGTGACGCAGAAGATTGACATGGATTGCTCCAGGATGTAGTGAATTAATAGTTATCTCTTCCCCTTCTTGCTGTAAACTCAAGCGATAATGATCCAGCTATTTTATATTACACTGCCTATCAGAATAATGTGATTGATTGCCACCCACACTTCAACCTAAGGCACTTAAATTTTGTGGAGGTAATCTTCAATACCAAAACGCAAAAATGTAGAAAACTAAATTCAGCTGAAAAAGCTTTATTGTCTATGCTAGGTAAACGAAATTAAGATAATGGAAATTGATTTAGGACATGTTATCATGCTTTAATTACCTTCAGGCGCCTTGCAAGCTCATTGGCGTGCAATATGTTAGCAAGCTTAGATTGCCCATTAAGAAAACCAACTGATACAGAATTTGAAATTATCAGCTATCAGAAAAAGGTAAGGCAGACAGGAACTGCCGATGCATGGTGATGACATTGGAACATTATATGTAGAAACTTAAAACCATAGACAAAAATATTTCTGCCATCAAGTTGCCACCTACCTTGCCTCGTCATAGATTTTATCGAAACAAATTCCTTCCCGACTCACAATACGGTGACCTACTTATGATACATTAACGATCCTTCCTTCTTGCTTGCTTCTTTGCGCTGTGTTTTTCATGTTCTCCAATAAAAGGTTTGTCAATAGAAAATGACCTGCAAATTGTAGTATTTCAACCCGAAGTTGGAAAATCAACACAGAAGATACTGTGGCTGAATATTTCAATGTTTGAAAGTCAAATGTAACATCCCTATATGGTTGGTTGCAAATAATATTTCAAAGTTTGAAAGTCAAATGTAACATACCTATATGGTTGGTTGCAAATAACATTTCAATGTTATCTTGAGAAAGCTTGGAAGGAGATGACAGAACCCCTGCATAACAGGAACATATAGGTGCTGCCTATATGTTTGCAAGAAAGCTAGATGCTGCCTGTGAATATGAATTGTATTACGAACATAACAGGAACATTCAACTGATTTGTGATAGTTGGATAGGTATAAGAACTGCAATTTAATTTCCCCAATATAGTTTCCTTACATGAGGATGTTCAAAGGAAGACCCAAGGTAGTATATTCTGATGCAAACTTCCTAACTGATGCCATTGATCTCAGGTCTAACTCCATAACATCAATCTGATCAGTGGGGATTTCCTTGAGTACTGCTTCTTTGACGTTCCTACGGGATTCCTCACTGCCATAACTACATGGACACCACGCATTGCAAGGACACGCGTTGTCTCCGCACCAATACCACTTGATGCTCCTGGAAATTAAGATTTGATTCAAAACCACAGATAATTCTTTCATTACTGTGAGTCTGAAGTTAAATTCATCTAGTAAAAACTGATGTCCTCTCAGCTCGAACGTTCAAATAAAACCTCACTACATGTATCCTACGGCTAAACAAAGCTCTAGCCAGGAAAACTAAGGCAGGGTATTTGGCTTAGCAAGAAATAAAAAAGTAAAACCTGTAACAATGGCAGTGAGACCAGTCCCATCAATTCCTTGTGTTGCTTCCTCTGCTGTAGAAGAAGCAGAGAACCCAGATGGCCCTTTCCATCCAAAAAACCACATTCTGCTGATTCTAATAATGAACTCGTACTACAAACCTTACCAAACTGTTATATTGATAACTGCTTTGCGAAGCTACAATTTGTGGCATCAAAGGGTCCTCCTCGGATTTATGTAACTAGTTTGACTTAACGGATTTAAATGATCCAACTACAAGCATATTCAGGGTACTGTTCTTCATTTAACTCACTGGGTCTTGATCAACAGTATTAATTATCCAGCATAACCAATTCATAACTGTCCAAAGTATGGTTCCAGATTATTTACATGAAAGACAGAATACATTGATAATATCGAGGGCAAACATTACCAACTTTTCGAATCAGTTTTTCACGCATAAATTCTGTGCTAACAAATAAGACACGAGAAAATTAGCTTCTGGTTATTTTCTCCTTGGACATAAAAAATTTTCTTTAGCAGCAAAAAATAAGTTTTAGTTGCAATAATACATTAGGTTATAATTAGAAAAAATGATGTAAATAGATCAAGTATAAAATGACAAATATTTCAAGTTTAAAGAATAAAAAATAATATATTTTTCTTAAAAATATAAAAAAAAATTACAAAATAATAAAGATAAGAACAAAAATAAAAGGTTATAATTAGAGAAACTGTAAAATGATAAATATATCAAATATAAAAAAAAACAAAAAAAACAAAAAAATTTATAGATTTACAATATCTACTGCAATAAAAGAAATTATAAACCTGCCATTTCTACACGGAAACGTGTCCAAATATATAATAATAATAATAATTATTTTTATTCCCTTCTGGTACAAAGCATAGAATTATTACAAAAAACTGTTTATTTCCATTGAAAAAAACAATATAGGAAGAAGAGAGACACCACACCAGAATGTCAGAGGCTGACACAAGCACTAAGCTGATTACAAATGAAGGCCCGTTTAAACAAAAACATGACCTATATATGGAAATTTTAGGCAACATATCTATTTTATGTGTACAGTACAAATTTCATAACTACTTATACAGAACAAGATTCAGCTCTACATAATCATGCAGTAAACTGGCATCGCGCTAGTTTGAAAGCAGGAGGCAATCAAACTTAACTAGGGGTTGGTCAAGGGCAAGCTGAATTCCCATAGTTTTTTTGCCAGTTCTGCATCTTGGCCATAAGCGCTTGATTTGGATATGTTACAGTCTTCGAAATACTTCCCACTGACGCCATTAACCTGTGGATGCAATGCCACATAGCATGTAGTTGCAGCTCCCTACAACCATGTACAAGAAATTAACAAAGAAACTGTGCGGGCATGGTAACAAACAGAAAGGGTCGTATGATTTGAATTTGCACATATGGCGCTTTCTGTCATATTCATATTGATCCTGCAGGACACACATTCCATGAAAATTGTAGAACATACCTGGGGAACAGTTTTGAACATGAATCTGCCGATAGTACTGGCAAAGCCTGCCGAGAATTTAACCCAGGACCAGAAAATTCAAAATTTAGTGAATGAACGAAGAAATTTATTAATGCAAGGTGTGATTAACATTGGCCAGGAATTACCACTAAGAACAGTGTGGTAGCGGAAAAGATTGGTATGAATTCCTCCAGGATGAAGTGAATTAGCAGTTATGTTTACCCCCTCTTCCTGTATGAATAAAGAAGGACAAAAATGGATATAAAGTTCCAGTATCTTTATTTATCAAACCCCTGTTCGGTGAACTTGAAAATGTCTGAGTACCTTGAAACGCCTTGCAAGTTCATTAGCATGCAGTAGAGTAGCAAGCTTTGATTGCCCATAAGCCTTTATACTGCCGTATCTGCAAATCAGCGTGAACAAAAGGGTGAAACTAAGAAAAAGCGCCTTATCACAATAATACATGACAGAAGCCACCCTATGCGGGTGTTACAGCATGACTTGGCACTTAGCAGAAGGAAAACAGAAGATTGACAGAATGGTACTGCCAAATTGTTACCCTGCTTCATCATTGATAGTATCAAAACGAATTCCTCCAGGAAATGGATGACGATGAGCTGATGAAGATAGGTTAACAATCCTTCCTTCTCGATTGCTTTCACGTGCTGTGTTTTTCATGTTGTCCAACAAAAGATTTGTAAGAAGAAAATGGCCTGCAAAATGATAGAAAACACTGTTATATAAAGAACAACACTTCGATATGTACAACTATCATTCCTTCAATGCAGAAGAAAAAAAGAATCTGCATAATTATGTGAACATACTTAGATAGTTGGTTGCAAACTGCAATTCTATGTTGTCTTTGGAAAGCAAGTAAGGAGATGCCATAATCCCTGCATTGTTACTTCCAACAAAGAAAAAGAATATTAGTCTACTACAGAGAAATCTTAAATGGCATAGAATGTCACCAGTTGTTCACGGATAGAGAGAAATTGCCGTCATAACAATTTTGATATACGAGCAAAACAAAATCTACTACAGAGAATTGCTTCAAATTAGTTGTCTTACATAAGGATATTCAGTGGAAAACCAGAGGAATTATATTTGGATGCAAATTCCCGGACTGAGGACATTGAGCAGAGATCCAGCTCCATAACCTCAACCTTGGCACTGGGGATTTCCTTGTGTATTTCTTCCCTGACCTTATTACCAGAATCCACATTCCTTACTGCCATAACTACATGGACACCACGCAAAGCAAGAACTCGCGCTGTCTCTGTGCCAATACCACTTGATGCTCCTGAAATTAGGCAAAGAAACAAACTTAAAACCTATCCTATCAATGACAAAATATCCACTGGCATTGATATCTACTGCCATCAAAAGAACAAATATGATTTTGAGAAATTACGGTATAAAAAGCACAGTTACGATTTTAGAAGTCTCCGCAGTATTTAAGAGCATAGAATTTATAAATCACAGGAGAGACAAATTTGAAACTGGTCAAGCTTGGCTATAAAATCAGAAAGATCTTGTCTTCTGGGAGGATATCCCACAACCACCAGTGCTAAAACCCTGACCGAGAATCTTCTAAACAAATATTCAGATGAGAGAATTTCACTCATCTCATGCTACTCAGATCTGTAACTTAGATAAAATTATGATATTTCTAATGTGAAACAGAAACTACAGAAATTTCAAGTGGATCAGAATTGCTAGCAATCCATGCATAGAACAAACCAACAACCACAGATCACTGACTTTGCCACTTATCTTGATCAACAAAATCACAGCACAAAACAGAAACCAAAGATTTGAAATTGAAAAAGAACATGAAAGGAGCATACAGATGATGCATAACAGACAAAGATAAGAAAAAAAAATACCTGTAACAATAGCAGTGAGGCCACTTCCATCAATTCCTTCAGTAACTTCCTCAGCTGTGGAACTGGAAGAAAAGCCAGATGGCCCTTTCTTTCCAAAAAAACCCATGTTGGCAGGTTCTGAACTGCACCAAAAGTTGCAGGCTCTAATGTATATACCTCTCACAAGTAGCAGCAGATATGGACCGGCATCAAGTATTATATGGAGAATTCTTCAAGGATGAAGCCACCAAGAATTGTTAAATGCCACCTGTGATTTCTTAATATTTATTTATTACATGCCATTATGCTATTCTTTGGTTTTGTTCAAATTCCATGATGCTGTTTCCTTGACTTATTGAGGATGCCGTTGCCCAAATAGAAAGACAGAGCCCTGGTGCTTGACTTTCAAAAAAGGCAGCCTAATATAAAAAGTCCATTATAACTTTAAATAATCCCTATGTTCTTAAGATTTAAACAATCAAGCCCCTCTAGTTTAAAAACTAATTAACTAATCCCTATGTGTTCACATTTGTTTACACCTTAGTCCCTCCATTAACTTTTATTGTTAGTGAAATGCTGCGCAGGCCTTTTTTCACCGTTGGTTCTGTGACTGACTTGACGGTCAAAATGTGAACAAAAGATTGATTGATAATTTATGAAACTAGAGGGATTAGAATAGTGGGACTATAATTTACTCAAATAATTTGCAAAATAAAAAGTCATACCATGACCCCATGGAGAATTATCTGGTGTAAATAAATAAAAGCTTGATAGGAACATGATAAGCATATTTGCATAGAGCTTTTCATTTTGCTGTCAGATTTGTGTGTTTGCTTTCATTTTCTTTCCTTAATCAGAGTAGCGTTCTAGATGGATCGTTAGACTAGGAAAACTTGTATGTTATCGGGAGGTGATAGCCAGTCGTGATCAAATTGCTCAACCAGATGTCTCCATATCCGGCCAGTCGGTCCGAAAAATATCATCGGTGGTAAAGGAACGTCAACATTCATTATTGAATCTTTGTGTGTTGTGCAATCACGAAATACTACAGAAGCTATACTGGAAATTCGTGCACCTCGGTTCAGATTAAAAAAGGCATTTTCCTTCGGATTTGTCCAGAGAGGGACAGACTGGAGAAAGTGCCTTAAATAAAAGACTCCATCATCAAATTATAGTACTCAAAGTTAAGTTTATCCCGGGTGGACTGGATCAATAGGCAAGAAAGTTAACGTATAACTCTCTTTACGCATAAGTAATAAAAAATGGAGATCTTAGCCTCTTTCCTACGTCAAAAATGATCAACAAAGTAAATTAAATCAAATAGGGTGGAACTGGTGGTAATGTTTATAGACATGTTTTATAGACTACCATCTTAAACCAACATGGGAAAGCGGGGGACCTCCAATCTTTAACCACCCATTTAGAAATAGATGCAATGTGATTTAACACACGAAACAGGTTCGTACGTATAAACTGTGAAACAAGTTTGCAAGTTTCCTGACTTCCCCAAAACAAGAAACAACTACTTCAATACGCAGCACAGCTCAGAGGACTACTTGGGGTTGGTTAAGCTCAAGCTGAAATCCCATAGTTTTTTGGCCAGTTCTACATCTTTAGCCAAAGAGCTAGCTTTGGACAGGTTACTGTCCATGAAATATTCTCCGCTTACCCCCTTAACTTGTGGATGCAATGCCACATAGCATGTAGTTGCAGCTCCCTATAACCATATAAAAGAAATTAATAAGCTATGTGGCGTTTTAGAGGTAGTCCAATAATTGCATATGGATTTTATACTTCAAATTAATCCTGGGTATTCCATGGAACCGAAGAACATACCTGTTGAACATTTTTTAGCGCAAATCTGCCAACCATGGTTACAACACCTGCATTCAACACAACAAATTTAATCCAGAAGCAAATCCCCATAGGCCAAACAAATCCTCGTATGGGAACCAGAAACAAGTCAGATATATCAGAGTATTACTATTAATAACACTGTGGAAACGTAGAAGATTGGTCATAATTGGTCCAGGATGAAGTGAATTAGCAGTTATATTGACCCCTTCTTCCTGCATGGGCAAAAGAAAAAGGGAAATAAAAAACGAGCTCATAAGAATTTATTTTGGACAAAAATGTTATAACTATGAAAGTCACAACCCAAATAACATGCTGATCAACTGTTTTTGTCATCCATGATTTGTACTGATTTAACTAAAGAATCTTCAGCACCAAAAATCTATCAATTTCAACTTCATCAAATAAGGTGAGCAAAGGCAATGACTCATACTTCCACTAGAAAATATTCTAAATTTGAGATCCACCTGGTCTTTAACCACAAGAAGGTAAGATTAAATCTCTGAAATGGGGAAAAGAAGAAAAAGAAAATCCCAATTTGCAGTTAGGGAGCAAATTTAATCATCTCAATGGCAGATTGCTGTTTGGTAAACTTGAGACCATGGACTACCTTAAGGCGCCTAGTGAGCTCATTAGCATGCAATACATTAGCAAGCTTTGATTGTCCATAAGCCCAAATACTGTTGTATCTGCAAAATTATCAAGCACAAAAGGGTAAAAACAAGTAGAATTAGATAAAGAAATGTCAATCCATATATAATACATGAACAATTGACTAGTGTCTGGTGTTATAGCACAGACTGAGAAGCATTCCAAGACAAGATTCACAAAATGATACTGAGAAAGTGTTACCCTGATTCATCATTGATTTTATCAAAACGAATTCCCTCACTGTATGCAAAACGGTGAGCTTCTGATGATACGATAACAATCCTTCCCTCTCGATCGCTTTCAAGTGCTGTCTTTTTCATGGTGTCCAATACAAGGTCTGTCAGAAGAAAATGGCCTGCAAAATTATAAAATCTCTTAAGAATCCAAACTTCTGCACTTGGCAATATGCAGCATTTCAAATTTCCCAACATTGAAAAACAAGATTTGGTGGAAAGGGACTTTCTTCTTCTTTTTTTCCTGTTTTTTCCACAGCTATCAGACTAATGTTTATTTATTTTCATCATCTTCATTCACAATAAATGATAAGACTGATTAAATAGATAAATGAATTTGAAGATTACAGTATTCACAGACATGTGAAAAAAGAGGTCAAGTTGTGTTCTTTTTGTTGTTCAGTATTGTGGCTCTCAAGGTATCCATGTTCAAGAATCTCATATTTGATAACACGAATTTAAATTGTCTATGCTGGATCATTTTTATTGCAAGTGCTCTATTTCCCTTCATTTAAAGATTTAAATTCTATTCTCTGGCCTTTCATTATCATAATAGATACTGCAATCGAATTACTGGCAGATATGCAAACAATTTATAATGTTATGTCCAACATACCCACATGGTTGGTTGCAAATTGCATTTCTATGTTGTCTTGGGAAAGCATGAAAGGAGCTGCCATAATGCCTGCATTGTTACTTAACCAAGAAAAGATAATATTAATTCTCACTATTAAATTACAAAACAGTTCCTAAATGTGTGTAGGATGTCTTCAGTGAGCACAGTTAAAGAGGTGCATTGCCTCTTAGCAAGTTCCATTTAAGAGCACAAACACATTGACTACAGAAAAGAATGAACAGGAACAACCAACATCATAAGTGACACAGAAAAGCTAGCCATGGAGACCCAAAACGGATATACAATACAAATAAGAAGCATTGTTTCAGTTTTAGTCTTCTTACATTAGGAGATTCAGTGGAAGACCCAAAGATATAAATTCCGATGCAAATTTCCTCACTGATTCCATTGTGTTGAGATCTAGATGCATAACATCAATCTTAGCAGTAGGGAATTCCTTGAGTATTTCTTCTTTGACTTTCCTACCAGATTCCACATTCCTTACTGCCATAACTACATGGGCACCACGCAAAGCAAGAACACGTGTGGTCTCTGTTCCAATACCACTCGAGGCTCCTGAAATGGATTAGGCATGGAATGTATTAACAGATTAACCAACCAATTACTAAAAGTGCAAATGTATATCTATTGCCATCAGAACCCTAAATATAGCAAGCTGTCCACAACTGATATAGAAAAATTCTGATATAGGAACTCCATCTGATGTAGAAAGTCTCGCCCCAAGAATATGATAAATCATAAGTTCCAAAATGAATCCCATCTGCAGTGGACCACTCTATAAACAGGAAGATAAAGAGAACTCCACTCCAAATATTAACTAGTGATCCCCACCTATGGAGCATGACAAAACTGGTATAGCGGTATGTAAAACCTCTTCAAATATATTTATGTGAAATAAAGTAATTAAATTCCAAACATACCACAATTAGAAGCTACCTAGGCCAAATAAGTTTATTAACATCTGCAAGCGCCTAGAACGAACTAGAAAAAGAATTTGAAGCCCAGATATATTCACCAGATATTTTCAACTTCGTCTCTATAGATCTTGCACGAACTAAAAAATAGCTTAGCATCCATGTACAGAGGAAAAAAAAAAACTGGCAAAAGCACGAAAACCCAGAAATGATCACCCAAAGAAAGAAACTTTGCATATTCCGCTTTACAAATGAACAAGAAGAACTCTTCATTTTTCCCGTAAGTTTCAATCAGAACAAAAGCAAAAAACAGATATCATCATCACGAACCTCGAAATTCTTTTGACTGCTTGAAACGTTGAACATAACACAACTACTTGGATTAGTTGACTTCGTCAAAAAACACACACAAACAAACAAACAGAGTATATGAGATTCATGGGTCTATTTTTCATTTGTTTTCCTTCGCTTTTCCAAGCAGCCAAACAAGACTTAAACTTTGTGAGAAGAAATGATCGAAGTATGAACATGTTAGATAAAAATTAAAATCCTAGAGTGAGTAGGTTCAAATACTTGTGCGTTTAGTTTCTAACAGAAAAAAGCATAAAACTTGAAAACAAAAGAAACCCGGATCGGCTTCAGACCTGTAACAATGGCAGTGAGACCAGTTGCATCAATCCCTTGAGTAACTTGCTCGGCTGTTGATCTAGGTGAGAACCCAGATGGTCCTTTCCACCAAAAAGGCCACATATTTTCCGATATTTTGATCAAAACAACAAACAGCTTTCGAGTTTGCAAACTCTTTATGTGCTCATAATCCTACTGTGATGACTATAAGAATTGCAGAAAATGGTATCCCATCATGGATCTATTGCATCAGCCCATGGTAATGATTACAACATGTTATTAAAAAAAAAAAAAACCCGAATACGACATCATTTTTGTCGCACCCGACATCGCGGCGGCCCACAAATAATCCTAATTAGGGAAAAAGAACAGATTTCTGGCATCATGTTCTTTTAGGGAAAATGTCTTGTTTAAGGAGTCGCCACCTAGCATTATGGTCACT
>Ga0325411_1002580_pt1 | contig 20530 bp, 13 predicted proteins | sample PopdelMetagenome_13_FD_206181 | JGI IMG/M metagenome (GOLD analysis project Ga0325411, IMG submission 206181) | Populus deltoides microbial communities from Bellville, Georgia, United States - Xylem-PdIQD-R4 | ecosystem: Host-associated > Plants > Phyllosphere > Stem > Wood/Secondary xylem...
TCCGCCAAATTTGGCGAACCACGCTTTCTGAAAAGAAACCACCAACCTGAAACTACAAAGAGAATTTCAATAAGTCCAATGGCAGAAGCAAATGAGTATAAATAAACCCATCTCGTCTTCTTAGTGTCGAAGTTATACATAGAAGGAGAACCGATCGTTGTTTCTGATTCAGCAGACTGGCAAATGAGGTCAGTGCCATGAAGAATACCTAGTTGAGATGTCTGAAAACTAACTGGCAATCTCAGATATATATTGCCTGGAAAACTTGGGGACTGGTAACCATTGAAAAGCACGCCTTTTGTGAAGCAACGTCGTTCCCCATATAGCCTATAGCTAAATGCTTTACACCGATAATCCCCCAAGCAGAGCTTCATGCAGGAGTCCAATGTAGTGAATTTAGTGAAATTAAGATCAAATCCCCAGTAATCTACATGGGGCAACAGCACAAACTTCACTTGCTGAGACTGTGAAAGAGTGCTGTTGAACATAGGCTTGCAGCCTTTATTCCAATTACCAGGCTCAGTGATCTCATAGCCAGGTGGGCATGAACACTTGGGGTCTGGTGTATTTACACAAATCGAGTTTATCCCACAAATTCCATGAACATTACAAAGCTGAGAAAGAGCTTGCCATGATATCACCCACAATCCAGTTTCATTGTTCAGGCTATAAAGCCTGAGATTCCCATCATGGTCCATTGTCAGCCTCCTTTTGATCCTTAATAAACCCGTGTCAGGAGCGCTGAACTGGAGCTGATCACTAGATATAAAATGGCCCATTTCATCAAAAACTGCAGTTCTGCTGCTATTATAATTTGTTCTACCATTTCCGAACACATCAAAATCAGGATTAGGCCAGTATATGCTTGAAATATCAGGACCATCATATATCAACCTCAGCACATTATCATTATCAAAAAAGAAACTAAAATATCCAGAGGCATAAGACTCGCAATTATATTTTTTATATAATATTGAGACAATAAAATATTAGATCGATTCAGGTCAAGTCGGGTTAACCAGCTAATTCACATGCCAAGTCATGATACATGATAACCTCGTGAAAAAAAATCAAAATAAATTATGAAATCTAATTTCCAACAAACTCAATATTAAATGATGAAATTAGAAAAAAAATCAATTAAAAATAGAACAAAAAATAACCCGAGTCAACTCAGGTTAACTTGCCAAACTTGCGACGTAGATCATTAGACCGGGATAATCCAATAGAAAGAAAATTGAAATAAATTATGAAGTTCAATTCTCAATCAACCTAATATTTAAAGATGAAATTGAAAAAAAAATGATTAAAAAACAGGAAAAAGAACTCTAGTCAACCCGGTTTGACCCGCCAAACCAGTAACCTAAGTCATGAGATGAAGATAACCTCATAGAAAACAAACCAAAATAAATCATGAAACCTAAATCCCAATTCACCCATTGTTGAAGAATGAAATCGAGGAAAAAAAAGTCAATTAGAAAAGTGAAAAAACCTGAGTCAACCGAGTTAACTCGTCAAACCTGTGGTTCGGGTCAAGAAACTGGGATAACCTCATAAAAGTATATTGAAAGAAATTATGAAGTTCAGTCCCCAATAAACCTAATGTTAAATGATGAAATTAAAATTAAGAATTCTATTAAAAAAAAATAACTCGAGTCAACCCAAGTTAACCCACCAAACTCGTGACCCGAGTCATGAGACGAGGATAATCTCATTGTATTCAAACCAAAACAAATCAAGAAGTCTAATTTCGAATCAACTCAATATTGAAGGATAAAATTAAGAAAAAAATCAGGAAAAGATAGAAAAACTCGAGTAAATCGAGTCAAACTCGTGGTTCGGGTCATGAAACTGACATAACCTCATAAAAAGTAAATTGAAAAACAATATGAAGCTCAATCCCTAATAAATCTAATATTATAGGATGTAATTGAAATTTGAAAAAAAGAAAAAGAAAAACATAGATGGGAAAAAAAACAAAGAAAGGGAAAAGAAAATATTATTCAAGTAAATAGTGTTTTTGAGGAGATATACATTAAAATCCCTTCCTCAATTTTTTTTTGTTAACTTTTGATTCATGAAAAAAATCATACATATATTTAGTTAGAAATGACTTTTAATTTAAATAAAAATTTGTTATGAAAACAAGTTACAATTTTTAACTTATGAATTCTACCTTATACTTTTTTTAAAAGAAATTAAATTATTTTTATTAAAAATGCTTCCAATTTAAAATTTAACTTATTTCTTTTATAAGTTATTTATAAAAAATAACTTTGATTAAAAGTTAAAGACAGTTTTCATAAATCATGCTAAGCCAATTTTTCTTAAATTTGCAATGGCCTTTTTACATGTGCATTTGTCAATATCATAGCAACTCTTGAGAACCTAAAAAATATATAGCAATTCTAGTTTTTCTCTCTAAAAAACATAGTTCTTACCAAAGGATATCCAATAACAAGTTTATGAACAAAGGAAAGAGAAAATAAATGAAGTGTAATCGTTTTGGTCTTTTAACCAAATGCATTCCTTGTTAATAATCCCACTACCACTTTCAAGATCAAGAGGTGTGACTATTCAATATCTTCAAAACATTTTGTGTCATTTATTCTAAATTCGATGGGTCGTTTCTTCATTTTTAAAAAAGCAATTGAATCCACCATTTTGACTAATTGTTTTCTAGATATGAGTAAATTACCTGAATTATTTAAAATATTCATAAAATATGAGTTGAAATGGTTTTCCAAATTTTTTTGGATAATTTTAGATAATTTTTTCTTAAAAACTCAATTTAGTTTCAGTTTCAGTTTCAGATTTTTAAAAATCTTTTCTTATTTAATAAACATTCTACTTTATAACTTTTAAAGAGTATAATATAATACTACCAGAAAATTGACAAATATATATAGACGCACCAACAGAAATATTATGTTGGTAAATTGCAGTGAATTTTTGACTAAATATGCCATCACAGTAGACATTGGTAAACACCGACGAAAATATTTCCTCGATATATACCGAGGAAATTACAGTGGGAAAAGGAGGAATGAAAAAAAATCTAAAAAATACGATGATGTGTTGTTCTTACAGAAATAATTACCGATAGATTTAAATCTGTCAATTAAAATCATCGGTAAATCCGTTTATAATATTTAATTTATGACCTGACGAGCAATGAACTGCAATGAGCTGAGACTTTTTATTTAGTATGTATAATACTCCATATGTTGTTACTTTCGAATAATTTATCTCTTATACTATCATAAATTGATAGATTGATGAATTCCTCATAGGCAACATCGTTAATTTTGACCGTCTAAAAACTCACAGCTGACTGAATCTCAAATCTTTTGACTATAAAATGAACAATTTTCCTCATGGTTCATAACACATGTAAAAACTATTTAATTATTCTTATATCTCAGGATACTTAATTTCATTACACATTTCATGTTAACTGTGATGAAGATGTAATTCATGTACCAGGATTATCATTTGGGAGGGAATGCTAGTGTTACTTTGAATTTACTAAGTTTTGGTCCTGAAAGAAGGTGAAGTGCTATAACAGGCATTTCATCAATGCATGTGTTTAATACTAAAGAGTATAGTCAGGGTAGAAAGACATATAACAATAAGATATGTGTTAAGAGATCGACATCTAAAAAGTTTGAAGTTGACTGCCATGAGATGTGAGAAGAGGTCATTGAAATGCAATATTATAGCAAGCAGAATACAGTCTTTTTATTCAAATATTATTGGTATGATACCACTGATAGAGGAACAGAGCAGATCTCCATCATGGTTGCTTGAAATTAATACAAAGACTAGACTCCGCAACGTCAACAATGTCTTTATTTTCGCCAAGCAATAACAAAAAGTTTATTATACATACACTCTTTCATTTAGATAGGATCGTTCAACAGTTGATTGGTTATCCGTAATAAAAACCAAACTCAGGGGTCATGTCCAGGTTGTTCAGAATGACAATGATGAATTAATTGTAGGAGATGATATCTTTTCATCTGACGAATTAGTTGATCCATATTGAGTTGCTCCATTTAATGACTTAGAAGAAAATTCAAATTTTTACGTTGCCGAGAATAATTTTGTTGATGTTGACATTGAGGAGTTAAATGGTGTTTTCAGAATTAGTGGACATACACAAGTCAATGAAGATAATGATAGCGATGAAATCAACGTAGAAGATTGTGATGGATATGACGATGATGGAATTGAAGAAGAAGACGATTCTTATTAATTTGCACAACACGAATGTATAATGCCATAAACTGTAATGTAATATTTCTGGATGAAATTAACTTTAATGTAATGACAATGATGTTTATTTATTATAAAATTACAAAGAAACATTTATTTTATATATTTTTATTATTATTCATAGAACTAGTGTTATTGTTATGTGTGCTGCAGTGGTTTTAAGTATTTGTAGAATGGATACATAAAGAATCCAGATACAATCTAGCAATAGAAATTGTTTTGCACAAATAAAAATACTGATGGACATGTAAAATACAAAAATACATCGATGAATTAAGTCTGTCAGTATATTCCAAAGAGCATCGAAATTGTTCCCTTCTTACTAACATTGTTCATTGTGTTCAATACATATAGGATCACCAAGAATTAATGTCCGTTGGTATTTTTCCAAGAGGTAAGATACTATTCACTTTTTACTTGCATTGTTTATTTACTGTTTAGTACATACAGAATCACCAAGGGTTAATGTACATTAGTATTTTCCCGAGAGCTAAGATACTATTCATTTCTTATTTGCACCATTTATTACTGATCAGTATATATGAAATCACTGATTGTAAATGTACGTCGATATTTTTTCGAGATCTAAGGTACAGTTCATATCTCACTTGCATTGTTTATTACTGATCAATACATATGAAATCACCGACAGAAGAAAAATAGTCAGTGATAGTTGGCAGGATTCTGAAAATTTTTGATTAAATTGAAATTTTAAATTAGACTTTGCAAACAGATATTGATAGAAAAATTAAAAATATTAATATTTAATTGTCCATCAATGAAAAACCTAAAATTAAAATACTAAAATCAGAACAGACAGGCACATTTCTCTTCTTCTTTCTTCCTCTGCAACTTCTTTTCTCCTCCTTCCATATCTTCATCTTTCTTTTTCTTCTCTCTCTTTTTCTATCCCCAGCCCATTATCTTCTCCTCTCTTCTTCTCCATGCGCATATATATCTTCTCCTCTCTTCTCCTTCTCTTCTTCTTTATTAATTTAATGATTTGTTCAAATTGTTTTCTCTTTTGAGGCTCGGGAAAACTCAACATTAAGGTAAGATTCTTCTTTTTCATTCTCTTTTTGTGTTTTTTTTTGTTTAATATTTTTCTGTTATTAACAATCGTTTAAATTTTATTGGGATTTTTTTTTTCATTATCAATAATTGTGTAAATGTTAATGGAATTTTTAAAATTTTTCTACTATAAATAATTGTATAAATGTTGATGGCAATGTTTTAAGTTTTTTAAAGTTTTTTGCTATAAATAATTGAATAAATGTTGATGGAATTTTTTTTTGTTATTAATAATTGTATAAATGTTATTGGAAATTTTTAATTTTTATGTTCTTTAATGATTGTATATAGATTTTGGCATTTTTTTAAAATTATTTCTAATTTTTTCTTATTAATATGGTTAGCTAATTGATTTGTTGGTGTTAACAAACCGATTTTAATTTCATGAAAAATAAAAATTATTTGAAAATAATAAAAAATAAACAAAATAGTAGCCATCATAAATAAAAAATTAAAAATACCTAAGATACTAGTTAGGATAAATTAATAGTTTTTAATGTGAAATATTGATACTACAGATCCTTTAATGTGTTTATATTAACCTCTTATGATCATTTCACAAATGGCTGTAGCAAAGTTAATTGAAAATTTGGTTAAATTAACATAATTAAAATTATTTCATTGACATAGATTGACATAAAATCAACTGGTTTGTAGCAATCCAATTTAAATTGTTGTGTATTTGCAAGTTAAAATTTTTTAGGTAGTTGATGCAACCATATTATTTAAGAGTTTTACCCATATTTACCTAGTATTTTACCCATGTTTTATATATAAAACATGGGTAAAATATTCTTTGTTTTATGTTTTGAAGACACTTTTGGAAGTAAGATTAAAAAAGAAGTAAATTAGAGATAATTGACATATTTGACTCTCGATCGATGTTTTGTGCAGAGATTGAGCTCTAGAAGTCAAAACGAAGTGATTCCAGAGGCATTAGAAATCTAACATCCATACCTTTCTATATATGACAAGAAAAATAAAAAGAGAAAGAGCATGGAAATGGTGGCCTTCAAAGACAAATCTCGCATTATGCCAATGTTAACCTTTAGCCATTAAACCGACTTGAATATCTTGAGCTACAGAAGTCCATTTGATACAAACTCAATTTTATTGGATTCCTAACTCAAAGAGCTATCCGCCTACCAAATTTAAGAAGAAAAAGATCTCATATGAGAGAGATATTAGTTTTCTAAGATGACATATGAATTTTGCCAACAGACAGGATTTGTGAAGAAACAAGTCCAAAGTACTTCTCAAAGCATCTAAACCGACATCCAAGTTTTTATTTTGGCAATTTAGCTCCTCTAAGTCAAAATTCAAAGCTTAAAGATTTTATGCAAGGCTATTTCTCCTTTGTTTTTGGAAAATAGTTATTGAAACAGAACTTAAAGGTAAATTGTCTACTTAGAAAAGGACGACTTCATAGAAAAGGGATTAGGGTTTCCTAGGATATAAAAAGAAAGAGAGAAAGAAAAGAAAGGGGAGGCCAGAAGAGAAAAAAACACACCCTTTCCTCCACAAACTCGAATTCCTATGTTCTTCTTTCTTTTTGATTAGTTGTGTTATAACTCGAATTTTGACTCATTTGCCTTTTAATCTAATTTTAAGGGGTTTAAAATTTGAAATTGAAAAGATTAGAGGTTTATATGCAAAATTTGGAAACTGCAAGGACCAAATTGAGAAATGGTCAATTTCGATCCAAAACGGCGTCGTTTCAGCCATACACAGTTTCTTCTTCTTCTTCTTCTTCTTCCTCTGGTGTTGCAAACCCACCTACAAAGAAGAGCAAAAATGTGAAATGACAGCGTCCTAGTCCTGCTAAAACACAAAGACTAATCCCTATCCTCATGAAGATAAATGCCCCGGGGAGGTAAGGATCGAGCTCAGGTATTCGAATCCTAATGAAACACCAACGCATCCCTCCCAGCCGTGCTTATCCAAAGGCAAGCTGTGCGCGAAGAGAAGACCAAGCACGTCCCCTATAAATACAAAGCTTTGGAGAGGAGAAAAGTGGGAGGAGGAGAGGAGAGATGGAGAAAAAGGCAGGGGAGAGACCGAAAGAAAAAGGGAGCAGAAAACAGGGGAACAAAAAACCAAAGGAAAAGAGAACCCATAACAAAAAAACACTAGAGGAAGGGAAAGAATAACAATCTTTAGAAAACCATCACTTTCATCTCCATCTTCGCCAATCACCTTCGTCATCGCCAGGTAAGGCCTTCCTTCTCTCCTTTTGTTTCTGCATTTTTTTCATTATAGAAGAAAGGAAACAGGGCGAAGGTAATTTAATTACCTTTGCCTTGTGCAGCGAGCGCGTGGTTTGAACCACGCGTGCCTGCTGCCCAGCCGGGTCACTAGTTGGGTCAGTGACCAGGCTGGGCCGGCTGAGTCTAACCCAGCCCATGCGGGCTGGGCTGGACTCAGCCCCCTCCCTAAAAAAAAGAGGAGTTGGCCGGGTCTGGGCTTTAGGCCCAGCCGGCCCAAAAGTGTGTTTGCTAAGGGTCTGTTTGGCAAAACACGCCCTTATGCCTTGGTCATAATTTTTATGTCCATTTCTAGTTTGATATTTGTCCAAACGAGCCCCTTTTTGATATTAGAAAATTCCAAAAATATTTGGGGGTCTTTGCTGGTTTATTTGTGGGCCCCTCGCACTTTATTTAAATTTTTTTGTGCTTATATAATTTTTTTTTTAGCTATGTGGACTATTACTATTAAATGCAAATATGTCTTGCAATGTTTTTTTTTTACTTCCATATAAAAAAGGACAAATAATAATAAAGGATAAACAAGAAAAAATGACATAGAAAATTTCTTCTTCAAATTCATTTTTTGTCAAAATATTCACTGACAACAGAGTCAGGAGTATCGTATTTTTTGGATTTGTGCGATATTTACCAACCTCAGAGTTGGAAATATTTGTAGGAATTGTTCACTGACGCTAGAGTCAGGAACATGAAAGGAAGGATAAAAAAAGGGAAAAGGAGAACAAATTCTTAGCAATTTTAGACAAAACCAGCAATGCAGCCTGCTTTAGGTAGGACGCTTAAGGGGTGATAGCATCTTCCCTTTTACGTAACCAGTCCCGTACCATAGAATCTCTGTTGACCAGTTAGGGTTCCTAGTGACCATAATACTAGGTGGCGACTCCTTGAACTATACATTTTCCCTCAAAAGAACAAGATGCCAGATATCTGTTCTTTTTCCACTAGAGATTAATTTTTAATTGGTCGCCGCGATGTCCGGGTGTGACAGAATGACAACTCCACTAGGGACCTTAGGACTAAGCTTTGCTATTTGTCTTTTTATTACTAAACAATATTTGTCGTATTGTTTTTTTCCTTGTTGTGGTTATGTTGAGTTTATCATGTCTTATTTGTTTTTGCTCTTTTTATTGTTTTAACATGCATAGTTATTCATGTTTATCACGCATATATATTGGATATGGATCTAAGGCCTTCACACATCACTCATCTCATTTTTAAAATACACATGATATCAACTTTAAGATAAGTGGAGTAACGGCACCCCAATGATAGTGGTCGATATGTCGAACTGATATTACTCAAGGCCTCTATCTTCACGCTACTTGAAAACCTCATATCAACCTTTCAAGGACGATCACTGAGCATGCGAAAGACCTTTGAGACTAGATAGCAAAATTACCCTAATGCATTTAATGACCAGAACCTACCTTTTAGGTTGATCCCTGCGTAATTTCACTGAGATAAGCTTAAATGTGTAAGCATCCTTATTACAAGGCTTTCGGGTGACATAATGATCGCTATTCCTAAGATAACAACTGTTAAGTATGGACTCGAGTCTGATTCCTTGCAAATGACCGAGGGAGACTACCCTAGACTGGATGTCGGTGAGATACCGCTACTCAAAGACATTATATGTATAATGAAAGACACCAAGAATGTGGTTGAAAGCTCATATGACAAAATGCTAAACAGATCTCCTCTCGGCATTGCAATGAATATCGGATTCGGATCTGACCACACATTTAAAGAATAGTGATTGTTATGTCACCCCCCAAAAGGCGATTCCATACCCAATATGTTGTATTCATCTTCATGCATGTTTGAACATACAATTATGAACTGTCATAATACCGCACACCAGGTGAAATATAGGTCCCCCATACCTCTAAACACTCGACTACAAAAAAAAAAGACAAATGGAAAACGAAGAAAAAAAAGCCCATTTGGAAGCCCACCACCGAAAAGAGATGGAAAGTCTTAGAGAAGAAGTCGCCAGGCTTACTAGCCTACTCGAACTAGCAGAAGATGGTGTGCTACAATGAACTGCATAGTAAAGTAACCAGTCACAAGGAGTGGATACAAATAGCAGGTTAGAGATAGATCTATTAACCATATGCAAAGAGCGATTCCTCAGTGTTCCGTATGGGCGTGTTAAAGCAGTTGTTCCTGTTTTATATGCAACATCCTCGATCTCAGAAGCATTTAATAAAGTTAAATTCTCTGAATGTCTAAACTCGCACAACTCTTTCGAGGAACAAGAACACTGCCAAATGACCACCCCACTAGCTGCTAGCTTTCGCATTTTCCCTACACGCCACCTGCGATATGGTGCTTCCATCAAAGTTAAAAAATTCTACAGAGCTACTGAAGAACTTTAGCTATAGCGTACCAGTCAAATGGTGATGGATATTGTAACATCATGTACTTTCTGGTGTGGTTTTACTTAATCTCAATGACGAGCATATAAGAATTAAGAATTTACAGTTTAGCAAAAATTTACAGTTTAGCCTGAACCTATGCTCGTAAATCCACAGAATCTATGGGCAAATGAGGTGTCTCAACAGGCTATGTATTCCCAATTTGCTCAACCAGCATATCTCATAAGAATGTCATCTACCATTGACCTTACAATAAAGGAATCTCAAAAGAACAAGATGGTAAAAGAAGATGGCCTGGACAAATGAGTTGCCCTGGAACAAAGGTTGATGGCATTCGAGGGATCTACCCTACTTGACTATATAAAGGTTGCTGAGATGTGTTTGGTACCTAACATAGTCATTCCTAAGAAGTTTAAGGTGCCGAAGTTTGTCAAATATACAGGAACTTAATACCCTGTAACTCATCTCAAAGGATACTGCAACAAAATGGCTGAGGTGGTCCATGATGAGAAACTGTTGATTCACTTCTTTCAAGACAGTTAAAGTGACATTGCCCTTACTTGGTATATACGGTTGGACAATACCAAGATAAAAAAAAAATGGAAGGACTTAGTTGATGCCTTCATTAGACAGTATAAGTTCAATATGGATGTGGGCCATGATAGGTCAAACTTGCAAACTATGGAAAAGGACAACAAGGAGTCCATAAGAGAATACACTCAAAGGTGGCGTGAGACTGCCGCATAAGTGAATCCTCCTTTTATTGGAAAAGGAGATGATTAATTTGTTTGTCAACACTTTCAAGGCCACGTAATTTGAATACCTGGTTAGAAGCTCTGCACAATATTTTTCTGACTTGGTTGCTATAGCTGAGAGGATCGAACAAGCTATCCATTTAGGAAGGGTTGCTGACTCGACTGAGAAGAAAACATTTCACTAGGGAAAAGAAAGAAACCGAGGTTCACAATGTGAAAGGTGGTTACAAAAACGAGAGAAAGAGCTACCAAAACAAAGACATCTAAAGGTCACTCGTCCTGAAGACGAAGCTACAGTGTCACTAAGCCAAGACTGATCTATATGTGACCTTAACTGACTATTGGAAAGGTGCCCCTATCAAGGAATTTAAAGGAGAGGGATGGTTGGTAGATTCCAGAAATTCCAATCGATGATTACTAAGTGTTTAGCCCTTTTATGTGTAACCTTACTAGTATAAGTCTTTGTTTTTGTCCTTCAATTGTGTCTATTTCTTTGATTTACAACCAAAATATCCTGAAAGGGGTTTCATCTAAGAACTCACAAATACACTTTTGAAGCCTCCTGTGACCTCATAGACGCAATTCATCTCTTTTACCAAAATCAGTTTCCCTATTGGAGTTTTGAAAAATTAAACTTGCATTTTGATTTCAAAAATAATTTGGTGTTTATTTAAAACAATATTTATGACATTCTACTAGTAAAATGACACATGAATCATGCAACTCCTTCATTAAGGTGACTAAACTCTGAACCAAAATGCACGAATAGAAAATGAACTGTTATCCTCACACCATGACTCTTGAGACATGTTGTTTTAAATGTATGAATACTAATATGTAGTGAACTCATTGCTCATAGACTCACGAAATGCATCTCTTTGCAAAGACCAAACCATCACATTGGACGAGGCCAAAGTATATTGACCTTAACTGCTTGCGTTTGAAATGAGGAAAGGTTATCTTTGTTATTCCTTTCACATTCTAAAAAGTATATCCCTTGTTGTCCTTTTTTGAGCCTGAATAATTTTTCTTTCATGAAAAGTACCGACTAGGATCACACCTCACACTGGGGGCAAACGAGAATTTTAAGAGCTATGAGAAAGACAGAAAGGCAAAAGAGCCCATGAAACTCAAATGCTAGGGGGCATGCCCATATCACAAGAATGAGTGAACCAAGATAAAGTGAGTATGCCCTAAAAAAAAGAAAAAAGAAAAAAAAAGGGCAAATAAAAGAAAAACGATAAAAGAAAAGATGAAAGACATAAAGAATTGAACTACTGATAGTGATCCTATCTTTGAAGCCCTGAAACACTCTTTGAGCCTTATGAATCCTTTTCTTTCATACCCAAAAACTATAGCCTACGTTACATGCCTGTAGAAGTCCTTTCTAATCAAGCAAGCAAGCAATCTGGAACAATAAACAATGATCTCAAAATGCAAAGAGTACTTTTTCATAGGAGTCATGACATCGAGAACAAACTACTCATTATTATTCATGCTGATAAAATAAGTGTTCAAAAAGAGACAAGTTTTTCTTAAACAAAACTTCGAGCTTTTTCTCGCGCCCTTCACTTTGGAAACCTAGAAGTAACAGAAGGTCACCTCATGATGTACTTTTACCAAATACTATATTAACAAATACAAGAGCAAATAATCTCTTTTCTAAGAAAAAACCAAGGAGTTGCAAGATTTCAAAAGCAAATGTTTTTAAACTTACATTAAAACAATTTTTGTTTTCAAAATGCAAGATTAAGATTTTAAGATTCATCCTGGACAAATATTCCTTCACCAAACTAAAAATGGGAGAAATGAGAAAATGGTCACTTAAAAAAAAAACCCATTATTTGGCAGAGTTGTTGACAAAGCACACCTAAGGGCAATGATCAGTACAAGGGGGCAACATTATGTTTATAAGAAAAAATCAATCCCTTCTAGAAAAAGAGATGAACATTTCCTACAACAAGACAAGGGGGCATCTTGGTTTATAAAAGGCAGCTTGATCCTTTCAAACAAATGACAACGAATGTTTTTAAAGGTGAGACGAGGATTAATGAATGATCCTCTCAAATTATTTGACGGGATGAAAAATCTCTAGCAAGCAAGTAGGTCACGATGGGCACCACAACGGCTAAGCTGTGTAAACTAATCTAGGAAGAGACTTACATGGGCCAACTCGAGTAGGCTAGAAGCTAAATGATGAAGATGACCCAAATCAGAGATAGCAAGTCGTCATCAATCAAACAAAAAGATTAAGAAGAAATAGGGGCCTATATTTCAAATCAGGTAAAGATGCATGCATATCATCTAAACTTTAAAACATTAGACAACGAGTTTTGCAAACTTTGCAAGAGAAATCTCTAACGAGATCCATCAAGTGGAAGGCTACCTTGAAAGGGCCAAGTTTGAAATTGCTTTTGAAAATTTTTCACCTTTGAGAAATTTTAACTTAGGCAGGCCGCCCACGAGAGTTAAGCCGCAAAAAAAAAATCTCTTTGTATTTTTCCACCACTTTTCCTCAACCATCCTTTTAAGTGCACCTTTGAGCCTTCATTTTTCTTTCTTCTGTTACTTGGGTAAGTCACCCATTACAATGAGACTCTTTCTTTTTTTACTTGGGTAGGTCACCCATTACAATGAGACCTTTTTTTTGTATTTTTTTTTCCATCTGGGTAGGTCACCCATTACAATGAGACCACTTTAAAAAAAAACAATTTGTATTTTCACCATCGGGCAGGTCGCCTGGAACAATGAGACCACTTGCGAGTTTCCTCACATTTTATCATCGGGCAGGTCACCTGGAAAAATAAGACCACTCGCGAAATCCTTCGCGATCCTTCTTCCTATCGGGCAGGTCGCCTGAAACAATAAGACCACTTGCAAAACCCTTTTCGCGTTTTATTCTTCATCGGGCAGGTCACCTGGAAAAATGAGACCACTCACGAAATCCTTCGCATTGTTTCTTTCTATCGGGCAGGTCACCTGGAATAATTAGACCACTCGCGAAACTCTTTTCGTGTTTTATTCTTCATCGGGCAGGTCACCTGGAAAAATGAGACCACTCACGAAATCCGTCGCGTTGCTTCTTCCTATCGGGCAGGTCGCCTGGAACAATTAGACCACTCGCGAAACCCTTTTCGCGTTTCATTCTTTATCGGGCAGGTCGCTTGGAACAATTAGATCATTTAAAAAAAACAAAAAAAATTCAATAAAAAAAGAGAGAAAGAAGAAAAGAGGGAGAGTTTTTCACGTTTATTTTTCTTTACAAAACTTACTATTCAAAGTCAAAAGAAAATGAATTTTCCAATGCCTTTGCACCATAAGCATTGTAAAGATGGGGCAACTGCTATAACCCGAATTTTGACCCATTTGCCTTTTAATCCAATTTTAAGGGGTTTAAAATTTAAAATTGAAAAGATTAGAGGTTTATATGCAAAATTTGGAAACTGCAAGGACCAAATTGAGAAATGGTCAATTTCAGTCCCAAACAGCGTCGTTTCAACCATGCACAGTTTCTTCTTCTTCTTCCTCTGGCATTGCAAACCCACCTGTAAAGAAGAGCAAAAATGTGAAATGAAAGTGTCGCAGTCCTACTAAAACACAAAGACTAATCCCTATCCTCATGGAGATAAATGCCCCGGGGAGGTAAGGATCGAGCTCAGGTATTCGAATCCTAATGAAACACCAACGCCTCCCTCCCAGCCTTGCTTATCCAAAGGCAATCCGTGTGCGAAGAGAAGACCAGGCACGTCCCCTATAAATACAAAGCTCTGGGGACGAGAAAAGTGGGAGGAGGAGAGGAGAGACAGAGAAAAAGGCAGGGGAGAGACTGAAAGAAAAAGGGAGCAGAAAATAGGGGAACAAAAAACCAAAGGAAAAGAGAACCCATAACAAAAAAACACTAGAGGAAGGGAAAGAATAACAATCTTCGGAAAACCATCACTTTCATCTCCATCTCCGCCAATCACCTTCGTCATCGCCAGGTAAGGCCTTTCTTCTCTCCTTTTGTTTCTGCATTTTTTTCATTATAGAAGAAAGGAAACAAGGCGAAGGTAATTTAATTACCTTCACCTTGTGCAGCGCGCGCGCGATTTGAACCACGCGTGCCTGCTGCCCAGCCGGGTCACTAGTTGGGTCAGTGACCAGGCTGGGCCGGCTGAGTCTAACCCAGCCCATGCGGGCTGGGCTGGACTCACCCCCCTCCCTAAAAAAAAGAGGAGTTGCCAAAAGTGTGTTTGCTAAGGGTCTGTTTGGCAAAACACACCCTTATGCCTTGGTCATAATTTTTATGCCCATTTCTAGTTTGATATTTGTCCAAACGAGCCCCTTTTTTATATCAAAAAATTCCAAAAATATTTGGGGGTCTTTGCTTGTTTATTTGTGGGCCCCTCGCACTTTATTTTAATTTTTTTTGTGCTTATATAATTTTATTTTAGCTATGTGCTCAATATGTGGACTATTACTGTTAAATGCAAATATGTCGTCCAATGTTGTTTTTTTTTTTTTACTTCCATATAAAAAAGAGCAAATAATAAAAATGGATAAACAAGAAAAAATGACTTAGAAAATTTCTTCTTCAAATTCATTTTTTGCGAAAATATTCACTGACGCCAGAGTCAGGAGTATCGTATTTTTTGGATTTGTGCGATATTTGCCAACCTCAGAGTTGGAAATATTCGTAGGAATTGTTCACTGACGCCAGAGTTAGGAACATGAAAGGAAGAATAAAAAAAGGGAAAAGGAGAACAAATTCTTAGCAATTTTAGACAAAACCAGCAATGCAGCCTGCCTTAGGTAGGACGCTTAAGGGATGATAGCATCTTCCCTTTTTCGTAACCAGTCCCGTACCATAGAATCTCTGTTGACCAGTTAGGGTTCCTAGTGACCATAATACTAGGTGGCGACTCCTTGAACTAGACATTTTCCCCCAAAAGAACAAGATGCCAGATATCTGTTCTTTTTCCACTAAAGATTAATATTTAATTGGTCGCTGCGATGTCCGGGTGCGACAAGTTGTTCAATAGACATGCAATGCTAAACTCTTTTTCTTGGTTGCAAGGACACAGAAACCTTCGGATTTCAAGAACTGCGAGATTTATTCTACATTTTCTAAACTAAACCTTCCTCATGGGATCGACCCCTCACTTGCTCTATACTATCTTGTTTATTTAAGTTAGGGTAGTTAATTTGTGTGACTGCGACATCACAACAATAGTCTCCTATATAGGGAAGGTGTTTCCGAATGTTTTTTAAATAGAAATGGTTTATGGTACCTCAATCCTTTAATTTATGTAAATGCCTAGGGAAAAGTCAATAGCACGTCTTACAAATAGGATTACTACTAGTTCTTCTAGCAGTGCTTTTAACGACCATGAGTTGTTAGGTGCCGACCAAGAACAAGCACCTGAGACACATGCATCCACTCACAATGCGGGATCGTCGAGTGCAATGCCGCCAGGTCAAGGGGGGTTCCTTCATAATGAGATCCATTTACCTGGAAGTACCAGGCTGAGTGGAAGAATGACATTTAAATGTAATTTTGTTTTCCCTTAACATCAACATGTTAATAGTTTTTTAAAAATTAATTTCATTTAATGAATGCAATTTTAGGTTTACAAATATTGAGGCTCTCAGAACCATAACATCAGTAATGAAATCTTCAATGGAAATTCTATTGTTTCAATGGAGCTAGGTTTCAAACATTATGAATAGATACAGAAGGTTTAAGGTTATTATTAACTTAAATATCTTTTTGTTATATTCATTCGATAAGTTTATTAACTTATTAAGAAAATTTTTCTTCTATAAATTTCAACAATAAGAAAAAATTTGAATGGAATACAATTGACAATTCTATTGCAAGGTGGGCAAATTCATGCTGCCATTGTCACTTTTCTTGATTTAAATCAACAACAATCTCTTGAATGATTTTTTATGAGCAATTTGACAGCTCAAAAGGCTATCATGTCTATTATGCATTGGCTGAATCATATTATTATAAGCACATAAATCTCCTTCTCCAATCTTAAATTAATAATTCTTATATTCAAATATGCAAGTGGGAGCATTTTAATTCCTTCCGTATTGTTCACGGTGAGAGAAAATACTTTTAAAAATTACTCTACACTGTAATATCATTAATTCATGGCCACTATTCCTATTTTCACATTGAAGTTTAGTGTCCAAAAAGTTCTTCCAAGCTAGAAGAAGGATCCAAGTCCAGGTCAACTCTGGGTCAGGGTGGAAAAAATCTATGTGCCAAACTTTTAAATAATACCAATGGAAGAACATGCAGGACACAAGCTAACATTTATAGTCTTCCCTGAACTTGTAGCCACCTAAAATACTATGTAATGATAAGATTATTTTCTCGCCTGTTACATTGCAAGTTGTTTTTAATATAAAAAGATATTTAATATATTTAAGTATTATTAATGTTTTTTTGTAGTAAAAAGTAATTTTAAAATATGTGAGGATTGATTTGATGTGACCTTATTGATTTAACAAGTTTAAGAACAGCTCAAATGACTACTAAAAATATAGTTTGACTCTTAATAAATATTCAAGATGAGATTTTTTTTATATATAAATATTAAGACAATAAATATTTGATCGATTCGGGTCAAGTCGGGTTAATTAGCTAATCCAAATACCAAGTCATGATACATGATAACCCCATGAAAAAAAAATCAAAATAAATTATGAAATCTAGTTTCCAACAAACTTAATATTAAATGATGAAATTAAAAAAAAATCAATTAAAAATAGAACAAAAAAATAACCAGAGTCAACTCAAGCTAATCTGTTAAACTCACGACCTAGATCATTAGATCGAGATAACCCAATAGAAAGAAAATTAAAACAAATTATGAAATTCAATTCTTAATCAACCTAGTATTTAAAGATGAAATTGAAAAAAAATGATTAAAAAACATAAAAAAACCTCTAGTTAACCCGGTTTGACCTGCCAAACAGTGACCTAAGTCATGAGATGGGGATAACCTCATAGAAAGCAAACCAAAACAAATCATGAAGCCTAAATCCCAATTAACCCAATGTTGAAGAATAAAATTGAGAAAAAAAAGTCAATTAGAAAAGTGAAAAAAAAAAACCCGAGTCAACTGAATTAACTCGTCAAACCCGCGGTTCGGGTCAAGAAATTGAGATGACCTCATAAAAAGTATATTGAAAGAAATTATGAAGTTTAGTCCTTGATAAACCTAACGTTGAATGATGAAATTGAAATTAAGAATTCTATTAAAAAAAGACACAAAAAAATAACTCGAGTCAACTTAAGTTAACCTACCAAACTTGTAACTTGAGTCATGAGACGAGGATAATCTCATTGAATTCAAATCAAAACAAATCAAGAAACCTAATATCTGAATCAACTCAACATTCAAGGATAAAATTGAAAAAAAAAACAATCAGGAAAAGGAAGAAAAACTCGAGGAATCAGAGTCAAACTCGTAGTCTAGATCACGAGACTTATATAATTTTATAAAAAATATGAAGCTTAATCCCTAATAAAAAATTATTATTTTATTAAATCCCTAACAAGTAAATAACCCAAAATAAAAGAGCAATGCCTGTTTAGTTTGTACTAGCCAAGTACCCGTTCCACAGGTAGGATTTTATGTTTTTTTTTTTAAAGATTAAATTACTAAAAATATATATCCCAATCGTTCTAAACACTAAAAATCAACCGAAATCTAAAAGTCTTTTCTATCTCTGATCTTTATTTTTTATTATCATTATAGTTAGAAACCATATCTATTAAATTTTGATCTCAAATATGAATTTATAAACACAAAAATTAAAGTTATAGGTGGTCGGAATCTAGTCAATTAAAAGCTTTTTCTCTCCATAGTTCTTTTCGATGACTCTTTCTCCACCCTCTCTAGATTTAGGGATTGAAAAACAAAAAAAATAAAGTTTGAAACGAAAACAAAAATCTAAAACTAGAATTGATCAAATTCAAAATAAAATAAATATCAAGGAACTAAAATATAACTTTACGATCCTTTGGAATGGTACTACACAAAAAAGAAAAAACTATGAAACTTAGTTAATATTAATTTTGATTTTTATTCTTTTTATTTTATTTTGTTTTTGACAGCAACTTAAAATTCTCTCATGTAAAATCGACTCGCCATTTGATTTGAAACAATCTCCTAACACCTTGGTAATGCTATTCAAAAGCATTCAAAAGAGAATGAAAAACATCTAGTACAGCAAAAAAGGAACTTCTTGATTATGTCAGTCTGGGTACCACATGGTCTTTCAAATGCAAATATATTATTGGATTATTACTTGTAAAATACTAAAACATTTATTGGATTATTTCTCCTCCAAATCCTAATTAGAGATGGGTTATTAAGGTACATCCACAGCTTGCTTTCTCGTGCTTTTCTGGATAAAACTAACATTTCTTTATTCACTTACAATACTGTGGAAAACCCATTCTCTAATTGAACCTGAGAAGCATTTGATGATTTTGATGATATTATTAAAAAAAACTTGTGCCCCACATTACGTTCCAAGCGCTATTAAAGACACGATATTCAGAAGTTGCCAAACACACACGTATCTATATGTATATGTCCTCCATATGTTCCTAGAAATGAACCTGATCATATGGTCTGTTTGTATCTGTGATAAGTAATGTATATCCTGGTGTGTACATATTTCAAATCTGGAACTGAGCCAGAACTCTGTGCTGAGCCTTAGGACACTGAATCTGTTGATTTTCATGTCCGCAAATTCATCTGCTTCAATGAGTGATCTTTTTATGTAGATGATAGAAAAATTAAAATGCTTTTGCCTCTTATGATTCAGGGAAGCCAAAAAATGAATCTGCTTCAGATACGCTTGCTGATGCTGTGGATGACAAAAAGTTAAGTCAAAGTTTATCAGAACATTGCAGATAACGTTGTCCCCTGAATGTTTGTAATTGCGTCCTTTACATTGGAGAAACCTTCGCAAGATAATTGTGGCCACTGGAACTGTTTGTTTAATTCATTGCTGCACCAATGTGGAATTAGAGGTTACTGTGGAAAGGAGGATAAATATCATTTTGTTTGTTCACTCATCTTGTGGGAAGTGAGAACTACACTAATATTTTCCTTTACCATGGTAGCCACAGTTGCACTGTGTTTTTTCCTTCCTTCTTTCTTTTAGGTTCGACCCAGAGCAAAAGCCACGGTTGCCTCAAGCAAGCACCAGTCCGAACTCCGTCAGTGAGTACTAAACCATCTTGTTTATTTCCGGTAGAGACATTTTCAAATTTAACAGAAAATCATAGTAATTTGTGGTGTAGAAAACTAGTGAGCTAGTTTGCAACCCTCTTGATGTTTCAAAACCTGAAGGCATGCGTCAGTCCCTAGTGGCCAATCGCCTACGCATGACAACGCAAATTTGACCAAACAATTTTTACATCGGAAGCACTAAATCATGTCAAGTGTGTGATGCTGTAGGGAAAATGGCACGGTAGAATTTTAACAACATGACTAGTTATTCGATGACAGATGCACAAAATTACCATAGAGCCAAAACTCCACAAGGAAACTACTTTAACAAATTACAAGATGAAGCAATTACCGACTGTCCAAAAGCTGGGTCTAAGATTCATCTAGACATTCTAATAGAGCTTGGACTACCGAATCCATTGTTGGTCTCTTGTTTCTATCTTCCTCTACACAAGACATGCCAAGTTCAACAATCGTTGTTGCCTGGCTCCTGCTAAACTGACCGTTCAATCTTGGATCCACTATTTCTTCTATCCAAG